>MPMC02129594.1_pt1 | contig 99039 bp, 90 predicted proteins | sample 1617281 | NCBI WGS metagenome assembly MPMC02 (sample SAMN05944809, study PRJNA350692) | marine metagenome | biome: marine; feature: ODZ; material: water; isolation source: 100 m water sample filtered on 30 um supor filter | place: Pacific Ocean | collected 2012-04-09 | depth 100m m | reverse complement strand
TGATTTGGGTATTTGAAAGAAGAATATAAGAGTATGAAAACCTAGCTTTTTATCAACGATATATCACTTAAGTTTTTGGAATTGTGTTCTAAAAATATCGATACTTCATTCAGTTTATTGAAATTTCTTAGAACAGATGATTGATCTATATTTGATTTAAATAGATAGAAAGATCAGATCATGAACACAAAAACCATCGCAACATTTAATCCAGATTTGCCCGTTCACATGACATTTTCAGAGCATGATTGGCACTTGCTCGCTCAACACTGGTATCCAATTGCCTTAGCCCGTGATATTTCAGAACAACCTACTGCCGCAATGTTGCTCGATATGCCGCTGGTCATCTACAAAATGGCCGATCAACTGGTTGTCGCCAAAGATGCTTGTCCACATCGTGGAGTTCCTCTGAGTTTAGGCCATAATGATGGTAATGGTATTGTTTGTCGCTATCATGGTTTACGTTTTGGTGAAAATGGAAAATGCAACCGTATTCCAGCCCACCCTCAACACAAGATCTCTGAACGCTTTCATTTAAAAACTTATGCTGCGCTAGAAAAATATGGGCTGATCTGGTGCAACCTCACAGCTACATCTGATGCTTTAGCAAATATTCCTGAAATGCCTTACTGGGAACATACTGATTTTCAACAATTGGTTTGTCCGTCTGTTGATCTAAATTGTTTTGCAGGTCGACAACTTGAAGGATTCATTGATGTCGCACATTTTGCATGGGTACATCCTGATACTTTTGGGGATCCAGAGAATGTCGAAGTTCCTGATTACGTGACAACTGAAACAACATATGGTTTTGAAGCAGATTACATTAGTAGCGTCGGGCGTTATCCAATAGGTACAGATCAACGTGGCAAAGACGGCTTTCAATGGTTGAGACATTTCGAGATCAGCCTACCTTTTACAGCCACGCTGACAATTCATTTTCCTAACGAGACTAAACAAGTAATTATGAATGCCGCGTCGCCAGTATCTGCCCGAAAAACACGTCTGTTTGCGCCGATCTGTCGTAATTATGACAAGGATTTACCAATTGAGGAGGCTTATAAATTTAATCTAGAAATTTTTGAAGAAGACCGACTGATTGTTGAAACACAAAAACCTGAATATTTACCATTAGACTTATCCATGGAAGCTCATTTTCCAGCAGATCGCAGTTCAAGCATGTATCGAAAACTATTGCGAAAAATGGGATTCAGTCCAATTTTTGCAGCCTAATATAATTTTCTAAAAATTTATAAATAAAAAAAGAGGTCTTGCAAAGACCTCTTTTTTTATTGGCATATCAAATTAAATTGCAATTAATCAATCGCAGGAACATAAGTACCAGCAACAATTGCATCTTTAATACGATCGGCTTCTGCAAGTACAAGCGCAAGCAAGTTTTGAACGTTTTCAAGTGTCGCAACTGGGCTTAAAGTCGTCATCTTCAATGACTGAACATTACCCACTTTTGTTACACCGATATTTGCTTCACCACGTGCAAATAATTCATCTGCAACGTTTTGATTCAAGCTATCAATAAACTCTGTAGGATAACCTTCTGGCATCACACGGAACAACACTGAAGCGAATTGTGGTTCGATCAACAACTCAAGACCCGCAGTTGCTTTGATATAATCAGCAACTTCACGCGTTAACTTCACACCGTGATCGATCATTGAACCATAAAGCTCTTCGCCTAATGCCTCTACAGTCATCCACAATTTCAATGCATCAAAACGACGAGTTGTTTGCAATGATTTAGAAACTAGGTTTGGAACCCCGTGTTCTTCATCATAAGCAGAGTTCAAATATTCTGCTTCGTAATGCATAAAGCGATAGTTTGCCTCATCTTTCAATAAGAAAGCGCCACAGCTAATGCTTTGGAAATAATGCTTATGGAAATCTAGTGTGATCGAATCAGATAACTCGATACCATCTAACATTGCACGATGATCATTTGAAAGAATCAGTGCACCGCCCCAAGCCGCATCAATGTGCATCCATGAACCATATTTATTGGTAATTTCACGGATTTTCTTGAGTGGATCAATCGCGCCAGCATCTGTTGTACCTGCGGTCGCAACGACACAAGCAACAATTTTACCTTCAGATTGAAGATGAGCCATAGTTTTTTCTAACACATCTGCATCCATTTGAGCATTTTCGTTTACAGGTACTGTAACTACTGACTGGAAGCCCATGCCCATCATCGCCATGTTTTTTTGCACAGAGAAATGTGCATTTTCAGAACAAATGACTTTGACGTTTCTCATTGCTTCAGCTGGAACACCATCACGCTGAACAGACCATGGCTTACCATTTTCGTCTTTCCAGTTTTTCGAGATACACCAGTCACGAGCAAGTAACACACCCATTAAGTTCGACTGCGTACCGCCAGAGGTGAATACACCTGCTTGACCTGCACCATAACCCACTTTTTGGCGAAGCCAATCGATGAGTTGAACTTCCATCAATGATCCAGCAGGACTTTGGTCCCAAGAATCCATTGATTGGTTCGTCGCATTAATTAACACTTCCGCGATTTGGCTCATCACCATAGTTGGGCAGTGTAAATGTGCGAGTGAATGTGGATGATGTACTTTTAAGCTTTTATTGAGAAAAAGCTCAACCATACGTTGTAATGATTGCTGTACACCCAAACCTTCTTTTGAAGGATTAAAAGAAATTGCTGCTCGCAAATCTTTAATGCTTCCGCCCGTGTACATTTTGTCGTTTTGCAACCATGCTGAAACGGCATTCACCGCCTCGCCCATTGCTGACTGATAGTCAGCAATAGATTGAGCATCATTGCAGAGTAACGCTTTACGATGTTCTGCAAAATCAACCATGGTTTAGCCTCGTACTGCTTTTAATGCTTCAGCAATCGCTTTCTTAAAGCGAGCAATGACTTCAACACATTCATCTTGATTGATGATTAACGGGCAAAGTAAACGAATTACTGTACCGTTACGACCACCTTTCTCAAGCAATAATTTGTTGTTGAAACATGCTGCCTGAATTGCTGCTGCTAACTGAGCATCAGCAGGATGAGAACCCATATGATCAGCAGGTTTACGCTCATCAATGATCTCAATACCGATCATTAAACCGCGACCACGAACATTACCAATGCATGGGAATTCTTGAGCAAGTTTTTTCAACTCAGCTTGTAAGAAATCACCACGCTCTTGTGCATTTTGAGCAAGGTTTTGTTCTTTGATCACTTGCAATGAAGCTAAGCCTGTACCCATTGCGAGTTGGTTACCGCGGAATGTACCTGAATGTGTACCTGGCTGCCATGCATCAAACTTACGTTTAATACCTAATACTGCCAATGGTAAGCTACCGCCAACCGCTTTTGACATCACTACAACATCAGGCTCGATCCCAGCATGTTCAAAGGCAAACATTTTACCTGAACGTGCAAAACCAGCTTGAACTTCGTCCAAAATTAAAACGATGTTGTGCTTTTCAGTCACTTCACGGATTTTCTTCAACCATTTAACAGGCGCAGTAACAACACCACCTTCACCTTGAATTGCCTCAAGGATTACAGCAGCAGGTTTTGTTACGCCGCTTTCAACGTCTTCAATGAAGTTTTCAAAGAAGTAAGTTAAAGCATCAACGCCAGCTTCACCACCTAAACCAAGTGGGCAACGGTATTCATGCGGATAAGGCATAAACTGTACGCCTGGCATTAAGCCATTTACCGCATTTTTTGCGTTAAGGTTGCCTGTCATAGACAAAGCGCCATGGGTCATACCATGGTAACCACCAGAAAAACTGATTACTGAACTACGGCCAGTATATGTTTTTGCAAGTTTAATTGCTGCTTCTGTACCATCTGCACCTGTTGGGCCACAGAATTGTAAGCAATACTCTTCTTTACCGCCTGGCAAATAAGCCAAAAGCGCTTCAGTAAACGCATCTTTTAAAGGTGTCGTTAAGTCTAAAGTATGTAGAGGCAAACCACTTGCCAATGTATCTTGAATACTTTGAATCACCGCAGGATGATTATGACCTAAAGCCAATGTCCCTGCCCCAGCTAAACAATCAAGGTACTGTGTACCTTCAACATCAGTAACCCAGCAGCCTTGTGCTTTCGCTATCGCTAACGGTAATTTACGTGGATAACTACGAACATTTGATTCCATCTGACTTTGGCGAGTCAAATAATATTCGTTAGTTGCATTTGCGGCAGGGTTTACGGAAGTAACGCTCATATCGAATTACCATCTCTGATATGGGTAAAAGAAATAAGTCTGGTGACTTGTGGTCGTTTGACTCGGTGCTTTTTAGATTCTAGTACAGACACAATGTTTTATATCTTTTAACTAGGTGCGAGATGATACCTAATTTTTAAAGAAAATAAACACTTTTTATGCCCCACATTCATCTAATATTATTGAAAAAATGTTTCTTTCAATGAACTATGATGAATTATCATCATACTATGTGACAAGCTTAAGAAAGTAAGCTTTTTTTATCTGGGTCTTGGTTTTTAGATAAATGGTCAAATAAATAAACATAACCATATAATTATTAATGTTTTTTATTTTAATTTTATGTTGCAAAACATAGATAATCTCTTACAAAGAAACCACAAAATATGCAGAAGTTCCCCATCAGTTCATTTTAGGATCAAAGCTGTAAAAATAATTTTTTTAATAGAAATTCTAAGGAAAATTTTATGCGTAATTTAGCACTCGCGACGTTGATGATTGGCGCGACCCTTAGCCCACAACTTTTTGCTCAAGAGACCAACGATTTGAACTATAACGTTGTAAATATTCAGGCAGATGCTTCGCGCCAAGTTGCCAACGATGAAATGCAAGCTGTTTTATATATTGAGAAAAGTAATAAACAACCCGCTGAACTTTCTAATCAGATCAATCAGCTGATGAACCAAGCACAAGCGATTGCTCGTAAATATCCGCAAGTTAAGGTGGAAACAGGTGCTCAAAGCACATATCCAATTTATGACAATGACAGTAGAAAGCTAAAAGAATGGCGTGCTCGTGCAGAAATTCAACTTGAAAGTAAAGATTTTAAAGCTGCAAGCCAATTGATCAGCGAATTGCAACAGAACTTCCAGACCCAATCCATCAACTTTACTGTATCTGATGAACAGCGAAAGAAAGTTGAAAATGAATTGATGATTGAAGCTTCAAAAAACTTTCAACAACGCGCGCAAGCCATTACCCAGGCTTGGAATAAAGCACAATACAATTTGGTCAGCCTTAATTTAAATACGAGTAATTATTTCCCACAACCCATGATGCGTGGTGGTGTCGCTAAATTTGCAATGGCCGAGGCAGCACCTGCACAAGATATGGCAGCTGGTGAATCAAAAATCACTGTGAATGCGAATGGTTCTATTCAATTCAAATAAATACAATAATTTATCTAAAAAGCAGAAGACTGTTGTCTTCTGCTTTTTATTTATTCAACTCAAAGTAATCTTGGAACTCCGCACCCGTTGGCAATTCATCAAATGCAACCGGGACGGTATTATTTTTAGACCAATTGGCTTGTGAGTTCATGCAAAAATTCAATTCTTTCTCAGGGACAAAATCTTTTTCAATCAAACCTAAAGGAATCCACATAATTTTTGGATTACTGCCTAATGCATTAGGTACAGGCGAACCACATTCTGTACAAAACGAACTGGTAAAGCCTGTTGCTTTGACATACGTCCGAACGAATTGCAGACCTTGTTGCCAGTCAAATTGTTCTGACAAAATTAATGTCGCCGTATTCGATGCAGCCCCACTCTGCTTACGACATAAACTACAGTAACAACGATAGATCGTTTTAATTTTTGAAGTAGAAAATTCAAATTTGATTGCCCCACATAGACAAACGCCATTAAATAGTTGCCTTTGCTCTAATGCGGTCATAACGTTTCACCCGAATGATCTTTCTCAATCGTTTTATATTGATTGCTTAAACCCTGCAAAGAACCCCACGCTGCTTGTGCCAATATTTCCCTATACGCTTTCGGATCAGCAACCACTTTTTTAGACAACCAAGCGCGACAATAACTCTCAGATGCACCAATCACCAATGACATGATCAGCTCAATCGGTATATTTTTAAATGATTCAAAATCTGCATAGCTTGAAACATGAGCCATAATCTTTTGATTTCTTTTTTTATTTTTTTCGCTTAATGCCTGTTTATATTCACTTTGCATAACACTGAAATGTGCTAATAATAAAAATTTCGCGAATTGCGGTTGATCAGAGACCCAATCAACATAGCTATAAATCAATGCGGAAATCACATCTTGTAATGATTTTGCCTCATCTAAATATTGCTCGCGTAAGCAAGCTTGATCATCTAAAGCAGCGAATATCAATGCTGCAATGATGCCTTCTTTATTTTTAAAATGATGATAAATCGCACCTACACTACTTTCCGATTTGTCCCGAATCATCTCAATACTGGTGGTTTCCAAACCCAGTTCAAGAAAACATGACAATGCATCCGACAAAATTTTCCTTTTGAGCAATGATCTGCGTTGAGGATATAAACGTTCTAATAATTGCTGAGCCATATGCATAGTAAATTTTAAATAGCCAACCGTCGGAACTATTGTGTATGACTTGACCATTATTTGTAAACAGAATTATATTCTGTATTAGAATTTAATTCTGTTAGTGAGAAATTCAATGGCTTCAACTTTAGAATTATGGAATAAAGTATCGGTATTACCTGCTGGAAAGTGGACGTTCACTCGAATGCTCTGCTTAAAAGCACCTTATTTCAGTAGCATTTCCCCATTATTTGAAGAGCTAAAACCAAACTCTTGTAAAATATCGATTAAGAAAAAGCGCTCAGTGCTCAATCACATCGGCACAGTTCATGCGATTGCAATGTGCAATATGGCAGAACTCGCAGGTGGAACAATGACAGAAGTGACTGTGCCTGCAACACATCGCTGGATTCCAAAAGGGATGACCGTTGAATATTTAAAGAAAGCAGAAACAGACTTAATTGCAGTAGCAACACCTGTTGAAAGTCATTATGACTGGGATAAGGCTGGAGGATATCTGGTGAATGTCGATGTACTTGATCAACTCAATGAAAAGGTTTTCCACGCGACAATCACAATGTGGATTTCTAAGAAAAAATAATAAAAAGCCCCGAACATTTAGTCGGGGCTTTTTATTATTCTGTCTTTACTTTTTAAATGGTAATGCATATTTAAAAATACGCCCGACCACTTCACCGAACTGTTTTAAAAAACTGGCATTATTATAATGCAAACCATATTTCTCACACACAGCTTGCACTTTAGGTGCAACTTGGCGATAACGACGTGCAGGAATATCAGGAAATAAATGATGCTCAATTTGATGACTTAAATGCCCTGTCAAAATATGAAACGCTTCCGAACCTGTCAAATTCGATGAACCTCGAATTTGACGCATATACCAATGTCCACGGCTTTCATCTTGTATTACCGATTTTGGGAATACTTCAACTTCTTTGGTAAAGTGACCACAGAAAATAATGCTGAAGGTCCATACATTACGAATGCCATTCGCCACTAAATTACCTGTCAATACAGGAAGCGCCGAAGGTCCAGCGATCAATGGGAAAAACACATAATCTTTAAAAAGTTGCTTCGCTATTTTCTTTTGGGCTGGCTGCCATTCACGCTTAAATTGCGCCATCGTTTTGCGTTTATACAGCACTTTACCCAATTCAAGATTTTGAATGGCAACGCCCCATTGGAATAGTAAGCTGAACGGTACGATATACATCGGTTGGATTAAAGTAAATTTGTTCCAACGCTGTTCTGGAAATAGACGAAATACTCCATAACCCACATCATCATCCATCCCCTTTACATTGGTATAAGTATGATGCTTAAAGTTATGCGTTTGTCTCCAGTTATCAGAAGTTCCGACGGTATCCCATTCATAGGTTTGACCATTAAACTTTGGATCATTCATCCAATCATACTGACCGTGCATGACATTATGACCCAACTCCATGTTTTCCATGATTTTGGCGAAACCTAATAACCCCGTACCTAATAACCATGCTGGTGGGAACCATCCAGCAAATAGCAAAGCACGGCCTAAAAAGCTGCTATAACGGATCGTAGAGTAGACACGGCGGATGTATTTTGCATCTTTTTCACCCAAGTCATCTAAAACATCTTGCTTGATCTGATCTAATTCACGAGCGAAAGCATCTAACTCTGCGGCAGTTAAATCACGATTTTTTGGATTTTTAAAAAATTCAATTTTAACAGGCATATTCATCGTTAATTTCTCTCTTATAGATCAATCACAAGATCTGATTGAGCTGAATTCACACAAATTTTTAATAACTGAGTGGGTTCTTGATTGGCAGCACCATTCAATAAATTTCGTGTCGCACCTTGAGCTTTATTACATGCACATTTATTACAAATACCCATACGACAACCATGATTTGGCTTGATACCTTGCTGTTCTAAACTTGATAAAATCGACTGTCCTTTCGGAATCGCAACAGTTTTATTCGATTTCATCAATGTGACATTAATAAAACCTGTATCAGTTAAATCAGCATCGAACTGGCTCAAACTAAAGGCTTCTGTTTGAATCGCAGCAGCATGGCTCAATAACGCTTCAGCTGTCGCCGCAAACCCTGATGGGCCACATGCATAAACAGTTGTGTTATCTAAGTTTTCAAGTTGATCTATATGCGCTTGATTCAAACGTTGATCTTGGGCTTGAGTATAAAAAACCTGATAGCTAAAATTAGGAAAATTTTCTGTAATTTCAGTCAAATAATCGACATAAGCAGCATCTTCATTGGTTTTAACCCAGTACATGAGTTTGACCGTTGTTGTTTTAAGTTGCTTTGACTGGCTCAAACCTTCAACTAAACTCAACATCGGTGTAATACCACTTCCCGCTGCAAGCAATAACAAATGAGGGGTTTGAATATGTTGTTGCATATCCCCGTAAGGTTGACCCAAACGTAAAATATTTCCAACTTGACTCTGCTCGACCAACCATGAACTGACCACACCTTGGTCTACTTTTTTCACAGTTAAGCACAGATGATCATGATCTAACTGCATCATGCTATAGGTGCGCTCATAATGGCGACCAGCAATCTCTACAGTGACAGGATGATGTTGCCCTGCTACGCCATGTTTAACATGCCGATTGCATTGCAAAATAAGACTAACCGTATCTTTTGCCACAATTTGTTTTTTTACGATTTTGGCAAGTGGCTGATTTACAGACCATAATGGATTAATTTTCTGTAACCAAAAATTGGTGTCATGACTATTCATTACGCTTTGAGCTAATGAATTGAATAGAGAAATTCTCTTTTCGACTGCTTGCATGAGCGATAACTCTGATCGTTTTTTAATTATTATACATATGTATATATATTTGTATATACACTCGTATAAAAATTTACATTTCACAAGTTCATCGACTACAGCTATAATCCCGACTAGCTTACTTATATTTTGAAAACAATGGTTCATTCTTCTTTTTTACCGCTCGGCTCAGACACATTAAATGAACAAGATGTCATCGCGATGAAAACACCTGTACGTTCAGTTGGCAGAAAAGCAACAATTACGAAAGAAGAGTTATTCCAAGCAACTTTAAATCTAATTGGCCCGCAAAAAAGCATTGCTTCATTGAGCTTACGTGAAATTGCACGTGAAGCTGGTATTGCTCCAAATAGCTTTTATCGTCATTTCAAAGATATTGATGAACTAGCCATTGCTTTGATTGATCGTTCTGGTTTAGTGCTACGTAAAATTATTCGCGAAGCACGCTTACAGGCATCAATGCAGCACAGTATTATCCGCAGCTCAGTTGAAGTATTTATTCAACAACTTGATGCAGATGAAGGAAATTTAAGTTTATTGCTTCGTGAAGGCTACACAGGTTCAACCTCGTACAAAGCTGCGGTTGATCGTCAACTTAATTTCTTTCAACAAGAACTCCAAGAAGATTTAATTCGTTTAGAACAAATGAATGATAGCAAAATCAGCCATGCTGACCTTGTTGCCAAAGCAATTACGCAACTTGTATTCAACATGGGCGCACGCGTTATTGATATTCCTTCTGAGCAACGCATGGAAGTTGCGGAACAAACCATGATTATGATTCGCATGATCTTAGAAGGCGCTCGTCATTTAGATGAAGCAAGTATTCGTTAAGTCTTCTCTATATTCTTTCATTCATTATTGAGTGATTAAGCGCTTAGCAGCTCGATCACTCAAATTTAATGTTTGCTTATCCCCTGCCTGAATAATTTGCACAGGTACAAACCGAACCTGAACAATAGTGGGTTTCTTTTTGGTGTCCTTCGGCAAAACCTCATTTAATTTTTGAATTTCCATCGAACTTGGTACTGTATCGCCCTCGACCACCACACGGGCTAAGGTATATTCACTTTGAGCATCGAACTGTATTTTATCGATAATATTATTATTCTTATTTAACGTCGAAATGATTACGGTACGTGCTTTGGTTTCATAAATTTGCTTTTGAATCATATGCAAAAAGTTTGCAGTTAAATACACACCGAGAACCAGCAGAAATAGTAAGCTCACAAAGTTTCGTTTAACAAATTCTATTACATTACTTTGTACCTCCTCGTCTGATCCGCGTCTAAAACCTGCGATCCATAACACTAAAGAAGAACTAATTTGAATTGCGATAATATTGGTAAACGCCAATAACAAAGCATTCGCAGAGAGACGTAAATCCCAATGCGCAAGTAAAATACCACTTGCAACCAAAGGTGGAACAAGTGCTGTAGCAACTGCGACCCCAACAACAGCAACGGATAATCGTGGCGAAACTGATGCAAATGCCCCAGCAGCTCCCCCTGCCAGTGCAATCATTAGATCGATCACATTCGGTTGAGTACGGGATAGAATTTCATGTGTTAGCGGCATATTAAAATTAATAAGCCCCAATATCACCCCTATTCCAAAAATCATGGCCACGCCAAGTGCTAAGGTCTTTAAGGCTGTGACGAATAAGATCCAACGATTATCAATGAAAGATAGTGCAATCCCAGAAATTGGTCCAAGCATCATTGCCACAAGCATCGCACCAATCACTACAGCAGAAGAATCAGCGAGTAGACCATAACCTGCGATCACAGCAGCCAAAGCATTCATAATAAAAAATGTTTTGGTGGGTAATGCATCTGCCTGAATATTGAGACGTACGAGCTTATGATCTATCTTTTTAGAATTTTCACGTAACGCTTGCTTATAGCGTAACTTTTCTTTTAAAACCTCAATCTTCTCTTGTTCTGGATGATCATTAATAACAATGGTTGCTTTATCTTTTTCATTTTCCATTTGTTCTATCTCTTCATTTGAAAGTCAAATTGGCTACCGATTTTATCGGTGCTATTTAACATTTATCTTAGATCAGTCTACTTTAACCTAAGATGCTGTAATCACTTCAAAAAAGGTATTTAAACTCACTATAATTTACAAAAGGCTTAACAATTCGAACACTCATCTGGCCGCTCACGGCTTACTCTAAATATGAAATAAATAATTTTTATTCACTGTGTTTCACAAACGATAACTGAATGAGGTAACTATGAATTCTTCAGCAGCGAAAAATTTAAAAGTTTATACACGTAATAATTTAGATGATTCGATTAAAGAAGCGACTGTAAAAATATTAAATCAAATTCTTGCCAATCTTATCGATTTATCATTATTAACCAAGCAAGCGCATTGGAACATGCGTGGTAGTAATTTCATCGCAGTGCATGAAATGTTAGATATGTTCCGTACTTCAATTATTACCCACTTAGATAATGTCGCTGAACGTGCAGTACAAATCGGTGGTACAGCTCTGGGTACAACTCAGACAGTTTCTGAAACGTCACACTTAAAACCATATCCTGTGGCGATTCATGCGGTTCAAGATCATCTGAAAGAACTTGCTGATCGTTATGGTGTTGTTGCGAATCATTTGCGCGATACGATTGATGAAATTAAAGATCCGATTTCGGAAGATATTATTCATGCAGCTTTAGAAGACCTTGATCAATATTTATGGTTCTTGGAAGCCAATATTGAGCAAAGCTAATTATTTTTTAGCAAATAAAAAAGAGGACTCAATTGTCCTCTTTTTTTGTTTCTATCTCAGTTAAGGTTTAACTACAACTAAGACTTGAATTGCTTCTGGTGTCACAGACAAACTATCAAGTAAGCCTAACCCTTCTTTTTGGAACTTCTGTAAACGCTCGATTTCATCTTGGCGAATACTTGGGTTAAATTGCTTTAGGTAAGCTAAACGGTCAATTTCATATTGCCATTTTCCACTGTAATGTTCTTTCGCTTGTTGCATTAACTCTGGTAATGATTCTTTTGCAATATCCAAAGCTTGTGCATAACGTGACTCAATTACTTCACGACGCGCTTTCACCACTTGACGACAGCTATTGCCATCTAAATGATGTAAATATGGACGCAAAATGCTTGGATCAATCTTCGCAGACAAGTCTTGACCATTTTCACTCAGTAATACACGGATCAATTGCTTTGGCAAACTTGCTGGTAAATTCAGAGCTTTTGGTGCAACTACATCAACCTTAAACCAAACCTCAAGTAAGACTGAACCCTGCTTCAATGCATTTGATTTCAGCAATGCAACATTGGTACTACCAAATGATTGTGTACGGATCATTTCCATCACACTTTCAATAAATGGGTGTTCCAAAGTCAAATACTGAGCATCTTCACGAATCTGTGCCTGATCACGATAGAAGGTCGCCGTCATGCCTTCTTCATCCAAGGTTAGACCTTGAACTTGCATTTGATCCGTTGGTTTGATGATCACTGTACCGTTACTTTGCTCGTCAAAATCGATATTGGTTGATGACATAAAACGCTTCACAAACATCGGCAAAGTGGTGTTGTCATCATAATCTTCAAGCGCTTGAACAATGCCTTGCGCTACAACAGGACGGCAAGAGTTATACTCAAGTAAGCGGTCACGACCTGCTTGTAATTCAGCTTCTAATGCTTGACGTTGTACATTCACTTCTTCGAGTAAATCTTCAAAAGTCTGACCTTGATCCGCCAATAAGCAGTCTTTCAGTTCAACAATAAAGTTTTCTTGTAGCGTTTGTGCCGTAGGAGAAATATTGCTGAAAATATTAAGTGCTTCGTTATACCAACGGAACATACGCTCTTGCGCTGTACCCATGAGATAAGGCACATGAATTTGGATACGGTTTTCTTGGCCGATACGATCCAAACGGCCAATACGCTGTTCAAGTACGTCAGGGTTTGCAGGTAAATCAAATAAAATCAAATCACTGGCAAACTGGAAGTTACGTCCTTCCGAACCAATTTCCGAACAAAGAAGAATCTGTGCGCCATAGCTGTCTTCTGCAAAGTATGCAGCCGCTTGGTCGCGTTCCAATAAGCTCATGCCTTCATGGAACATTGCGGTACGAATACCTGCATGTAAGCGCAAAACATTTTCCAAGGCTTCAACCACTGGCCCACTACGCGCAATCAACAACACTTTTTTATGTTTTAAATCTTTACGCAAAACTTCCATCAACCAAGGTACACGCGGATCATTTTCCATCCACGCGCCATCAAGTTGACCTTCTTCTGGCCACATTTGCTCTCGCATTTTACCATCGAAAGACCAGTCTTCTGGTGCTGGCAATGGCGCAGGTTGGCAATCACGGCCTGGGAAACCTTGAATCGCTTCGCGGGTATTACGGAATAAGATACGACCTGTACCATGACGATCCAATAATTCGTGAATCGCACGCATACGCTGTTCAGGCTGATCTTCAATACGATGACCCAATAAGCCATCCAATGCAGTAAGATGCTCTTCTGTTAATGGATCATCAGACATCAACACTTCAGCAACTTTTGCTGTTTGTTGATATTGTTCTTCTTCGTCAAGGAAACGATCTAAGCTACTAAAACGTTGCGGATCGAGTAAGCGTAAACGTGCAAAATGACTTTCTACACCTAACTGTTCAGGTGTTGCAGTGAGTAATAAAACACCCGCAGTTTGCTCTGCAAGTTCTTCGACTAGATCATAACGATCATTACCGCCTTCTTCTTCACTCCACATCAAATGATGTGCTTCATCGACAACCAATAGATCAAAACCAGCTTCCATCGCCTGCTCACGCAAGTCATCATGGTCAACCATCAGGTCGACGCTGGCAATAATGCATTGTTCAGTCAAGAACGGATTCAAATCAGGATCATGTTCTTTGATCGAAGCAGTACGGGTTAAATCAAACAATGAGAATTGCAGATTGAAACGACGGCGCATTTCAATCATCCACTGATATTGCAGTGAATCAGGCACTAAAATCAGGATACGTTCTGAACGTCCTGTTTTCAGTTGTTGATGAATGATCAAACCTGCTTCAATGGTTTTACCTAAACCCACTTCATCGGCCAATAAAACGCGTGGTGCAAAACGCTTACCAACTTCATGCGCAATATAAAGCTGATGCGGAATTAAACCGACACGCGCACCAAGAAAACCACGTAAAGGACTAGTGTGCATTTGCGCTTGCAACAACATTGCTTCAATGCGGAGGTCATACCACTCTTTATAATCGACTTGGCTTGCCAACAGACGTTCTAAAGGTTTTGACAGCTGAATTTGTGCACCAATACGGGTTTCATTCAGCGACTTACGCTCTTGTTCACCAGTTTCTAAGTTACGAACCACGTCGTAACGCAGTACCCCATGACGGTCTTCAATAGATTCAACGATCCACTTGATCCCTTCTTGGTCTTGTACTTCATCGTTTACATTGAAGATGATGCGAGATAAAGGCGCATTGTTACGTGCATAAACACGAGTTTCATCACTTTTAGGGAATAAAATGCTGATAGAACGTTCATCGACATCAATAAGAACACCTAAACCAAGTTCAGTTTCTGTATCTGATAACCAACGTTGACCAATAGCAAACTGCTGCAATTTTTCCACCTTTATCTCAAGTTAGCCCACATATTGTATTCCTTAAATCAGATTAAATTTAAGGCATTTTATGTAGTTTTCAACAATGTATTTTGACACAAAGCACGATCAAATAGCGTGCATCACATCGTGTTTCATAAAAAAGTTTTAGACTAAAACGGCACTGCACAATCAAAGCTGAGTTGTGCACTAGTTTTAGGATGAGCGAAACTCAATTGTGTTGCATGTAAACACAATCGATCGTAAAGCTGCTGCTGTTCAGATGTGGCATATAGGGTATCACCAAGAATCGGATGACCTAGATACTGCATATGCACACGAAGCTGATGTGAACGTCCTGTAATCGGAATCAATTTGACTCGAGTTACAGCTTGTCCTTGAATTTCTAGATGTTCGATCACTTGCCATTCTGTTAATGCAGGTTTGTGATGATCAGCATCAACGATATGTAATGGCGGGCGACTTGGATCATAAATCACAGGAATATCGACAGTACCCTGACCTTCTAAATGTCCTACAACCAAAGCTTGATAAATTTTTGAAGTTTGTCGATCTTGAAATTGACGTGAAATACTGCTTTGTCCAAATTTAGACAAACCAAACACTAAGATGCCAGAGGTATCACGATCTAAACGATGAATCAGTAAAGTTTTTTGTTCTAGTTCTAATAAGCGATTGATTAAACAATCTTGTAAATCAGGTGTTTTCCCTGGCACGGTCAGTAAGCCTGCTGGTTTATGGATGACCATAAAATCTTCATCACGATGAATCAAATGTTCACTTAGAAAATCACTCAAGGTAGCCTTCCAACGACTGGATGAAAACAAGCGGGCAATCATAAAAAGCTTGGCGCTGAATTACAATGCATGACACGTATTTTTACTCTTTTTTTTCGTGTTTCTCTCGATATTTCATCCAGAATTGAATTTAAATGATGATTTAGGTCTGTTGCTCTAGGAATTGTTGAATCGCATGCTGAGCAATTTCTGCATCTTGAAAAGATTGTACACCTGAAATACCAACAGCCCCTACTACCTGCCCTTGATAAACAATCGGCTCACCACCTTCTAACATGCCGTTTGCAGCATTTATGGTTAAAAAGCCAATTTTACCATCACGGATCATATCTTCTGATACTTTGGTTGCTCTACGGCTAACCGCAGCAGATTTCGCTTTTTCTTGACAAATCTCGGTCGATAATACCGATGCACCATCCATACGCTTCATCATCAGCAGCGTTCCACCTTCATCAACTACTGCAATACTGACATTAAAGCTATGTTCTGTTGCATATTGTGATGCTGCATCAACCAGAATTTCTACATCCGCAGCAGTTAAATAATGTTTAGTTTTCATCCGTTACTCCATTCCTATGAGTTTCTTATAAAAAGTTTGTTTAAAATTATATTATCAGCACTATCTTACAGCCTGCCTAAGCCCATATATCCACGCTTTGGAGCAACTAAAGACAAACACAAAGATAGTGGATTATTCAAGCATATTTTACTCAATGGTACAGTAAAGATTCTTTATATTTATTGCTATTCTTAGTTTAGTTTTATCGTACAAATAAATGAGACTTCAGTAAGATTCCGTTGCGATCAAGCATTATTTTTAAACCTGTTAAGCTCTCTATTCAGCTCAATTAAAATACATCCATAAAAAAAGCCCGAATGAATCGGGCTTCTGTATGCATCACAGCATTATTTCATTTCTGCAAAAGTTTCTTTTGCTGCCTGAATAGTGTCTGCAATATCTTGATCTGAATGCATTGACGAAATAAAGCCTGCTTCAAATGCAGATGGCGCAAGATAGACACCACGCTTTAACATGCCATGGAAGAATTTCTTAAATGCTTCAACATCACAAGCCAACATTGAATCAAAGCTAGTAATGTCATCTTGATCTGTGAAATACAAACCAAACATACCACCCACTTGCTGGGTCTTAAATGGAATCCCTGCTTCATCTGCGGCAGCCTGTAAACCTGCAAGTAATTTTGCTAACTGAGCAGCGAGCTTGTCATAAAACTCTGGCTCACATAAGTGTTTAAACATTGCAATACCCGCGCGCATAGCCAATGGGTTGCCTGACAATGTACCTGCTTGATAAACACCACCTAAAGGGGCGATGCATTCCATAATTTCACGTTTACCACCAAAAGCACCGACAGGTAAGCCTGCACCAATGATTTTACCCAACGTGGTCAAGTCAGGTTTAACATTATAGACCGATTGAGCACCACCTAAAGCGACACGGAAACCTGTCATTACTTCATCAATGATAAAGACTGATTTATATTCATCACAAACATCACGGATCGCTTGCAAGAAACCGTCGATTGGCGTTACCAAGTTCATGTTGCCTGCAACAGGCTCAATGATCACGCCTGCAATTTCATGACCAAATTTACTAAAGCATTCTTTCAATGCTTCGATATTATTATACGGCAGCGTTAAGGTATGCTTTGCAAAATCAGCAGGCACACCTTTTGAGGTTGGTTCTCCTTCCCCTAAAGTCAATAAGCCTGAACCTGCTTTCACTAATAATGAATCCGAATGACCGTGGTAGCAGCCTTCAAACTTTACAATCTTGTCACGACCTGTGTAACCACGAGCCAAACGAATCGCCGTCATGGTCGCTTCTGTACCCGAACTGGTCATACGCACCAATTCAATTGAAGGCATGATCTCGCAGATGGTATCTGCCAAAGTGGTTTCGTGTACCGTTGGCGCACCAAAGCTTAAGCCATCTTCCGCAGCAGTTTGTACTGCTTGAATAATATCTGGATGCGCGTGACCCAAAATCATTGGCCCCCATGAACCGACATAGTCCACATAGCGCTTACCATCAACATCCCATAAATACGCACCTTTTGCCTTTTCAATAAAGACAGGCGTACCACCAACACCGTTAAATGCACGTACAGGTGAATTTACACCACCTGGAATATGTTTATTTGCTTGTTTAAATAGCTGTTCTTGCTTTGGAGATAAGCTCATAAAAGACTCAACCTAAAATCGAGGACGAGGAACGTTGCCGTTCCGAGAAACAATAAAAGTTCCGCAAAACGGATACATATAATTAGTCAAATAACGTTGCCCATGCAGTTACACGAGCAGGAATTTCGGCTGTTGATCGCCCTAATATATCACTAATTACCGCACAAAGGCTTGCACCAGCCTCAATCACCACTTGAGAATTTTCAACGGTCAAACCGCCAATCGCACAAATTGGTACAGCGAATTTTTGTTTAGCTTGTTTAATGACTTCGATGCCGACATTACCTGCTTCTGGTTTGGTTGAAGTGGCATAAACTGCACCAAAGGCCACATAAGTTGCACCATCAGCAATCGCCTTTTCAGCCAACTCCAGTGAGTTTAAGCAGGTACGACCAATAATCACACCTTTCGGTAAACGCGCAGCAGCATCACTTATTTCACCATCAGATTGTCCAAGATGTACACCTAAACCAAACTGTTCAGCCAGTGCCAAATCATCATTAATGACAAACGGGACTTGATGCTTTTCACAAAGTGCTTTGATCTGCTCTACTTCACTTGGTTGATCTATTTTTGCTATTTTTTTACGACGATATTGTAGAATTGCAATCTGTCCTGTTGCTAAAGCAACATCTAATTTTTCTAATAATAATTGTATTGGATCATCATTGGTGATGAGATAAAGACCGCGCATAAATCACTCGATAAAGATATTTTCGAGTGATACTTTAGTCAATCTGTTTATTGGAATCTATACTCAATTTATCCAATGTTCAGAATATCGACACGATATTTTTAACACTCAAGCTCACTGTCTTTTCGCACACATTTTTTGACGACACTTTTAATATCTTACGCTTTTTAAAGCCGCCTACGATTTTTCAATGAGAAACTAACCATTATAAATCAGAGAAAATACTCCCAAATGATATAGCCCAAACCAAAACCCAAAAAGGCATAGAGTGTAATAATAAAAAAAACAAAGCTCGCATTATTTTTCTTTCTTAAAAAGCTCACCTTCACACCTCAACATAAAACTAGCTTATGTTTATTGTGCCCATTTCAATATCCAACCTGTAGGTACAGAATCTGATTAAAAAGCTATAACAGACAGCTGATCTTTTTCAAAAGACCTAAGACAGACGATTTCTAAACAGCCATGCAGCTAAAGGTAATGTGATTATCGCGAGTACAAACATCGGTACAAAATCCCACTTCACTTGTGAAAACGTTGCCCCCTCTAAATACACTCGCTGTACAAGATCAATTCCAAAGCGAAGTGGGTTCGCATAAGTGGCAATCTCTAGCACATGCGGCATATTCTGAACTGGTGTCAACAAACCAGATAACAGCATTAATGGCATGATAATAAAGAATGTAAATAACATTGCTTGTTGCATATTGAGAGAAATTGCTGAAATGGACAGTCCAACTCCAACAACAGCAATATTAAAAAACAATAAGCCCAAATAAAGTAGAGTTAAGGAGCCATTCATTGGAATTTGAAACCAAAATAAAATGATGCAAAGAATAATAGTCGATTGCATCAAACCGACAAAAATAGGCGGCAAAGCCTTACCAATCATGATATGAATCGGTGTATAAGGCGTTACTAATAGCTGGTCAAAAGTTCCTTGTTCTCTTTCTCGTGCTACTGAAAGTGAGGATAGCAATAATGTTTGCATCATACTTAATGCGGCAATTAACGATGGCATGATCCCCCATCGTGATTCTTGATTTGGGTTATACCAAGTTCGTACCTCTAAGTTGACTGATGCTTGCCCTAAGCGCTCCTGATTTACTCTTGCAACGACACTATTGATATAAGACCCTGCCATACCTGCCGTTGATGAATTTCGACCATCTAAAATCACCTGTATCGGAGAAACCTCGCCTTGAGCTAGTTTATCTTCAAAATCAGAAGGAATACTAATGACGGCCAAAGCAGTACGATCATCGACCACAGTTTTGATCTGAGTAGCATTATCGAGCGTAGCCGTTCGATTAAAAATACCTGAACCATCAAGATGAGATAATAATTGCTGTGAAACTTGTCCTTTGCTTTGATCTAAGACGGCATAATCCACATGATTGACATCATAACTTGCAGCATAGCCAAACAATAATGCCTGCATCAGCGCTGGCACAAATAAAATAATTCGATTTGCAGGATCACTAAAAATAGTGAGGAATTCTTTCTTCACTAAAACCAAGAGATAATTCAACCACACGACTATTTTTTGAATCATGTTATTACCTCAATCTCTTTTTTAATGAGAAACACGATGCAAAGGTGAATAGCACAACATAGAGCATTAAAATTACACATTCTTTTGTCCACAAATGCCAATCATCGCCACCTAAAAACAACGTTTTGATCAAGGTCATAAAATGCGTTGCAGGAATAATTTGACTAATGAGCTGTACCACAAAAGGTAAATTTCGCGTATCAAATACAAATCCTGAAAGCATCATGGCAGGCATAAAGCTTGCCAATAAAGCAATTTGGCTGGCTTGAAATTGGCTTTTAGAAGCGCCTGAAATCGTCAGTCCCATTAACAATGAAACCAATAAATATAAAAATGAAGCACTGATAATTGACGTCAATGAAGCTCGAATCGGCACATCAAAAATAAATGCCGCTGCCAGTAAACACACGCCAATATCTATCATGCCAATCACGACATAAGGCGTTAATTTGGAAAGTACAATTTCTAGTGGTCGTACTGGTGTGACAAATAATGCCTCTAACGTTCCCCGATCTCTTTCTCTTGCGATTAATAAACCTGTTAAAAAAGCACCAATTAAAGTGAGGATCAGAACAATCAAGCCTGGAACTAAAAACCAAGCGCTATTTGCAGATTCATTAAACCAAATCCTTTGTTCAACGCTGATCACTCCATTTGAAACCTGCATATTTTGACGGTCAGACTGGATCGCTTGGGCTGTTGTTAGGGCACCAGAAATATAGCCTTGCAAAGCTGAAGCAATACTGGTTGATCGCCCATTAGTAATAATTTGAATGGTCGCAGCTTGATTCGTACTGGCTTGAGCAAAGTCAGTAGGAACATTTACAATCGCATCAATCTCAGCCCGTCCCATCGCTTGTTCAGCTTGGGCAAAACTTGTATAAGGCACTGCTGTTATATATCGCGTTCCATTCAAGCCTGAAATTAACTGATTACTCTGTGGCGTTACGTTCTGGACGACCACACCGACACGTCCGTTATTTAAATCGAAAGATAAACCATAACCGAACAGTAAAATCAGGATAATCGGTAAAATTAGTCCTATCGCTAAACTACTTTTATCTCGTAATAATTGATGTGTTTCTTTTTTGATTAATGCCATCAAGCGAGCTACAGAGATACTCATTGTGTATGCTCCTGCTTACGAGAACGTGCTTGTTCCACAATAGACATAAATGCAAGATTCATATCAATATGGCTCGTTTCACCTGCCATTTGCCGAACTTGTTTTGGTGAACCAAGTGCTAATAATTTTCCAGCATCTTGAATCGCAATTCGATCACAATATTCAGCCTCTTCCATAAAATGCGTTGTAATAATAATGGTAATCCCTTGATTGGCAAGCTCTCCTATGCTGTACCAAAAAGAACGCCTCGCTAAAGGATCAATCCCACTAGTAGGCTCATCTAAAAAGACAATCTCAGGCTGATGTAATAAAGCCGCAGCCATCGACAAACGCTGTTTAAATCCATTCGGTAAATCACCACTTTTAGCATGTGGCTGTAATTGAAATTGATGCAGTGCTTTGTCTATTTGTTGGTTAAGCTTCTTTCTAGATAAACCATAAGCACCACCAAAAAATTTTAAATTATCAAGTACCGTTAAATTGCTATATAAAGCGAATTTCTGAGAGACATAACCAATTTTTGCTCTCGCCTGTGCGCGTGCTGTGCGCAAGTTCATTCCAGCAACTTCTAAAGTGCCACTACTTGCAGGCAATAAACCACACAGCATTCTAAAAGTTGTTGTCTTCCCTGCGCCATTTGGCCCTAACAACCCAAAAATTTCACCGCGTTGCACATCAAAGGATGTATTTGCAACTGCGGTAAAATCACCAAATTTTCGTACTAAGTCTTTGACGATAATTGCTGATTGCGGTGTTTCAGCTAACTGCTTTTGAGATTCAAGAAAAGTATTGTCATTGCTATTTTCAACTTCAATTTTTTGTTGTTGAGCTTGATGTAAAAAGCTCATAAATGCATCTTCTAACTCAGGTTTTCTAGGTGTAACCACTGCATTTGAAGGTAAATATTCTATTGGCAATTCAGGATATGTAGGTTGAGTAATAAAACGGACAACATCGCCTTTAGGAACGGCATCTACAAAATATTTATGATTATCTAATAACTGGGCTTGTAAAACCCTTGCCTTCATTTGTTTTAGTGGTTCAACCTGCCAAGTTTGGCCTCTTACTTTTTCACTAAGCTCAGATGGCGTGCCTTGTTGTAAAATTTTACCTTCATACATCACATACACTTCTGAACAACGTTCTGCTTCATCCATATATGCCGTGCTAATGATGACACTTAAATTTTCTTCCTGAACCAACTGTTGGATAATGATCCATAAATCCCTTCTCGATAAAGGATCAACACCGACACTCGGCTCATCGAGTAAGAGCAGTTCTGGTGAGCGAACTAAGGTGCAAGCCAAACCTAATTTTTGCTTCATTCCACCTGAAAGTTTCCCTGCTGGACGTTCAGTAAAATGGGTTAAATCAGTAATTTCTAATAGGCGAGCAAATCGTTGTTTCCGCACAGCATGAGGTACGCCATGCAAATCTGCATACAAATCTAAATTTTCTTGAATACTTAAATCTTCATATAAACCAAACCGTTGTGGCATATAGCTGATTCGGTCTTGTACTGATTGAGGATCTTTAGCGACATCAATTCCAAGTACTTCCAAAGAACCTGAACTTGGCTGATACAAGCCTGCAACCAACCGCAAAAAAGTTGTTTTACCCGCACCATCGGGTCCAACCAATGCCGTAAGCTGTCCTGCTTTGACTGTAATATTTAAATCTTGGAGTGCATTTATGTCTTTCCCTTTTTTATTTTCAGACGGAAAGACTTGTGTTAAGTCACGCGCCACCACCACTTGAGACAAAGTATTCATCAGCGCTCACTCACTTGTCCTTGGCAATTTTAACGGTGACAGGCTGCCCCATTTTTAATTGATCATTTAGATCATTTACATAAACACGAACCTCATACACCAAGGTTGTTCGAATATCTTCTGTTTGCACTGTTTTAGGGGTAAATTCTGCAACAGATGAGATATAGCCAATTTTTCCGTGGATGGGTTGATCGGGCTTAGAATCACGAATGATTTGGGCAACTGATCCCATTTTAATCCAGTCTAAATCTTTTTCATTTGCATACACTCTCACCCACTTCGGATCAGTCAGCGCCAAGGTATACACTGCTTTCTGAGGGTTGGTCATATCTCCCACTTCTTGCAACCTAGCACGCACCACTGCATCTACTGGTGAGCGCAACTCACTTTGTGTAAGTTGGTATTTGATTAAATCTAAATTTGCTTGCGTTGCCTGATATTGCGCCTTAGTCGCAGCACGATCTTCAGCACGTGCCCCTTTTTCTAGTAATGCTAAATTCGCTTCACGCTCTTTCACTGAAGCTGCTGCTGTAGCTTGATTACTCTGTGCAAAATCTAGTTCTTGTTTGCTAATCGCTTGGCCAGAGGTACTTTTATTCAAAATCTGTAAGCGTTGATAATCTTTATTTGCTTTGTCTAGTAGAGCTTGGGCTGATACCAGCTGGGCTTTTGCCTGTGTAATTTGTTCAGGTCGAGTTCCTACTTCTTGCTCAATCATTGCCTGCTTTTGTACATTCAACTGCGCTTCCGCTTGCTGTTCTTGAATCTTCAAAGCATCTGTTTTTAATTCTACCAATACCTGCCCTTTTTTAACTTTATCCCCCTCTTGCACTGATAAAGACTGGATTCTTCCTGTTTGTTCAAAAGCGAGTGAAATCTGGCGAATATCGACATTTCCATAGAGTGTGAGTTCCTGTTCGGTCTTTTTATCTTTATTAAAGAACCAAAGCACAACTGCTAAGAGAACAATGATACTGACCACAGCAACAGCAATAACTTTCTTGTTCATGGAATCAGACCTTTTTTATTAAAGTTTAAATTCAATTTAAATTTAAACTATATCAATTTAAGGAAAAAAGATATACTTAAAATTAAAGTTTGATTCAGAGTAAAAAATGTCTAGAGCTAGGCGCAGTGATGGTGATATTACCAAATCAAAAATTCTTGAGGCAGCAGGTCAATTAATTGCCCAAAATGGTTTTGCTCAGACAACAAACAAAGAAATTGCCAAATTGGCAGAGGTCGATTTAGCTGCGATTAACTATCATTTTGCTGGTCGTGATGGTTTATATAGCGCTGTGTTGGCTGAAGCACATACACATTATCTCAACGAACAACAGTTATTGGCGCTCGTGGATAGCCCTCTCCCTCCGACACAAAAACTTGAAACATTTTTTGCAACGCTGGTGAGTAAGCTCGTTGAAAAAGATGTCTGGCATAGTAAAGTTTTTATTCGCGAATTATTTTCCCCTACATCTCATTTGCAAGCATTTATGCAAAGTGATGGTGCTAGAAAGTTTCAAGCCGTCCGAAAAATTATTAGTCAGGTTTCAGGGCTAGATGAAAATCACCCAGCGCTATTACCTTGTGTTCTGAGTGTCGTTGCGCCATGTATGATGCTACTGATCGTCGGAAGTAATCTCCCTGCACCCATACAAGATATTTCAAAAATGAATGCTCAACAATTGGTTAAACACCTGATGACCTTTTCCTTAGCAGGTTTAGAAGCAATTAAACAACAGCAGTAAATTCAAGCGAATGTAGCAAAAACAAACTGATTTAAAGCTTAAAATATTTTAGCTATAAGATGCTATATCCCTAAACTCAATTCCTGACTCCACGTTGAATTCGGTTGCTGATGCAAATGCAAACAAGCTTTTTTAACCGAATTCACGAAATCTTCGCGATGACCTTGCCATTGCTCTAGCATGCAATAACACACATGAATTCCCTTGGGATGAAACTCTCTTGCTAATGACTGAGAAAGTGCTCGAATTGCAGCAAATGAACTCTGGCTGAGAGAATCATAATATGCCGAACTCTGAGGTTGAGAACCTAGAAAAATCATAGTTCCGCTTTGTCGCATCAACATTTCACGGATCATCACCTGAGATAAACTGACAGCACTCAAGCCATTATTGTTCCATTCATGCTCAGCTTCTTGAGATAACAAAATATCCATTTCACGAGCATGACTAAAGTAGGCTTGGAAAATACACAATTCAATTTGATGCTTTGAACTTGTGATATGCGAAAGTAGTTTCTTTAATGCATGCGAATCAATCAAATTTAAGCGGACTACGGTCAATTGATTGTGCAATTTTTCAATATGAATTTTTTCTTGATTTAAATCATTCACAACGTGATAAACATGCAAAGCATCGATCAGATTTGTCTCAGCAAAACTTTGGCTGAGCTGTTGAATGTCACTGCCAACAACTAGCATACAACCTGTCGCTTTCTTGCCCCATCGAAACAGTTTATTGCTCATGATGATCACCCTAAAATTTTTCTTGATGTGGCCTAAGATCTAACTCATGCGTCCAGAGATCAGCCGTCTGTTGATAGAGCATCCAATAGTTTTCAGCAATTGCATCAATATTCAAACCACCAGTCCCACGCGTCATTCGAGCCAAACGACCTAAACCGAACAGTGCTTTATTGACCCGATCCCCATCCACCATGCCATCAATCACAACATGAGCAATATGAATATTTTGAGCTTTATACTGCTGAGCAAGGTTCAAAGCATAAGCTCTCAAAGCAGATTTACCCATAGTAAAAGCAGCAAAAAATGGCTTACCACGCAACGAGGCACTTGCACCCGTAAAGATTAATGTACCCGCTTGTTGTTGCTGAAAAATTTTTAAACTACTCTGCGAAACCCAAAATGCTGATAAAAAAGTTGAATGCCACATTTTGCTAAAAAACGTCAATGAAGACTGCAAGAAAATCGAAGGGACATTTCCCCCCACATTATGAATCACTGCGACCAACTGCTCTTGGCTAAGCGAAATCGATTGAAACAATTGTTGTACCTGTATTGGATCTTCAGCATCTAAACAGTAAGCCACGGCATCACCATGATTGTTTTTGATCTCGGTTGCTATCTGCTCTGCTTTCTCCAGTGTGCGCCCCACAACATAGACTTTTAAACCTTCTTGAGCAAAACGGCGGCTCACTGCAGCTCCAATACCTTGCGATGCACCTACACCAACCACCACAACACATTGCTGTTTTTCTGAAAGGGAAATGGTCATAGCGATTACTCACCTTGCTTGTCATACCAAGCTTTAATTGCAGGTCGGCTTAATATTTCTTTACCAAACTGACGACTCGTGCGAATCACTTCACCTAACTGTGAGACCACAGCAATATCTGCGATTGTTTGACTATCCCCAACTAACCAACCTGTCGCTGAAAGCACCTGTTCGATTCGATCTAAGTGTCGTCTAAATTCTGCATGAACATCTTCAGCTTTCATTCGACCAGTGCCCTGAAAAAACAATTGAGTTTTGAGTTCAGCTAAAATAAAGCCTTTAACCATCACTCGTTCATAAGCTGGACGATCTTCACTACTGATCCGAATAGCTTCCGCTAGTGCCTCTGAATCATTGACACGTAAATAAACTTCATAAAAATACAAAGATTCATCAGCCCAATCTTCCCATAATTCAACCAATGCTCTTTGCATCGGATCTTTGGGATAAAGTAAAGCTTGGTCGGGAAAAGCCTCATCTAAGTAGCGCGCAATCCGAGTACTATCTTGGATGCGTTGCTGATGAATATCTACCACAGGAACTTTGCCAACCTTACTCAGCAATGGAACTTTTGCCCCTAAAATTCCATTGTAGTTTATGGTCTCAAAATCAATTCCTTTGAAGCGAAGCATTCTCGCTGCTTTTTGGCAAAACGGCGAAATTTCCCATTGATGCAGAACAACTGAACTCATTTCTTGTTTCTCTTTTATATCTATTTAAATAATAAATTTGATGGATTTTTGATTAGCCAATAACTAGCTCACTCCATCTCCTCACTATTTCCCATAAATGCTTTACATCTTAAATGATGGGAAGCTAGTCAGTCTCAAAAAAGAACTAACCTAAGCAAGGTAGCGATGAATCAGAAAACTGTCAATCAATTGACTAAGCTTAAATCTAAAGTTGTCCTGAAATGACAGCATTTACCCCTAAAAGATAAATGAAGAAATTTATCAATATAATTATTGAGCTTTAGAATAATATCGATAAAAAACAATGTGACATTGTTTTTAAATTAAGTTTTCAATGCTCTCGCTTCTGCAATATTATGCTGCTCCACTAAAGTACGAATCGTATATTCATGATTAGTCTTTTGATCACATGCAAATTTACATTTCTGATCGAGTGGCATCGTACTGCCACCCAATAACGGACAGGCAGCAAATAACTCTGCAACCCAATCAACAAAGACTCTAACCTTGTGTGATAAATGGCGGCTTTGTAAATATACCGCTGAAATCGGCATCGGCGCAGGTGTCCACTGCGGGAGTACTTCTGTTAATGCTCCAGACTCTAAATGATCAGTAAGCATATAACGAGGCCCTTGAATCACCCCAAATCCCTGTAACGCCAAATCAATATAGGCATCTCCATCATTAACCGATACGTTCCCATTGACACTGACACTTTTAATCAAATCATCAACCATAAAATCCCAGTCAAAATTACGACCTGTACGACTTGAAAAGAAATGAATCGCTTGATGATTTTTCTGTAAATCCTCAATCGAGGTCGGAACACCCTTTTTATTTAAATAACAAGGTGATGCAGCTGTCGCACATTGGAAAGTTCCGATACGTCTTGCAATTAAACTAGAGTCTTGCAATTCACCGACTCGAATTGCGCAATCGACAGCTTCGCCGACCAAATCAACTGGACGATCATTCAACCCAATCACAAGATCAATGTCAGGATAACGTGCATGGAACTCACGTAGTCGAGGAATCAAGATCAGTCGTCCAATCGAGACAGGAACATCAATCCTTAATCGTCCACGCGGCCCTCTCTCAGCATCATTAAAAGAAGATTCAACATCTTCAACATCGGCTAAGATTCTCACGGTACGGTCATAATACACAGCACCATCTGGGGTTAAACTCAGCTTACGCGTTGTTCGATTAAGCAAGCGAACTTGTAAATGTTTTTCTAAAGATTGAATCGTTGTGGTCACAGAAGCTCGTGGCAAACCCAGCGTATCGGCAGCCAAACTAAAACTGTTGGTTTCAACAACTTTATTAAAAACTTTCATCGCATGAAATAAATCCACAAGCCCACTCCCAATCCAATAATCTAAACAATTATCTAACGATTATTATAAAAATACGAATAGTGTTATCAAATTTAATGTATTTATTCATTATTGACAAACTTTTATCCTCCTTTCATTCCATAAATCCTGTTTCTCCCATACAGACCATAACTAAAAGTCTGAAAACAGGGATCCAAATAACTAGGAGCACCTCATGTCACTTTCTCGCAAACAGCTGACGCTGTCTGCTGTCATTATTGCCATTTTTGCTACAGGTGGCAGTTTTCTTCTCTTTCAAGAAAATGCAGATGCAAAAGCTACCCCAGCAGCGAATTCTCAACCCGCAACCACAGTAGATGTAGCCACAGTTGTCAATAAAACCATTACCGATTGGCAAGAATACTCAGGACGTTTAGAAGCGATTGATCAAGTCGATATACGCCCACAAATTTCAGGTAAACTGATTGCTGTCCACTTTAAAGATGGTAGTTTAGTCAATAAAGGCGATTTGCTATTTAGCATTGATCCTCGACCATTTGAAGCAGAACTCAACCGCGCCAAAGCTCAACTTGCCTCTGCCGAGGCACAAGTAACGTATAGCTCCGCAAACCTCAGCCGTAACCAACGCTTAATCGAAAGCAATGCCATTGCTCGTCAAGAGCTTGATCAAGCTCAAAATGAAGCCCGCTCAGCAAATGCGAACTTACAAGCGGCCAGAGCTGCCGTAGAATCTGCTCGATTAAATCTGGAATATACCCGAATTACTGCACCTGTCAGTGGTCGAATCTCTAGAGCAGAAGTGACGGTTGGAAACGTAGTTTCAGCTGGAAATGGTGCACAAGTGTTAACTCGACTAGTCTCTGTTTCGCGCTTATATGCCTCTTTTGATGTAGATGAGCAAACCTACCTAAAATATATCAGTAACCAAAGAAACTCAGCTCAAGTGCCAGTGTATATGGGACTTGCAAATGAGTCTGGTTTTTCTCGCGAAGGTTATATCAGCTCCATCGACAATAACCTCGATAGTACTTCAGGCACTATCCGTGTTCGCGCTACTTTTGAAAATCCTACAGGCGTTATGCTCCCAGGACTTTACGCTCGTATTCGTCTTGGTGGAGGACAACCTCGCTCAGCCATTCTCATCAATCCGACTGCAATTGGCGTAGATCAAGACAAGCGCTTTGTGGTTGTGGTAGATGCCAAAAATCAAACTGCATATCGTGAAGTTAAACTGGGTGCTCAACAAGATGGCTTACAAATCGTTGACGCTGGTTTAAAAGCTGGTGAACGTATCGTGGTCAATGGTCTACAACGAATTCGTCCCGGAGATCCAATTACACCACACCTTGTTGCTATGCCAAACGCGCAAATCATTGCAGAGAATACCTCCTCACAACCTCAGCCTACAGACAAAAACTCAACTTCGGCCAAAGGTTAATCCAATATGAATATATCTAAGTTTTTTATTGATCGGCCGATCTTTGCTGGCGTGCTGTCAGTATTGATTTTGCTGGCGGGCCTACTTTCTGTCTTTAAGCTTCCAATTTCCGAATATCCCGAAGTTGTGCCACCCTCAGTTGTGGTACGTGCCCAATATCCAGGGGCAAACCCTAAAGTGATTGCAGAGACCGTGGCTTCTCCGTTAGAAGAATCTATTAACGGCGTTGAAGACATGCTGTACATGCAGTCCCAAGCAAACAGTGACGGCAACCTGACGATTACAGTAAACTTCAAGCTAGGTGTTGATCCAGATAAAGCACAACAACTGGTACAGAACCGTGTTTCGCAAGCGTTGCCCCGCCTCCCAGAAGACGTACAACGTTTAGGTGTTACAACACTAAAAAGCTCGCCCACTTTAACCATGGTTGTGCATCTAACATCTCCAGATAACCGCTACGATATGACTTATCTGAGGAACTATGCAGTCCTCAACGTCAAAGATCGTTTGGCTCGTTTGCAGGGTGTTGGCGAAGTTGGGCTGTTTGGTTCTGGCGATTATGCGATGCGAGTTTGGCTAGATCCACAGAAAGTCGCTCAACGAAATCTCACCGCCACTGAAGTCGTCAATGCAATTCGTGAACAAAACATTCAAGTTGCAGCGGGAACTATCGGGGCTGCACCCAATGATTCACCCTTGCAACTATCCGTGAATGCTCAAGGTCGTTTAAGTACTGAACAAGAGTTCTCTGATATTATTTTAAAAACAGCTGCTGATGGTGCTGTGACCAAACTCGGCGATGTCGCACGCGTTGAACTTGCAGCATCTCAATATGGCTTACGTTCATTACTGGACAATAAACAAGCAGTCGCAATTCCAATTTTCCAAGCACCGGGTGCTAATGCGTTACAAGTTTCTGATCAAGTGCGTAGCACCATGCAGGAACTTTCTAAAGATTTTCCATCCTCGATTAAATACGACATTGTTTACGATCCAACTCAGTTCGTACGTGCCAGTATCAAGGCTGTTATTCATACCTTACTTGAAGCGATTGCTCTAGTTGTCGTGGTTGTAATCCTATTTCTACAAACATGGCGAGCATCCATCATTCCTTTACTCGCTGTACCTGTTTCGATAATTGGTACATTTGCACTGATGCTGGCGTTTGGTTATTCCATCAATGCACTTTCGCTATTCGGGATGGTTCTCGCTATCGGAATCGTAGTCGATGATGCGATCGTCGTGGTGGAAAATGTTGAGAGGAATATTGAAGCAGGTTTAAGCCCAAGAGATGCGACTTATCGTGCCATGCGTGAAGTGAGCGGCCCGATTATTGCGATTGCCCTGACTCTTATTGCCGTGTTCGTCCCTCTTGCATTCATGACAGGTTTAACAGGTCAGTTTTATAAGCAATTCGCAATGACGATTGCTATTTCAACTGTCATTTCAGCATTCAACTCTCTTACCCTTTCGCCTGCCTTAGCTGCAATGTTACTGAAGGGTCATGACGCGAAACCTGATGTACTGACGCGTTTTATGAATCGTGTCTTTGGACGCTTCTTTGCATTATTCAATCGTGTATTCTCTCGTGCTTCGGACAAATACGGTCGAGGCGTGAACCGCGTCATTTCCCATAAAGCTTCAGCAATGGGTGTCTATGCTGCATTACTTGGTCTGACCATTGGGATTTCATATATCGTTCCCGGAGGATTTGTTCCTGCTCAAGATAAACAATACCTGATTAGTTTTGCCCAATTACCAAATGGTGCTTCACTCGACCGCACTGAAACTGTGATTCGAAAAATGAGTGATGCCGCGCTCAAACAACCCGGCGTCGAAAGTGCCGTAGCATTCCCCGGTTTATCCATCAATGGCTTTACCAACAGCTCAAGTGCAGGGATCGTCTTTGTCACCTTAAAACCATTTGATGAACGTAAAGGCGCTGATCTTTCAGCCAATGCGATTGCTGGTGCATTAAATCAAAAATATGCTGCGATTCAAGATGCTTATATCGCGGTATTCCCACCACCACCTGTGATGGGCTTAGGTACGATGGGTGGCTTTAAACTACAACTTGAGGATCGTGGTGCATTAGGTTACTCGGCCCTAAATGATGCAGCGCAATCCTTTATGAAAGCAGCACAATCCGCACCCGAATTAGGGCCAATGTTCTCGAGTTATCAGATCAATGTCCCACAATTAAATGTAGATTTAGATCGTGTTAAAGCCAAACAACAAGGTGTTGCAATCACCGATGTATTTAATACCATGCAAATCTACTTGGGTTCGCAATACGTCAATGATTTCAACCGTTTTGGTCGTGTCTATCAAGTGCGTGCTCAAGCGGATGCACCGTTCCGTGCCAATCCAGAAGACATTTCACAGCTCAAAACACGAAATGATGCTGGGCAAATGGTTCCACTCTCTTCATTGGTGAAAGTCACACAAACCTACGGTCCAGAAATGGTCGTGCGATATAACGGCTACACTGCGGCAGATATTAACGGCGGTCCTGCGCCGGGATATTCTTCAAGCCAAGCAGAGGCCGCTGTTGAACGCATTGCAGCAGAAACCTTGCCGCGTGGGGTAAAATTTGAATGGACAGATTTAACCTATCAAAAAATCTTAGCGGGTAATGCAGGATTGTGGGTATTTCCAATCAGTGTCTTACTCGTGTTCTTGGTTTTAGCTGCACAATACGAAAGCCTTACCCTTCCTTTGGCTGTTATTTTGATTGTTCCAATGGGTATCTTGGCAGCACTGGCTGGAGTCTGGTTCACGGGTGGCGATAACAACATCTTTACCCAAATTGGACTCATGGTGCTCGTCGGGCTGGCCTGTAAAAATGCCATATTAATTGTCGAGTTTGCCCGTGAACTAGAAATGCAAGGTGCTACGGCATTTAAAGCAGCTGTTGAAGCAAGTCGTTTACGTTTACGCCCAATTTTGATGACCTCGATTGCCTTCATTATGGGTGTAATCCCACTCGTAACATCGACAGGTGCTGGTTCAGAAATGCGCCATGCCATGGGTGTAGCGGTATTCTTTGGCATGATCGGGGTCACGTTGTTCGGTCTATTCCTCACCCCAGCATTTTATGTCCTGATTCGTACATTGAATAGCAAACATAAATTGCATTCTGCTGCGGTACACGAAGCACCTTTACATAACCCGAATCATCAATAAGGAGGACATTTGATGAAAGCATCTACGCCAAAATGGTTATTGTCCTCACTGATGGGAAGCCTGCTGCTCGCAGGCTGCTCTCTTGCGCCTGAATACCAACCAGCACAAGTGATTATTCCTATCAAATTTAAAGAAGCTAATTCAGCACTTGAAAACGAACAATGGAAGATTGCTCAACCCGCCGATGAACACATTCGAGGTGAATGGTGGCGTGTCTTTAATGATTCGCAATTGAATGAACTTGAACAGCAAGCTATTTCAGGTAATCAGAATCTAAAAAGAGCGGCAGCAAATATTCAATCATCGCGTGCGCTAAGATCAGCAGCTCAAGCAGAGCGCTTACCGAGTATTGGTGCAGGTTTTGGACCGACGCGCCAGAAACCATCTCCTGCATCATTAGGACTGGATGCGAATGCACCAACCTCAGCACGTACTCTATGGCGAGCACAAGCAAACGTTTCATACGAATTAGATTTATTCGGACGGATCGCAAGTAGTGTGAATGCTGCAACAGCAAATGTTCAGCAACAAGAAGCGTTGTATCACTCTGCTCTACTTGCACTTCAAGCAGATGTTGCTCAAACCTATTTTTTGATTCGACAATTAGATACCGAGCAAGTGATTTATCAGCAGAATATCAAACTGCTCACTGAAACACGCGATTTAATGCAACTTCGTTATCGCAATGGCTTAGTCAGTGAATTGGACTTTTCTCGTGCCCAAACCGAATTATCAACTGCGCAAAGTGACGCATTAAATATTGCGCGTAGTCGAGCGACAGCTGAACATGCACTCGCAGTATTGTTGGGTAAAACACCAGCGGAATTCAGTTTAACAGCTCAACCTGTTAATTCGGATCTCGTTGTTTTGCCTACTGGACTTCCATCCTCTCTGCTTGAACGTCGTCCTGACATCGCTGCGGCAGAACGAGCTATGGCAGCAAATAATGCACGTATTGGTATTGCCCGCGCTGCATTTTTCCCCAAATTAGATCTCACAGGTGCACTCGGATACGAGTCAGCAAGTTTAGGGAGCTTAGGGAACTGGTCAAGCCGAACCTTTTTATTAGGTCCTGTTGCGGGCACAATTTTATCTTTGCCTTTGTTTGATGGTGGACAACGTAAGGCTGGCGTTGCTCAAGCGCGTGCAGCTTATGAAGAAAGCGTCGCTGGTTATCGGCAAACCGTCTTAAATGCATTTCGTGAAGTTGAAAATGGCTTGTCTGATCAACGCATCCTTGATCAACAAATACAGGCTCAAAATTTAGCACTAAAATCGAGTAAGCATGCCAATCAACTGGCACATTTACGTTATCGTGAAGGTGCTGTGAGCTATTTAGATGTGATTGATTCCGATCGAAATCTATTACAACAGCAACAACGCGCTGCACAACTGAATGGAGATCGTATGCTTGCAAGCGTAGATTTAATCCGTGCTTTAGGTGGTGGTTGGGAATCTGTACCTGCTAAAACAGCGTTGTAATCTTTTGATCGATGGCACTAGATAAGTTTTGGACTCGTCTAGTGCTTTTTTATAAAACGTCCTACTTCAACGGCGAAAACCCCACAACAATTATAGTTATGGAATTTCTTTTAAATTACTCAAAATAAATGCATCAAATCAATTCAGTAGAACCGATAGGATTTAAAGAAAAGTCAGTTCTTCACACTCAAATTAATTTGAATGAACGATATCAATAAAACGATAGATACGGCCATCTTTTGGATTTTCATAGAGCAATTCCATATTCGGTCGCAAAATCTCACCTTCAATTTCAATATGCTCAATGCGTTTAAATAAAGGAATCTCTAGATCATTTACCTTGCTAATTAAAGCAATTGCAACATTTTCGGTTTCAAACTGATCCTTTACTTTGATTTGTATATTTTTCATTGAAAAAACTTCCATTTTAAAAATTTGAAAAACACAGCTGAACTAAGGTTTAAATGAAAAAAGTGACAATAAAGTGAAAATAAAAGCAGCTGTGCGATGTAAGGTTAAGTTGATTCCATAACGGAGTCTTGTGCTAAATTTTGCAAAGAAAATATGGCAAATTACAGCTAAACTTGTCGACAAAATGGTTGTAACAAAAAATATTAAAAATAATTTATATATTAAAAACAAAATCTTAAATAAGAACTCATGAGTTCAACACATGACGTCAACCTTTTTTAAAATGCATACTAGATCACATATTAATATAAATTTTTCAATTATATGTCTCTGTTTTTCATTCTAAAAACTTATAGATTTTTTAAATTTTTATTTGATTGTAGTGGCTAAATGTATCTCAATCACTTTTTAGATGTTCACAATAGTAAGACTGAGATTAAGTGATAAATATAAAAAAAGCCACATCTGGAGAATGTGGCCAAGGGTATTGCTTTGCTTGCTACGGTGTTTGCCGTATCTTTAAATTAATGTACTAAACTTAAAGAAATCTGAATTTTTAAAGTTTTTGATTTTAATGGGCGGTTTAACTCATTTATATGCCATCATCAAGCTGCTGATTAATCGTCAATGCACGCTAAGACCCTGAATATTAAGGCATCTAATTTTTTGACAGATTTTAGTCTAACATGGAGCATTGAGCTAAATTTTACCCTTAATATGAACTGAAGCTAAAAAGGTTCAAATACGTAGAAATATTTTTTCTAAGACCTCATCTGGTACAGGCATTATTGATATGGAAATCGATGAAGATTTAACTTTACGGAAAATTCAAATATTCCTCGCATTTATGCGTTATGGCAACCTTTCAAAAACAGCCGCCGAAATGCAAATCAGTAACGTCAGCGTACATAAAGCATTGCACTCTTTAGAAAATAGCTTGCGATGTCCTCTATTCAAAAATGAAGGACGGAATTTAATTCCCCTAAAAAGTGCATATGTTTTACAAGAGAACTCACAGAAAATTGTTCAAGACATTGTTACCGCTGTAAATAAAACCAGAGAAGCAGCAGGTTTCGCGGCAAAAGTATTGCATTTAGGTTCGTTATATTCACTTACGGTCAATACCATTCCCAACGTGATTAGTGGTCTGAAGTTGAGGCGTGGTGAGTTGGATATTCAACTCTTGCTCAGCTCTAATCTCGATTTAGTTAAAAAATTAAAAACGACTGAATTAGATGCCATTATCGTTGCTTTAAATGAAACAACATCTGATGCTGATTTTGAAAGTTTAGCAATGTTTCAAGATGATATTTATTTAGCTGTGAATAAGAATTCTCCGCTTGCGAGCCTCGAAGAAATCGACTTAAGTACATTAAAAGATGAAACGTTTTTAACCCTATCCAAAGGCTTTGCAACACGTCATGACAGTGACGTCGTATTTGAAAAAGCAGGCATAGATCCTAAAGTCTTTTTACAGGTTAGCGATATTTTTACTTTAATCAGTATGGTGAGTACAGGAGTGGGTTTAGCCTTATTACCCGGTCGTATCTCAACCATCTATGAAAGTTCAGTCAAGTTGATTCCTCTGCAATCACCTTATCAAATCAAACAAGAAATTGGCTTAGTCTTTCTAAAGAGTAAGGAGCGAGATCCGAACCTCTTAGCATTAATTGCTGAATGCAGAATGTTTGCGCGACAGTATCTATAAATATTGAGGGGAAATGATTCTGTCTGAACCACCTCCCCCTCATCTGTTAAAGCAAAATATATTTAACTGAAAATCGCATTTACCGTTAAGAAAAATATAGACGGTGCTAACAAGCATCCAAGGCCTGTATAAAATGTCGCAACCAATGCACCATAAGGAACTAATCTAACGTCTGTACCCGCCAATCCTGCCGCTGTACCACTGGTTGTACCTGCCAAACCACCAAATACCATCGCAGAACGCGGACTTTTGAGATACATAAACTTTGCAAGCAAGGGTGTGCCAATCATAAAAAATACCGATTTAATTAGACCAATCGCGATAGACAAAGCAATCACATCTGAACTTGCACCAATAGCCGAACCCGTAATTGGCCCAACGATATAGGTCATCGCACCCGCACCAATCGTCGTCATTGACACAGGATCTTTGTATCCCAAGAACCAAGCAACCACAACGCCGATTACAAAGGGCACCACACATCCTAAAAGCAAGGCAACTAATCCAACTTTACCCGCCTTTTTTACCTCTTTAACATCAACCTCAAAAGCTGTTGATGCAATCGCGAGATCACGAATCATTGCCCCGCCTAATAATGCAAATCCCGAGAAAATTGCAATATCAGATATACCCTTGGTCCCGTTTGTATAAACACCTGCAAAATAGGCAACCACCAATCCCAAAGTGATCGCAATCGCTGAACTCTGTAATTTTCCTTTGGTTAAATATTTAGACAGTAAGTGTGAAACAAACATCATTAGCCCAGTCACCGCAAGTGCTGTCACAAGTGCATTTTTACTGAGAACCGCTATTAAAGTTTCCATCTCATAATTCCTTTATGATTTTATCGTTTTAAGCTGTTTTTCCCGTTGTTTCAATAGACCATTCATAAGTTTCATAGTCGCCACTAATACGATTTAAATATCGAATTACAAGCACGGTTCCGATCAGCGATGCAACGGATACAATAATTCCAAGTAAACCACCTGATAGTGCAGCAACGACATTTTGACCTGCTGACATTGCCACTACGATTGGAATGTACATACCAGACCAATATAAAATTCCGAATTGAGTGACTTGTGGTAAATAACCTTTTTTTGCCAATAGTTCTTTGGCCAATATCAGTAAAAGCATGGAAATCGCCACACCACCGACATTTGCTTTTACGCCGAGTAACATACCCAACGTATTACCAAAGTAATCACCTAATAAATGACAAATCGCTAAAATAGCTGTTCCGTATATAATCATTTTAAATTTCCTCTATCCTTTGAGTGACATCATTTTTTTGATTAGGCGTTATACAAAATCGTTATCCTTTTGCATTGCCATAATCAGATTTTCAAGTTGTGTATTTTGAAAGGATAATAGTGTTCCTTCTTTAAATACTTTACGTGCTAAGCCTGTTAAAACCGTTCCTGGTAAAGCCTCGATCTGTAAGCGTGCGCCTCGTTCCCAAGCTGCTTGAACAGTGTTGTGCCAATCAATCATCCGACTCATATTAAAAACAAGATCATCAATAATCTGAGTATCTGTTCTTAGTAGCCGTGCAGATGTACCACTTAAATATTGAATTGTAGGTTGCTGTGAATTGATTCCCTCCACGAAGCAAGCGAGCTGCTGTGCTTGTTTTTCCAATAACACACAATGTGATGGCACACTGATCTCTACTTTTTTCGTTGTTGCACCTTGTTGGTTTGCCAATAATGCAACCCGTTGCATAGCATCCAATGATCCCGAAATTACGATTTGATTTTCGGCATTTAGATTTGCGATAAAAACTTCTGCATCTTGCTCATGAACCTCTGAAACCCAGTTTTCAACCTGAGAGCGATCAGCGCCAATGATGGCCGTCATTCCATATCCACTTGGATAAGCTTGCTGCATCAATTGACCACGTTTCGCAACTAAGCGCACACCATCTTCAAACTGAATGACATTGGCTACTGTTGCAGCTGCCCAAGCGCCAATGGATAAACCTGCGACAAACTTGGGTTGAAATCCTTGTTCCTGTAACAATGCAGAACTCACAACACCCGCGATATATAAGCAAAGTTGAACTGAATAAGTAGACTTTAAAGCCTCAGCTTGATCCAATAACATGACGTTTTCTTTCAAAACATCAGAGGCTTGTTCAAGGTACTGATTAACCAAAGGATGTTGCGGAAGATCGTGCAACATATTGACCTTTTGAGCACCTTGCCCTGGATATACCCATATCGAGCTCATTTTGCTATTCCCTCAGCCCCAAGGATTGTCTATCAAAACAGCCTTATCATTGCGTTTTAGTAAGACATTCCCTGTTGTCCCTGCCCATTCTCTCAATGCAACACCACCTTGTGGAGTTTGTAACTGCACATCGAGCTTCATATTCAATTCATCTAATTGCCCTAAGATATTTTGAGCATCCAACTTTGAAACTGGTTCTTGAGCGCGAATTAATAAATCAATATCACTATTTTCATTCACCGTTTTCAGCCCAGTTGCCAGTTCAAACCCCACGCTTCCCGTATATCCCCATGACAAATTTAAACCTTGCATCAAGTTATAAACAGCGGCTAATTTCCCCTGAAGATGTGGAAATTGGCTCAAATCTGTATCAATTAAACTTTCAGGTTTCACGCATTTGGTTATGGCGTTTACTGGCATTTCTAATGCCAACCGATGGCTCCGTTGCTTACCGCGTATCCCAACCGCAATATTTCTAGGATTGGTCACTGCACGTCTAACCACCACGGGTCTTTGCTCAGACACAGCTTCAACCACCCATTGCGACACATTATCTGGCAAGAGTTCTGGAGTCATTCCCCACAGCAAATCGTGAGGTTGGAAAGTGATCATGACCATTGCTCACGTAACAGTTCACGCACGCGTTTGGATGCACTACGATTTTCAGCATTCAAGCGATTTTTTAGATCATGGGTTCCTTGCTGTTTAATATCCTCAAATGCTGCTGTTAATGCCTGTTGTATTTGCTGAATATCTAAAACAGAAGGTTGATCCGCATTACTCACGTCTAAAAAGTCTGATAACAATCCTAAAGAGTTATAACTCTCGATGTCATACGCCATTGGTGGAATATTGGCTGCTAATCGTTCTAACTCCTCAACGGTCCGTAAAGTCACTCGTGCCGCAGACTCTTTGCCCATCGCATGTACCATCACACCTTGATCTTTTAAGGCGAGAATACGATTTGCTTGATAACCATGTGCTAAAAATGCACCTGACATTGATTTTCCAACCAGCAGACTAACAATCGGATGACCTGCTAAACGGGCACGCGCATAGCTATCTACAGCTCCTGCAAGCGCTTGATGAATACCGAGCACTTCCTCTCTACGACCATAAGCCTGACTTGGTACATCAACAATACATAGGATTCCGCGTTTTTCTGCACGATCTCGATCAGCTTCAATGACCTGATCAACCGCACGAGCTAATGACCATCCTTCTAATAATCCAACCTCACCTTGACGTGCCCTTGGATATAGATTCTGTTCATTATTCACGACACAAAAAACACGAGTCGGTTTACCATTTAGTTGTCCATCAGCAATAAGCAACGATGCTATTCCGCTATCAACTGCCTGAAACTGATCTGTTAAAGCACCAAACCAGTGTCGACCTCTTGATGAGTTCTTAATTGCATTTACATCCATGTTCATGCTTTTTCTCCTCGATATAATTCTTGGACTTCAGTCGGTGAAATCTGTTGAGAGGTATCCACTTGAGTAAGCTTAGATAGATAAAATTCAGCTTGTGTACTGCGTTGCACAGCTGGAATACCTTGCGCTATAAAACTAATAATTTGTTGCTTAATTTGCTCACGATCATCTTCAACAAATGCATCAACAAGCCCACTCGCAAAACGTTGTTCACCACCCGTGATACTCCAAATAAATGGTCGATCTTTGGCGTTATACTCATTGCTACCAGCTTCTTGTTCAATTACTTGGGGGCCATTCAACCCTAAACGACCTTCTTGCGTGATGATCAAGTAACTACATAAACCTGCTGCAATTGACATTCCTCCGAAACATCCCACACTGCCAGCCACCACACCTATCACAGGTTGATATTGTCTGAGTTCCACAATCGCGGATTGAATTTCAGCAATCGCGGCGAGTCCTAAATTCGCTTCTTGCAAACGAACGCCACCTGTTTCAAGTAACAAAATCGCAGTAGTAGGAATATTATTTTGGTTATCTTCTATCGCCAATTCCAAAGCACCAGCGATCTTAGCACCACCAACTTCGCCTAAACTGCCGCCTTGGAACATGCCTTCAATAGAAATCACTACCACAGGTTTTTGCTGAATCGTTCCTTTAATAACAACTACACCATCGTCGGCTTGAGGAACAATATTTTGCTTCGGTAGCCACGGCGACATCATACGACTAAAAGGATCAAGTAACTCTTTGAAGCTACCTTGATCAAACAAAGATTTAGCCCGTTCACGCGCATCTAGCTCAATAAAGCTTTGCTTGCTGAGTAAGTAATCAATATCAACCACGTTGCACCTCCTCAAAAGCCTGCTCTAAACGTAATCTCACCACACCAGGCGTCGCACCAAAATCATGAATATCAATATGAACTGCGGGTGTATTTGATTCTAAAAAAATGCGATCGAATAAATTTTTCCACCGTTGTTCACTGCCATCAACCGATGTCATCACTTGAATGGTGGTTTTGCCTGAATGACTTGGTTCCATCAAAATTTCTAAATCACCAGAGCCAACACAGCCCACTAAAGCTGATTTGTCTGGCGAATGACTCGCTGTAAATTCAAAATTAAGTATTTCCATTGATATATTCCCTGTTATCGAACTCAGTTGTATTGTTCAACTTCATCGAGAAACAAAAGCGTGGCCAATAAATCTGCCGCTCCGCCCGCTGATGCCCGAATGGCTAATAAGTCGCGCTCTAGTTCTTCAAGCCTTTGTTTTCCTTGAGCAGTTGAACAACCACCTAGTGCTAAAATCTGTTGAGCACCTAATTGCATTTTGTTCAAACCATCCAGTCCAGCACGATGAATCACACAGGTATCCGTAAGCTGTGCCATCATCGAAATGAGGGCATTTAAGCGTGCTTCCGACTCTGTACCCCCCTGATCGCGACTATCTCTTAACTGAGGCAAACCATGTTGCATGATCATTGGAAAACCAAGTTGAGCCTGTTGTTTAGCGCCATTTACACCAAATTGCTGTCTAACTTTCTCACCATGACTCGTCTTTTGTTGAGGAACGAAACGATCTTCGATCAGTGCAATTTCACTCGCTGTCGTGCAAATATTTTCAATAAAAAATGGTTGTTTATTAAAAACTCTGAGTGCTGTAGCAGTCACCACAAGTCCAATCGACCAAATCGCCCCTCGATGAGTATTTACACCTTGTGTGACTTGCAACATGCGTTGCTCACCTTGTCGACCCAATTGCCCGATGTCTTCTCTTAACGCCTGACAAACCTGTCCATGATGCTCTGCTGCTTCTGCCATTGCTTTGAACATAGGTGCTAGACTGCGTGCAGATCGCTCCATTAGCTCAAGCGTAAGGTCATCGTGAGCACCGCTTCCACGTTGATCAACCAGTGCTGGTTTTGGGGTTAGATTCACTTCATCTAACAATGCCGCAACTGCCATATCAGCAAGATGCTCTGAGGTACTGAAGAAACTGGTTGTTTTTAGGATTGCATTCATTACCAGCTCCTGAATTTTGCAGGAGGCTCATATAGTCCATCTGACCAAGTCACCAAATCAGCAATATTTTTTGCGGCTAACAACTCGCGTGTCGCATCTGTTCGTCGAATTCCTAAATCCTCAGGGAACACAACTAGCCCTTCTTGGCGTAGTTTTTGTGTCTTTTTAGGATCTTGGCTTAGTCCAATTTCAGTCACCCCAGCAACCGCAGCGATCATGTCTCGACGCTCTTCTAAGCTGCGCGCCTTGTATAAATAGGCGATACCTTCTTCTGTTAATAAATGCGTAACGTCATCGCCATAAATCATGATTGGCGCTAAATCCATTCCTGATTTCTTAGCCACATCCACAGCATCCAAAGTCTTAACAAATGTTGGCTTACCACCTTCTTGATAAGTTTCAACCATTTGAACAACTAACTTTTTACCACGGGCTAAATACGTATCTGTATCCGTATTTCCTGCGACTCGCATATCAATCCAAGCAGGCGTTGCATGACGACGCCCACGAGGATCATGTCCCATATTCGGTGCTCCACCGAATCCCGCTAAGCGCCCTTTCGTTACAGTTGATGAATGCCCATCACCATCTACTTGCAAAGTCGCGCCAATAAATAAATCGACGGCGTACTGACCTGCAAGCTGACACATCATTCGGTTGGAGCGTAGTGAACCATCTCGACCAGTAAAGAAAATATCTGGGCGCGCAGCGACATATTTCTCCATACCGAGTTCTGTACCAAAGCAGTGCACACTTTCAACCCAACCCGTTTCAATTGCTGGAATTAAGGTTGGATGTGGATTGAGCGTCCAGTTTCGGCAGATTTTTCCTTTTAGGCCTAATGACTCGCCATAAGTTGGTAGAATCAGCTCAATCGCAGCCGTATTAAAACCAATACCATGATTCAATGACTGCACTTGATGCTTTTCATAAATACCTCGGATTGCCATCATTGCCATTAAGACATGCACTGGTTTAATGTGTTTAGGATCACGTGTAAATAATGGTTCGATATAAAAAGGTTTATCGGAAACCACAACAAAATCGACCCAAGATGCTGGAATATCTACTCTTGGCAAATCAGTCACATCATCTACAAGTTCATTAACCTGTACGATTACAATGCCATCACTAAAAGCCGCAGGCTCAATCAGCGCTGGTGAATCTTCCGTACTTGGACCTGTGTAAATATTCCCTTGTCGATCTGCCATAAAACCTGCCGATAACACGACATTAGGAATCAGATCAACCAATAAACGTGAATACAGTTCGATATAAGTATGGATCGCACCGATCTCAAGCAGTCCATCCTCTAGCAGCTGACTAATACGTAAACTTTGTGTACCTGCAAAAGAAAAATCGAGTTTTCGAGCAATTCCATTTTCAAATAAATCTAAATGTTCGGCACGTCCCACACTTGGCATGATCATGTGCAAGTCATGTAAAACTTCAGGATTGGCCTTTGCCAAAGAACGAGATAAAAAGTCGGCTTGTTTTTGATTATTCCCTTCTAAAACAACTCGATCTCCAGGAGCAATCAGCGTTTCTAAAACTTTGATAATATCTTCTGTTGGAATGACCACACCATCTGTGTATTTGCTTGCCATTTCCAATTTTAGTTGTTTACTATGTCGACGCTTTGTCCAAAGTCGTTCTTTATGCTGAACAGAACCTTCCATGTGTATTTCCTTGGTTATGTCTTGATCTTCTCTTATAAAAAGCTTTTTCAAGTTTCCAATCAATCAACCCCAATTGCAGTTCATTAACTTCAGGTTAATGTTATTTAGTAAAAATCCGAATTGGCTATTCCTATGCTTGAGGTTACTGATTCCTCAAATTTTCTCTTTAGTTAATTTCTATTCAGCAAAAATTAAAAAAAATTTAAAAAATTAGGCAATAAAAATGATCTGAAAAGAGTTTCATTTGAATAAATATTTTATTATTTAAGTAGATACATAAAATTCATTTATTTTATCTTCGACTAATTTTTTATTATTCTAAAATATTATGAGTTCTTATTTAGCTTTCCTTAAAGCGTAATCCAACGCCTGCTATTGTAAAAATATAAGCGGGTGTGAGTGCTGAATCTCCGATTTTGGTTCGGAGTTTTTTGACGAGAATTCGCAAATAATGGGTATCCTCTTCATGGCTAACACCCCATAACTCGGTCATGATTTGTTTCTGCGTAACTATCTTACCCTGATGGCGAATCAGTAGTGCTAAAAGCTGGAATTCCTTTTTGGTGAGAACAATTTCTTCATTCGCTAACTTAACCATATGTTCAGCCACGTTCACAGATAATTGACCATCATCAAAGACAATTTTCTGTTCAACCTGTTGCGGTTTATTGCGAAACATCACTCGAATGCGTGCACACAGTTCCTGAATGCTAAATGGTTTCGTGACATAATCATTCGCGCCAGCATCAAGCAATTTAATTTTTTGATTTTCATCAGGACGCGCAGAAAGTACGATTACAGGAATGTCAGACCATTGCCTTAACTCAGTCAAAACCTCTTGACCATCCATATCAGGTAAACCCAAATCAAGAATCAATAAATCTGCACCTCGACTCGCCAAAGTCTCAAGTCCTTTCATACCATTCTCAGCCACATACACTTTATAGCCTTGCGCGCGCAAAGCAATGTCCAAAAATTTTCGAATTTGTGGTTCATCATCAATAATAAGAATTGAAGCTTGGGCGTTTAATGTATGAGGCATGAAATCATTTTAATCCTGATGTAAAGGTAATCGTATTCTAATTAAAGTGCCTTGACCATGTTTCCCACTAAAAGCTTCAATACTCCCCATGTGCGCGCCAATAATCGCTTTTACAATTGAAAGACCCAACCCTGTTCCTGTTTTACCTCGATCTCCCCTTTGCATGGTATAGAACATATCAAAAATCTGCTCACACTCATCTTCAGGAATACCAACACCTTGATCTTCAATCTCGATCTGTAAATAGCTTTCGATCTGCTGAATATTCACTTCTATAGGCACATTTTCTGGAGAAAATTTGGCTGCATTTTCTAAAACATTAAAAACAGCTTGTTCAATTAAAGCAGGATGTACATATAACGCAGGTAGCTCTTCAGCAAATGAAATCTTAATGCTCACATGCGGTTGATATCGTTTTAAACGTTCACTTGCAGAACCAATTAACTCATCAACGCCAATCCACGCACGACTGAGTGTTAATCCTTGATGACCCAAACGCGTCATATCCAAAAGATTTTGAATATAGCGATCTAAGCGCTCACCTTCTATATGAATGGTATCTAATAATTCATGGCGATCGGTCTCAGGCATTTGCTCGCCATAATATTTCAGCGTATCTGCTGAACCAATCATTGCAGCCAACGGCGAACGCAAATCATGTGATACAGATGACAATAAAGCAGAACGAAGCTTTTCAGTTTCAGCAACGACTCTAGAATTTTCCAACTGCAACGATAGCTGCACCCTAGAAAGCGTTTGTGCAATATCATCAATCATTAACTCAGCCAAACGTTGCTGCTCGAAGTGAATACTTTGCAAATTACGGTTAAATCGAATGGCAACCACACCAAAATCTGCCACTAAATTTACTGGGTTAAACCACCATTCTGAATTGGTCAAAGTATTGGTAAAACGCCCACATGGTTTAGCGTTCTTTTGTGTCCAATCTGCTGCTATTTGATCTTTTTCATTCAAAATTAATGTATCGCCTACTGATTGTCCACTCACTCTCAACCAAACAGAAGCATTGAGTGAACTTTCCAAATGCTGTTTGGCTATATTTAAAACTTGCTCAATATCAACACAAGTGGATAACTTCCGCTCTAACTCTTGCAATTGGAGTGACATCGAATTTGCAGCGCGCAAACTCAGTACTTGAGCGCGTAGTTGATTGGCCAATCGTCCTACTAATAAAGCAGAAACGATAAACATAATAATCGTCATCACGCCACGCTCGGCACTGATTCGAAAGGTAAATCGTGGTTCAATAAAGAAATAGTTATAAAGTAGAAAGCAAATCAAGACACTCATAATCGTAATCAGCATTCTTGTCCGCATCGCAACAATCAGCACTGTCACCACAAAAATCAAAGCCAGTTCGCTATAACCAATAAAGTGATCACTCACCAGTGCAACAAGAAAACCGAGTAATACAATTAAAATACTTTCCGTGATCTCACGCGGATTGAAACCAAAACCTTGCGTTAACCAATCAGAGGTTGAGTTATCTATTCGCGTTTTAGATTCATTATTTTTGGCTTTTAACGGCTGAACAAAAGTAATCTCAAAAGGATGTTGTTTTTCTAAAAGCTGATCAGCAATATGATCTGAAGATAAGCGTTGCCATAATGATTTTTTAGCGCTCTTGCCCAATAAAATATTAGATGCACCATAATCATAGGCAGCCTGTAAAATCGTTGCTGCGATTTGATTGCTATACAGTAAATAGGTATCTGCACCTAACTTACGTGCCAAATTAAACGCTTTAGTGACAGCAAAAGTTTGCCTGTTTTCAATTTTGCTTTTTTGAATTGAAATCACACTCCAAGTCGCATTTCTCCTTTCGGCAATTCGATGTGCTCGTCTGACTAAATCCTCTGAAAACTCAGTTCCATCAATGGCTAACATCACATGATTTTGAATCGGAATAATTTGTCCTTGAGCTACAAATTTCTCCCGATAATCAATATCCACCTGTCCTGCAACCGTTTGAATCGCAAGGTCTCGTAAAGCTGTGAGATTGGCTGGCTTAAAAAAGCCTTGCAAGGCATGTGGGGCAACATCCGCTAAATAAATTTTGCCATGATTCATACGCTCCAATAGTTCAGGTACAGGCAGATCAACCAAACGAATATCTTTTAATCTTTTTAATAATGCATCAGGCACGGTTTCTGTTACCCGAATACCCGTAATTTGATAGACCACATCATTCAAACTTTCGAGATGCTGAATATTCAATGTGCTATACACATCAATACCCGCATCTAATAACTCATTCACATCTTGCCAACGATACTCATGACGGCTATTGGGCACGTTTCGATGTGCGAGTTCATCAACCAAAACAATTTCAGGTTTTAACTTCAGAATTTGATCAAGATCCATTTCATCTAAAAATCGATCTTGATATTCAACAGTCTTTTTAGGAACAACATTCAGACCTTGAATCAAAGCTTCGGTATCAGCTCGACCATGCGTTTCGACCACGCCCACCAGCACATGATGACGTTGTCGCATCAACTCATGTGCTCTCGACAACATGGCAAAGGTTTTGCCCACGCCAGGTGCCGCCCCCAAGAAAATGGTTAAACGTCCAGATTGCTCACGTTGGCTATGCGCCAACCATGCATCTGCTTTGTTATTTCGGTCGATCTGCATAGGCTAAGCTCTATCAACGTGAAGTTGATGATAATTGATCTAAAGCGATGTTGAGTTGGAGCACATTGACTCGTGCCTGCCCATACAAGCCCAATTGAACAGGTTGAATCTGTTGCTGGACTAAATCTCTCACTTTCTGCTCGGATAAAACACGTTGTTGTGCCACACGTTTCACCTGTAATAGCGCACTTTCAGGTGAAATATCTGGATCAATCCCACTACCTGATGCAGTGATCATTTCTGGTGGTACTTGTTGCTCAAGGATTTGATTGTTTCGAGCAAACTGCAAGGTTCGTTCTTTAATTTGCTTTTGCAATTCAGGATTAGACACTGCCAAGTTACTTCCAGCTACACCATCCACATTATAATTCACAGCACTCGGACGACTATGGAAATATTGTTCACTCACAAAGTTCTGTCCCACCAAGCTTGACCCGACAATTTTTCCATTTAACTCGATAACACTACCATTGGCCTGTTTTGGAAATAACAATTGAGCTAGAGATACACTTACACTGCAATAAAACACGCCTGCGATCAAGAATCCAACTAGCACTAAACCTAGACTAGATCGAAAAATGGATTGTGCTTCAGTCGATAAGGGAAGATTTTCTAATGTATTCATGATGCACTCCTACATCCACAACGACACAATAAGGTCAATCAATTTGATCATAATAAAAGGAAAAACCACACCACCTACACCATAGATCAACATATTACGACGCAATAGCTGTAAGGCACTGGCAGGCTTAAATTGCACCCCTTTCAGGGCTAAAGGAATCAACATCGGAATGATCAGCGCATTAAAAAACAATGCAGAAATCACCGCGCTACTTGGGCTATTCAATTGCAGAATATTCAAAACACTAAGTTGAGGAATCGCAACGGCGAATAGTGCAGGTAAAATCACAAAGTATTTAGACACATCATTTGCTAAAGAAAATGTGGTTAAAGCGCCTCGAGTAATCAACTGCTGCTTGCCAATTTCTACTACATCAAGCAGTTTGGTTGGATCAGAATCTAGATCAACCATATTTCCCGCTTCTTTTGCAGCTTGCGTTCCTGAGTTCATTGCTAAACCAATATCGGCTTGTGCCAAAGCAGGTGCATCATTGGTTCCATCACCAACCATCGCGACCAATTTTCCTGCGGCTTGTTCTTTACGAATACAAGCTAATTTATCTTCAGGTCGAGCTTCAGCAATATAATCATCGACACCTGCTTCGGCGGCAATTGCGGCTGCGGTCAAAGGATTATCCCCTGTTACCATGATGGTTTTAATCCCCATCTCTCGTAACAATGCAAAGCGTTCTTTAATTCCTTGTTTAATCACATCTGAAAGTTCAATCACACCTAAAATTGTATGATTCGATGCTACAACTAATGGTGTTGCGCCTTTAGAAGCGACTTGTTCTACACGGGCTTTCAGCTCAATATTGTCTTTAATCTCTTGTTGGGTAAATTTTAGAATCGCATCCACTGCGCCTTTGCGAATCTTTTGCCCTATCGCTAAATCAACTCCAGATAACCGTGTTGAAGCACTAAACTGAATAAATTTTGCATCTTTAGGTTCACGGATACTTTCACCCATTTCTTTACCTAAACTCACGATCGATTTACCTTCAGGCGTTGGGTCAGCAAATGACGTGAGCATTGCTGCTTGGCGTAATTCACTTGGACTCACACCAGCCAATGGGTAAAAAGCTGTTGCTTGGCGATCGCCGTAGGTAATCGTTCCTGTTTTATCCAACAGCAATACATCAATATCGCCTGCAACCTCAACCGCTTTACCAGACTTCGCCAATACATTGGCTTTTAAGGCTCTGTTCATCCCTGCAATCCCAATCGCAGGCAACAAACCACCAATTGTTGTTGGAATGAGACAGACCAATAATGCAATCAACATTACCAGACTGATTTTGATCCCCACCATAGAACCAATAAACGGTAATGTGGCAACCACAACGATAAAAGTAATGGTCATGATATTGAGTAAGATACTCAGCGCAATTTCATTCGGTGTTTTTTGACGGTTTGCACCCTCAACCAAAGCGATCATTCGATCTAAAAAACTATTGCCTGCCTCATTACTGACACGAACAATAATTTGATCAGATAAAACGTTGGTACCACCAATCACACCTGACCGATCCGTATTGGCTTCACGTAATACAGGTGCAGACTCACCTGTCACCGCCGACTCATTAATGGTGGCAAAACCTTGAATGATTTCACCATCTGCAGGCACGATTTCACCAGCTTTGATGATCACCAAATCATCTTTTTTTAATAAATTTGCAGAAATCACCATTGGAGTAGCATTTAGATCAGCAATTTTATTTGCCGTTAAGTTTTCACGAGCTTGGCGTAAAGAAGATGCCTGTCCACGTCCTTTGGCTTCTGCTACTGCTTCAGCATAATTGGCAAACAAAACGGTTACCAGTAAGATCAAGCTCAGTAAAATACCAAATCCAAAACTGGTGCTACCCATCAACGTTGCCACGATGGTTAAGACAGTTCCAATCCATACACATGCCATTACAGGATTTTTAAAGGCATGCTGTGGTAATAATTTATAAAAGGTTTGCTGAATAATTTCTTTATTCAAGATATCCATTTGTGTCGCATTAGAGTGATTCATAGTGCTTGCTCCACTAGATCTTTACAGATAAATAATCAGCAATTGGTCCAATCACCAACACTGGCATAAATTGCAAAAGCGTTAAAATCAGTACAATTCCAATTAAGGTCAGCGCAAATGTAGGCGACTCAATCTGTAAAGAACCCTTGGTCTCATCTGCTTGAGGTTTGGTTGCTAGGCTGACTGCAATTAAAACTGGAATGATCAACACGCTATAACGACCTGCTAATAACGCAACACTGGTACTTAAGTTCCACCATAAAGTGTTGTCGGCTAAGCCTTCAAAACCAGAACCATTATTGGCAAACGCAGACACATATTCATAAAAGACTTGGCTAATACCATGCGATGCAGGGTTTGAGTTTCCTGTTAAAGATGGGAAAGCGATGGCGATTGCAGTCAAACCAAGAATCACCACAGGTTGTAAAAGAATGACCAGCGCCAATAACTTAATTTCAGTGACTTCGATTTTTCGCCCAAATAATTCAGGGGTACGACCTGTCATCAAACCCGCGATAAATACGGCTAAAAATAGATAGATAAAAAATTGTAATAGACCACAACCAATCCCACCCCAAATGGCATTGATCAGCATATTGCATAGCTCAACCAAACCCGTTAATGGCGAAGCTGAGTCATGCATCATATTGACCGAACCATTATTCACTTGTGTGGTTAAACTTCCCCATAAAGCAGAGGCTTCAGCACCAAATCGGACGTCTTTACCTTCCATTAATGCAATATTAGGAATCAAGGAGGATTTTTCAGCCCACAAAGTGAATAAAGTAGAAGCCAATGACATCAACAACATAGTGCCCAAAATCATCCACATTAATTTCTTGCGTTGCACAAAACGACCTAGCATAAACACAACCGACATGGGGATCAGCAAGATCGCTAGCATCTCCAACACATTGGATAATGGCGTTGGATTTTCTAAAGGCACGCTACTGTTTGGACCATACCAACCACCACCATTACTACCTAATTGCTTGATCGCCACCATCGGTGCAACAGGTCCAAGAGGAATATGCTGGGTCTGAACTTCAGTGCTTCGATCTAAAACTTGCGCAGTTGGACCAGCAGAAAGTGTTGATGGCACACCTTGAAAAGTCAGTAATAGAGAAAAAACTAAACCCAAAGGAATAAAGAATCGGAATAATGGTCGGATCATATCCATCCAATAATTTCCAAGATTAATTTGTGACGCATTTTTGAGTTCAACATTTTCAGCAGCTTGATCTTTGGGCTGTAAAAATAATGCTCTTAACATGGCTGTTAACAAAGCCAAGCCCATAATTGGAGATAAATATTGCAAACCAACAATCACTGTCATTTGCGACAGATAAGACAATTGAGCTTGTCCTGAATAATGCTGCTGATTGGTATTGGTTAGAAATGAAATCGTTGTGTGTACTGCCAAATCCCAATTCATATTAGGAATACGATCTGGATTCAACGGTAACCAAGCTTGCGTCATCAAGATCGCTATACTTATACCCAATAAAAAAAGATTACTGAGGACAAACGCGGTAAGATATTGCCGCCAATTCATACCCACTTGTTTCACATTCAAAATGGCGTAAATTGGTTGTTCGATCCATTTAAAGAAAAGATCGCTTTTCATTGGTTGAGCTTGCATCACATCTGCAAGATAGCGTCCCAATGGGTAGGCTAAAACCAATGCAAGGATAAATACGGAAATAAATTCCCACATAGCACATGCCATTTAAAAAATAAGTCGGTATTAGTATGGAAATTGACTGCGTAAATTCTCTATATTGAAATAAGAGTAAGGCGTAAATTTTCTGTAAATTATTCTGTATTTCACTACCGTATGTTTGGAATGCCTACTTTTCAATCACAAATACATTCCATTAGAGATTTAGATTTAAATTTCCTATATTTGTGTTATGATGCTCGTTCATATATGGGGATGTTATTGGCTTCGACGCTGGTGATGAAGCTCATAGATGCATGCCGAGAGCGCATTTTCTCTCGTAAATAAAATTTGCATTTAAATAGTCGCAAACGACGAAACTTACGCTCTAGCTGCCTAAGGGCAGCTTGTCCGCTTCCTAGAATACTTGTGGTCTAGGAACCCGACCGAAGCGCACGCACACAAGTCCGTATAGAGTCAAGCCTCGGGGCTTTATACCAAACTTAGAGGATCGCACTTTGTACCCTGTTCGTCGGGTCACTTAGTGTTAAAACAATAGACGATATCTAAGCATGTAGTATTCTCGAGTGTAGTGCTGGCGGACGCGGGTTCAACTCCCGCCATCTCCACCAAAATTCGATTCGGAGCAATCCGATGAAATATAAAAAAGCCTTTAAGTTCAATACTTAAAGGCTTTTTTATTTGTTTGTTTATCCGATATCATCTGACATGATTTGACTCCATTTTTGCTTTTTAAGGGTCAAAATTGGGACAATTTGACCCACAAGATTCAAAATGAGTGAGCAGAAAAAATGTCATTAACTGATGTGGAGTGCAAAAAGGCATTACCTAAAGAAAAGCAATATCGATTATCAGATTCTAATGGGTTATCACTCATCATTGATCCGAAAGGAACTAAATATTGGTCGCTTCGATTTACGGTTAATGGCCAAAGAAAATCTAAAGCACTAGGGCAGTATCCGAATCTAAGCTTGAAAAAAGCTCGTGAAATTGCTTTAGATATAAAGTATAAATTTTCTCGTGAAGAGGTAGTTGATGAATTAAAACCACTTTTTAAAGAGGTAGGGCTTTGTTGCACAAAGCTATTCTTGAAGGCTTCTTCAGCAATATAATTTCCAGATGAAGAAGCCTGTCCCTAAAATCTACCGTACAACCAATTGGTCCTCGTATAACCAAGCTTTAATCAATCGAGGAAATATTTCAATCTGGTTTGATCCCAAGACCCAATGGTATGCTCAGCTAAAAGGTAAACAAGGACGAAATCAAACTTACTCCGATGCAGCAATTCAATGCTGTTTAATCATCAAATCTCTATTCCGTCTTTCTTTACGTATGGTCACAGGCTTTGTTCAAAGTCTCATTAAACTGTGTGGCTTGAATTGGACAGCACCAGATTACTCTACCCTCTGTAGACGACAAAAGCATATCGATATTGCGATAAGCTATCAGAAAAGTAGTGATGGGTTACACCTACTCGTCGACTCTACAGGATTAAAATTTTTAGGTGAAGGCGAATGGAAGCGTAAGAAACATCAGCCCGAATATCGTCGCCAATGGCGCAAACTTCATATTGGTATAGATGCTAAGACCCTTCAAATACGAGCAGTTCAGCTCACAACAAACAATGTGAGTGATTCACAGGTGCTTGGTGATTTGCTTGATCAAATTCCGTTGGATGAACGAATTGATTCAGTCTATACAGATGGTGCTTATGACACAAAGCACTGCCGACAATTCATTTTAGATCGAAATGCACATGCAGTCATTCCACCTAGGAAGAATGCAAAGCCTTGGAAAGATAAGAAATTGAGATCTTTAGAGAGGAATGAATTATTAAAAACAGTCAAACGGTTAGGTAGGACACTATGGAAAAAATGGTCTGGTTATCATCGTCGAAATTTAGTGGAAACTAAGATGCATTGCATCAAATTATTAGGCGATAAATTAGCAGCAAGGAGTTTTCCTAGTCAGGTGAATGAGATTCATGCACGTGTAGCAGTTTTGAATAAATTCACAGAATTAGGTCGACCTCATACCCAAGTTGTCACTTGAATTTAACTCAATTAGGGTAGCTTTGTCTTTCAAACCTTTGTGCAACAAAGCCATTAGTAACCATTTAAATCTCGAACTCGCAAAAATGCTCAAAAATAATAAAGCTAAAATTTAAATAAATTTGAACTACAATTCTTGTCGGAAATCCCAATCGACGTTATTGTTCAACAATTACCTATAGAATCAACTCCTCATGAAAATAATGATCAAAACTTGGTTATCTGCAATTACTTTAAGCTTTTTGAGCTTACAAAGCCTCCATGCTGACAGCAAAACACTAGAACAAAATTTCAAGCGTAATTATCCAGATCTTCCAATCAAATCGGTTTCACCTTCCCCTTTAACGGGTATCTATGAAGTCTATGTTGCAGGAAAAATTATTTATACGGATGAAACTGCAAAATATTTATTTTTTGGAAATTTATTGGATGTGAAAAATAAAACCAATCTTACCGAGGAACGCTTGATAGAGTTAGGAAAAATTGATGTTAAACAGCTACCTCTTGATCAAGCTATTAAATATGTGAAAGGAAATGGAGAACGTACGCTATATGTGTTCACTGATCCAGACTGCCCATATTGTCAGAAATTAGAGCAATATATGACTTCCATTGACAATGTAACGGTCTACATTTTTTTATTCCCACTAAAGAAACTCCATCCTCAAGCTGAAATAGCGGCGAATAAAATTTGGTGTGCTAAAAATCAATATGAAGCTTGGGAGGATTATATGCTTCACCGCAAACTGAGTAAAAATTCAGGCCAATGTGACACGCCTATTCAGAAAAATATAGCCCTTGGTCAATCACTTCAAATCAATGGAACACCAACAATATTCTTTGCAAACGGCATGCGAGTTTCAGGCATTCCACAAGATGCTGAACAGATTGAATTACTATTGCAGGAAGCCAGTAAATAGAACTCGTAACCTTTAAGAAGCTCTTAAACCTGTTAAAACCAGTAGCCCATTAAACAAATGGACTACTTTTTTAATTTTGATTTAAGTTCTTTGACCCATCTTAATCAAGATATATACAAAACCATCATTTACAATTTACGCCAATTTTTTATGATGTGTATTGCATATTGCACTCTGCTACACAAAGGATGAAAGCAGGTTTCGGTATAAGGAAAAAGAAATATGAAAAAGTTGCTCATTGCTAGTTTAATCCTAGCAGCATCTCATTCAACATTTGCAGCTGATAAGAAAACAACTGCTAAAAATGATGTGTTTGCAAAAGCAACCCAACTTTATGAAGCTAAGGATTTTTCAGGTGCATTCCAAGAAATGCAACGCATTGCAAATACAGGAAATGCTCAAGCTATTTACAATTTGGGCTATATGCATCAAGTTGGGCAAGGTACCACAAAAGATGAAAAGAAAGCCCTGCAATACTATCAAGACGCATCCAATAAGGGTTTTGGGCAAGCAAGTTACACCTTAGCTCAGGTTTATAGAAATGGTACTTTAGGTGTCGCTAAAAACAGTCAAAAATATAAAGAATACTTAGATAAAGCTTCGAATCAAGGTTCAGATGATGCTATTGTGGAAAGTGCAAAATTACTTTTTGAACAAGGCAAACCTGAATATGATCAATTGGCAGTTCAAAAGCTACTCCCCTTATTACGCAAAGGATCTCAGCCTGCTGTACATTTAAAAGCAATTTATGATTTAAGCATTGGTGTTAAAAATAAAAACCCGATTATGCAGCAACAAGCTGTAGAAAGCCTACAAGGTCTTGCGAAGAAAGGATATGCACCCTCACTAATGGTTTTAGGAAATATGCTTGCAAATGGTGGAATTGTTGATCAAGATCTGGAACAAGCAAAAAATATTTTTACCCGTTTAGCAGCGGCAAATTATCCAAATGCTAAAGAATCTTTAGTAAAAGTCGAACAAGCAATTGCTGCTCAAAAAGCAGCAAAAGCAAATAAAAAATAAATAAAAAGCGCCTGATCTCAGGCGCTTTTTATCATTTAAAATTGCTTACTTACACTGATTCCAGCACTCCAATTACGTCCATCCGCTGGTTCAAAGAAACGACTATTACCATCATTCACAATAACTGAACCTGCATAATTTTTATCAAATAAGTTATCTACACGCGCAAAGCTATTAAAGCCCCAATCTGCATGTTTCCAAGCATATCCCGTGTAGATCGATGCAATTGTATAGCTCGCAGCAGCATCACTATTACTGTCATCGACATAGATTTTGTCCATATACTGCGTATCAAGTCCTGCATAAAAACCTTGATCTGGTTTCCATGCTAGCCCAATAAATGCTTGATTCTTAGCGATGCCAGGAATTGCATTACCTTTAGGAATCTCAGCAATTTTTCCAAGTGCTGGAACATTTGAATCAAAAGTTGCATCTAGGTAAGCATAACTCGCATTTACAGTAAGATCTTTCCAAACTTGCTTATTCCACGTAAATTCAGCACCTTTTCTTAAAGTACGATCTGCATTACGGAAAGTCGAACGACCATTGGAAGAACCCGCTGAAACAATATCATTTTGAGTTTTGCTCTGGAAAACGGCTACAGTAAAATCACCCAACTGATTTTGCGACTTTAAACCCAATTCATAGTTATCACTGGTCGATGGTTTTAAATCAAAATTAAAGCCCGACTTGCTACTATCAGCCTGATAAGCCATTTCAGTAAAAGTCGGTGTTTCAAAACCTTTCGCATAACTCACATAAGCCAATAATTCAGGCAGAATTTGCCAGCTTAAAGCAGCTGAAGGCAAAATCTTGTCATATTCTGTTTTATCACTGTCATTCCCATTACTCAAATAGTGGTCTTTAGATTTGTAATGCACATTGCTATAACGTACACCCGTATCTAAACGCCAAGTCGGTAAAAACTGCCAAGATGCTTGTAGGTATGGATCAATATTCCATAAGCTATTGTCTTCATCACGGCGTAACGTGCCTTTAACGCCGTATGATGGTTCACCAGAAACAATATTAAAGTTTTCATAACCTTGTCGATCTTCATCCATCTTATCGACGGCAACACCTATACTAAAGCGAGTATTTGGCAATAACTCTTTACCCGTCCAGCGGAAATCAGCACCATAATAATTACGTTCAAAATCTATTACTCCACCTGCGTGATTAGGATTTAATTGTGCAGAGCGAGGAATAGATTGATACTGGGTCACTTGGCGATTACCAAAATATGCCATGCCATACAATTCATGCTGATCATTAAGCGGTTTTGACCACGTGATCCCTGTTTGTGTTTGATCAATATCTTTTCGAACATTGTAAGTATTGTTTGTATCATTCACTTGACGTGGATTATTCTGCCATTGCTGCCTATTCAATCCCTGCGGATCATCAGCATTAATCTTGACGTAATTGGTGATCCAGTTAATTTTACTGCCATCATCAAGATTCCACGTTAGTTTTGCATTATTCAATACTTTATTTGCGCCACTATGATTTCGAAATCCATCAGTATCAAAATAAGATGAACTAATGATATAACTTGGTTCATATTGGTGATCTGAACCGCCCTGTAAAATTAAACCAGCACGATTTTTATTGTGACTCCCACCAGCATAACTCATCTCAATCGAGTCTTTTCCTGTACCTTCTCTGGTGGTTGCTAAAATCGCACCACCTGACGAGTTACCATACAGTGAAGAAAATGGCCCCGTTAAAACCTCAAGATGACTTAAGCTACTCAAATCAACATTTGAGGTTTGCCCTTGTCCATCAGGCATGGTTGCAGGAATTCCATCAACATACAATCGAATACCACGAACGCCAAATGTAGACCGCGCACCAAAACCACGCATAGAAAGTTGCAGGTCTTGCGCGTAATTTTCTCTATTCCTAAGCTGAATACTTGGGACACCTTTCACGATTTCCGTCAAATTAACCTGCGCCGACTGGCTACTTTCAGGCATATCCACCCTAAAAATTGAAGCAGGCGTCTCCATGTAAGAAGTATCTGTACGTGTCGCTTCAACTTTGATTGTTGGGAGTTGTGCTGGCTGATCGTGATCAACCTCAATTGCCCATACTGAGGTATTACCCAATGCCATAAACATGGCAATGTAACCGTATAGAAGATTAATTTTCATCGAAGGCATGAAGATTCCTTATTTCTCGAAATTTTAAACGACAACAGCTAAAGCTAAGAATATGATTATTTTATGTTTATCTTAGGTATTTAACTTAAGTGAAAACAATTAAACTGATTAATCAGCATGATTAGCAAATAAAATTAAATACCCGCATAATTGTAAGTGAAACATTTGCCCTCATTGTATTGTTGTTGAAACAACTTGAGTTAACTATGCCTGAACTTCCTGAAGTTGAAACCACAAAAACCAGCTTACTGCCTTTATTAGAACAACGTGTTCAAGCCATCCGCGTTTTGAACCCAAGCTTGCGTTGGCCTATACCGAATGATATTGAAAAGCTGGTTGGACAGCGTTTAATGCAACTCAAGCGCCGTTCTAAATATATTCTTGCTGAGTTTGAGCAAAACCAAATGCTTTGGCATTTAGGTATGTCTGGAAGCTTCCGTTTATGTGAAGCCAAAGATGAACTACGCAAACATGATCATCTAATTATTGATTTTGAAGATCAGCAATTACGCTACCATGATCCACGTCGATTCGGGTGCATTCTTTGGCTTGATCAAAACAACCAGACTAAACTGATTGATACGCTCGGCCCTGAACCTCTGAGCGAAGATTTTAATGCAGCCTATTTACATGAAAAGCTAAATAAAAAAAATGTCGGCATCAAAATTGCTTTAATGGATAATCATATCGTTGTTGGCGTAGGTAATATTTATGCGACAGAAAGTCTATTTAATGTTGGCATCCATCCCGCACAACCTGCTTCAACGTTAACGAAAGTACAAATTGAGAAGCTGGTTATTGAGGTTAAACGCATCTTAAAACAAGCAATTGATTTAGGTGGTTCAACATTACGTGACTATAGTAATGCGATGGGTGAAAATGGTTATTTTCAGCAAACACTATTGGCATATGGCCGTGCTGGTGAAATGTGTGTGAACTGTGAAACAACGCTTGAAAACCTAAAGTTAGGACAACGAGCCAGTGTATTTTGCCCACAATGCCAGCCATTGAAGCTGAAGAAAGCTTAAGCAAATACAAGGTAATTGAAGGAGCAACATCATGCAAACTGCGATTGTTCGGCATATTCTAGTGAAAGACAAAGACTTAGCGGAACAGCTTAAGAAAAGAATTCAGTCTGGCGCAGACTTTGCAAAAATTGCGAAGCAGTATTCGACTTGTAACTCTGCTAAACGCGGTGGCGATTTAGGTGAAGTAAAAAAAGGGCAGCTTGTACCTGTAATTGATAAATTGGTGTTTACAGCTGCAGAACGAATTTTACACGGCCCAATTAAAAGTCAGTTTGGCTTCCATCTTTTAGAAATTAAGTTCCGTATGGATAATCTACGATAGATAAACAATGAGCTTAAAAGGATCCATAAGCTCATTTCCCCCTATGGATGAACTAATCTTGCTGAGGTTTCATGACATAAGTCCATGCATCTTTTTTTTCACCAGACTCCAAAACAACTTCAGCAATAACTCGCTCATATTGGAATCCTTCAAACGCATCTAACATTGGCCAGTTTTGTTCTAACTTATCGGTACTAAATAAATAACCTTCAACCAGCGGATCTTGTTGATTCAATACAATTGCAGGCAGTCCTTTATCGGGTCCCCAATCCAATATATGGATGGTTCCATGTACCGTTGCAACTTGCCAATCCCCTTCAATAGCTCCCAAAATATGAGCATTCTCTCTATTCGGGCACAATGTGCCATATACAAATAATCGGTTCATCATGTTATTCCATTTCAATTATTTGACATCTTAGAATGAAATTGAGTCAGAGACCATATTCATCAAAACTCATTATCTCAAATCAAAGAAATAGCAAATACCAATTAAACAGCTACAATAAAAAAACGGCATAAATTATGCCGTTTTTTTATTTAAAGCAATTAAGCTTGCTTTTTCAACTCATCACGAATTTCACGCAACAATTGAATATCTTCTGGTGTTGGTGCAGGTGCTGCTGGCGCTTCCTCTTCTTTTTTACGCATGCGGTTCATCACTTTCACCATCAAGAACACCACCCACGCTAAAATCAGGAAGTTGATCAAGATCGTAATGAAGTTACCATAAGCAAGAACCGTTAACCCCGCTTCTTGGGCTTGAGCTAAAGTTGTGATGTTTTCAGGACTTGAGCCGAGCACAACAAACTTATTGGTAAAATTCACTTCTCCACCAATAATAAAGTTGATGACAGGCATCAAGACATCTTTCACTAATGAATCAATGATTTTACCAAAAGCGCCACCGATGATTACACCAATCGCCAAATCCATCATATTGCCTTTTACAGCAAACTCTTTAAATTCTTGAATAATACTCATTGTTGACACTCCAGAAAATGAATCGAATTACATTTGTTTTTGTACTTAAATTACAAATGATAGGCATTCAGTTGTATGTAAATAATTTAATATTTTTCTCAAAAAAAGAAAGTTATTTCACACTTTAACAACATATTTTATTTTAATAAAAATATGAACTTATGCATGAAATAGACACTTGTTTCACTCAATAAAAAAACCGCCAAATAAATTTAGCGGTTTTCTTCATTTTTCAATTCAGAAAAATTATTTATCACGATTACGTTTACGTTCGTTTTCAGTTAAGTAACGCTTACGAATACGAATCGATTTAGGTGTTACTTCAACTAATTCATCATCTTCAATGAATTCAAGCGCTTGCTCAAGCGTGTATTCAATTGCAGGTGTTAAAGTCAACGCATCATCAGTACCAGACGCACGAACGTTAGTTAACTGCTTCGCTTTAGTTGGGTTTACAACCATATCGTCTGAACGAGAGTTAATACCCACGATCATACCTTCGTAAACTTCTAACTGTGGTTTAGCAAATAAACGTCCACGGTCTTGCAAGCTGAATAGTGCATAGCCCAAGCATGTACCTTGAACCATAGAAATCAACACACCATTTTGACGCTTCGCTACTGAACCTTGTTTCACAGGGCCGTAGTGAGAGAAGCTTGATGTCATGATGCCTGTACCAGAAGTCATAGTTAAGAATTCTGAACGGAAACCAATTAAGCCACGAGAAGGAACAGTTGCTTCAATACGGATACGGCCTTTACCGTCAACTTCCATATTAGTCATTTCGCCTTTACGGTGACCCATTTGTTCCATTACAGAACCTTGGTGCTGTTCTTCAACGTCAAACGTTACGTTTTCGTAAGGCTCTTGTTTTTCACCATCAATTTCTTTGATGATTACTTGTGGACGAGATACGCCCATTTCAAAGCCTTCACGACGCATGTTTTCGATCAATACTGAAAGGTGAAGTTCACCACGACCAGAAACTTTGAAGCGGTCTGGACTATCAGTATCTTCAACACGAAGTGCTACGTTGTGAATCAATTCACGGTCAAGACGTTCACGAATATTACGTGAAGTTACGAACTTACCTTCTTTACCAGCAAACGGAGAGTTGTTTACTTGGAATGTCATAGATACAGTTGGTTCATCTACAGACAATGCTGGTAAAGCTTCAACATTTTTCGGATCACAAACTGTGTCAGAAATGTTAAGTGCATCGATACCTGTAATACATACGATATCACCAGCAGATGCTGATTCAACATCTACACGCTCTAAACCATGGTAACCCATGATTTTTAAGATACGGCCATTACGTGTATTGCCATCTTTATCAATTACAGTAACAGGAGTATTTAATTTTACTGAACCGCGTTGAATACGACCAACACCGATAACACCCACGAAGCTGTTATAGTCAAGTGATGAAATCTGCATTTGGAATGGACCATCAACGTCTACCGCTGGTGGTTCAACGATATCAACGATCGTTTCAAACAACGGAGTCATGTCTTCTGCCAACTCTTCAGGAGCTGGACCAGCAACACCACGTAAGCCAGAAGCATAAACGATTGGGAAGTCTAACTGTTCGTCAGTCGCGCCAAGGTTGTCAAACAAGTCAAATACTTGATCGATTACCCAGTCACAACGCGCGCTTGGTTTATCAACTTTGTTGATAATCACGATAGGCTTCAAACCACGAGCAAATGCTTTTTGAGTTACAAAGCGAGTTTGTGGCATTGGACCTTCTTGTGAGTCAACAAGAAGTAATACACAGTCAACCATCGACATTACACGTTCCACTTCACCACCGAAGTCGGCGTGTCCTGGGGTGTCGACGATGTTGATACGGTATTCAGTATCAGTACGTTTATCTAACCATTTAATTGCCGTGTTTTTTGCAAGAATGGTAATACCACGTTCACTTTCAAGCGCATTCGAGTCCATGACACGCTCAATCTCGCCTGCACGGTCACCCAAAGCACCAGATTGTTGAAGTAATTTATCGACAAGCGTGGTTTTACCGTGGTCGACGTGCGCAATAATTGCGATATTGCGGAGATTCTTAATATCAGACATAGAATTCGATACGCTTAAAATTTGAGGGCAGATTATACAGAAAAACACTACACTTTAGTAGTGACAGTTTATTGACATGTGACTTTTTTTCTGACGAAACGTTACAGAATCGTTGGTAAAGTAGACTAACTCTATTAGAATATTCCACTAATGCTTATCGCTTTTTCAAACTCCCATGTCAAATTCTCAACCTCAGCAACAGCTCGACTTAGTTTACGGACTGAATGATCGACCGAAACCTTTTGTTGCATTTTTAGCTGCACTTCAACATCTTCTCGCGATTTTAGTACCAATCGTTACTCCTGGATTATTGATCTGTTTAGCGCTTGGCGTCTCTCGTGAAGATACCAATATGATCCTCTCAATGTCTTTGATCATTTCAGGGATTGCGACATTTTTACAATGTAAGAAAGTCGGTCCTTTCGGAGCAGGTTTACTGATTGTTCAAGGTACAAGCTTCAACTTTATTGGCCCGATCATCGGTATTGGGAGTGCAATGGTTGCTGCGGGAACGCCCGTAGAACAAGTTATGGCTGCTATTTTTGGCGTTGTGATTGCAGGCTCATTCATTGAAATGGGGGTTTCTCGTATTTTACCTTGGGTAAAAAAGCTGATTACCCCGTTAGTCACAGGAATAGTCGTTCTGCTCATCGGTTTAACATTGATTAAAGAAGGCTTAATTAGCATGGGTGGTGGTTACACTGCAATGCAAGACAATACCTTTGCTAATGCAGACAACCTGATCATGTCATGTACGGTTCTTGGGATCATCATTCTACTCAATCGTATTCGTATTATTTGGGTGAAAAGTTCAGCAATTTTAATTGCTTTAGTGATTGGCTATATCCTCGCTGGGTTTATGGGACATTTGAACTTTTCAGTATTGAATGAAGCACCTTTAATTCAAATCCCAACGCCTATGCATTTTGGTTTAAGCTTCTCTTGGAGTTTGTTTATTCCAATGGCATTCATCTATCTCGTTACCTCTTTGGAAGCGATCGGTGATGTGACTGCAACCAGTAAAATTTCAAACCAACCTGTTGATGGTCCTATTTGGATGCAACGTATTAAAGGTGGTGTTCTAGTTAATGGCGCCAACTCATTCCTTGCTGGTATTTTTAATACTTTCCCAAGCTCTGTGTTTGCACAAAATAATGGTGTGATTCAACTCACAGGCGTAGCTAGTCGTTATGTCGGTATTTGGATAGCAGTACTTTTAGTTATTTTAGGCTTATTCCCTGCTGTTGCTGCCGTGATTCAGGCAGTGCCGCAAGCCGTATTAGGTGGTGCAGTGATGGTGATGTTTGGTGCCGTTGCAGCTTCTGGGATTAATATCCTTTCAAGTATCCACCTAGATCGTCGTGCTTTGCTTATTATTGCAATTTCACTTGCGCTCGGCTTAGGTGTTGCACAAGTTCCTCAGATCCTTGAGCATTTACCTGAATTATTCAAAAATATTTTTAGCTCGGGTGTCGCAACAGGCGGTATTGCAGCTTTGATTTTGAATATTGTTTTACCTGAAACACACAAGTAGTCATCTAATAAATGATCATTGCCCAGTTTAGCAACTGGGCTTTGTTTTTGATGAGAGATCAATAATGGATCCACGTAGTGAAGTTGTCTTGAGACAACAAGATTATTTAAACGGGCAAGTTTTACTGATCAATGCCCCAAATGATCAACTCGCCAAAAATTTACCAACTCAAGTACAAGCATCTGTTTGGACTTGGAATTATGCTGATCACCAAAGCTTTTTAAGCTCAGGAATTGATTCAAGCTTTTCAGTGGAATTTCCTCAATCTAACTTTGATCAAGTCGTTATTTTCGTTCCAAAATCAAAAGAACTCCTCAGCTATATTTTGCATGTTGTGGTGAGCCATTTAACCATTGGTCAAAATATTTTTCTTGTCGGTGAGAAAAAAGGGGGGGTGGAACGCGCAGCAAAACAACTGCAACCCTATGGGAAAACGCTAAAGTTAGATAGCGCACGTCACTGTCAATTATGGCAATTAAAAATAGAAAAAGCTGAGCAACTTAAACCACTTGAACAATGGTTAAAAACATATACAGTTCAAGTGAACCAAGATCAGTTAGAAATCTGTGCACTACCAGGTGTGTTTAGTCAAGCGCATTTGGATGTCGGAACAGCCATATTACTTCCTTACCTATCACAAGTAAAATCAGGTAAGATTGCCGACTTTGGTTGCGGCGCTGGCGTTATCAGCAGCTTTTTAGCCAAATTAAATCCAGAGCAACATATTTTTGCGCTTGATGTTGATGCATTTGCATTACGATCAACTGAGATGACTTTCAAACGAAATGGCTTGGATTTAGCTCAGTTACATCTACAAGCTGTCACAGGTTTAAAAGATGCACCTAGAGAGTTGGATGCGATTGTGAGCAATCCTCCATTTCATCAAGGGATTCATACCAATTACGATGCAAGTGAAGAACTCTGTCAGCTTGCAAAATCCCACCTGAAAAGCTCAGGTGAGTTATGGATCGTGGCGAATCGTTTTTTAAACTACCCGCCTCTCATTGAGCAAAGTTTTGGTCAATGTATGATAAAAACCGATCAACAAGGATTTAAGGTACTCTTCGCGAGTGCTAAATAGGGTCAATTGACATGTTCGTCTACCCTACAACCTATGAGAAGTGTCAATAGACCCTTATAAAGTTTAAGGAATTTTTATGAGCGATACATCTGCTCCCCAACACCTTCAGCGCAAGCTCGGGGCTCGCCACCTCAATATGATTGCGATTGGTGGATCGATCGGTACAGGTTTATTCCTTGCATCAGGTTCAACTATTGCGACTGCAGGTCCTGGCGGTGCATTACTCGCCTATGCACTAATTGGTATCATGATTTATTTCTTGATGACTAGCTTGGGTGAACTTGCAACACATAACCCAAGTTCAGGTGCATTCTTTACCTATGGTAGCCGGTATGTTGAAGAAGGCTTTGGCTTCGCCTTAGGATGGAATTACTGGTACAACTGGGCAATTACCGTTGCATTTGAATTAGTTGCAGTTCAATTTATTATGAAGTTCTGGTTCCCAGAAATTTCTGGCTTTTATTGGAGTGCGCTGTTCCTTGCCGTGATTTTTGGCATCAATGCAATGACCGTCAAAGGTTTTGGTGAAAGTGAATTCTGGTTCTCGATGATTAAAGTGATCGCGATCATTGTCTTCATTATTATTGGTATCGCCATGATCGCAAAAATCATGCTAACACCAGATGCATCAGTATTTACGAATTGGACTAAAGGTGACGCGCCGTTTGTTGGTGGTTTACAGGCCATGATCGGTGTTGCCATGATTGCTGGGTTCTCATTCCAAGGTACCGAAATGGTTGGGGTTGCAGCAGGTGAATCAAAAGATCCGAAGAAAACAATTCCTCTTGCGATTAAACAAATTTTCTGGCGTATTTTATTATTCTACATCCTGTGTATCTTCATCATTGGCACCTTGATTAGCTATGACAACCCACTGTTGTTACATGCTGCAGAAAGTGAAAATATCGCACTTTCACCTTTCACATTACTTTATGAGAAAGCTGGATTTGCATTTGCTGCTGGCCTAATGAATGCCGTGATTCTAAGTGCAATTTTATCCGCGGGTAATTCAGGCATGTACTCATCAACACGTATGTTGTTTGATATGGCAAAAGAAGGTCGTGCGCCAAAATGGTTCTCACAGCTTGATCGTCGTGGTGTACCAATGAATGCACTTTACGCAACAACGGCTGTCGCTGCACTCTGCTTTTTAACCACTTTTATTGGTGAGCAACAAGTGTTTAACTGGTTGCTGAACATGTCAGGTATGTGTGGATTTATCGTTTGGCTTGGTATTGCAATTTCACACTACCGTTTCCGTAAAGGTTATCTTGCTCAGGGTCATAAACTTGATGACCTTGCCTATCGCGCAAAGTTCTTTCCTTTTGCACCATGGTTCGCATTTATTCTTTGTTCTATCATTATCTTAGGTCAAAATTATGAAGCTGTTCTAGGTGGAAAAGTGGATTGGATAGGCTTACTTTCAACCTATATCAGCATTCCATTATTCTTGGTGATATGGCTAGGGTATAAATGGAAACATAAAACCAAACTGATTGCCTACAAAGACATGAATGTTAAAGAAGGCGAATAAAAATCAGGTAAAAACTTGACCTAATTTGAAATATGCGTAAAATTCACGCTCATATTTCAACGGCACACTTATACATTGTATAAGTATTTAAGAAAACAGGAGGATGACACGATGCTATTACTACAGGAAAACACACTTTAGATTTGGCACTGTCATCTCACGGACAAGTGACAAATCTTACGATCACTTGTCCGAGTGCCTACTTAAGCCTAGCATTCGCTAGGTTTTTTTATGCCTATTCGGACGGAAGAATTAAAATGACCGAGATAAGAAAATGGGCATACAAAAAATACTCAATGCGAATGCACAATATGGTGTACCAGTAAAAATATTCACCAATGACATTGATCAAGAAAGCATTGAACAACTCAAAAAAATGGCGCAGCTACAGTTTATACATTCACATATCGCAGTAATGCCAGATGTACATGTCGGCAAAGGTGCGACTGTTGGTAGTGTCATTCCGACCAAGCATGCGATTATCCCTGCCGCTGTCGGTGTGGATATTGGCTGTGGAATGAACGCAATTCGGCTGAATTTAAAAGCTTCGCAACTACCCGACAATTTAGCGCCATTGAGACATGCAATTGAGCGCAAAGTTCCTGTAGGTTTTGAGTTGCACAAACAAATCAAGGCAAAAGCCTCAAGTGTTATTCCACTGGAAAAGCGATTGCAACCAATCATTAAAAAGCATCCTGGACTTGTTAGAATGCTCAGAAAATTTGATGCTACATGGCAAAAACAACTGGGTACTTTAGGAGGCGGTAATCACTTTATCGAACTCTGTCTGGATGAAAACCAAGATGTCTGGATCATGCTGCATTCTGGTAGTCGTGGTTTAGGGAATGTGATTGGGACTTATTTTATCGAACTAGCAAAGAAAGAAGCGCAGCATCGGTTTGGACATGTTCCAGACAAAGATCTGAGCTACTTTGCTGAGGGTTCAGCCAGTTTCAATGATTATGTTGAAGCGGTGGAATGGGCACAAAACTATGCTTTTGAGAATCGTCGGGAAATGATGCGCCTCATTTTAGAAGCGATTCGACCACTCCTGCCGCCATTTCAAATGACCAAAGAAGCAATTAACTGCCATCATAATTATGTCAGTCGTGAACATCATTTTGGTGAAGACTTACTGATCACACGAAAAGGTGCAATTCGCGCAGGCAGAGATGAGTTAGGAATTATTCCTGGTTCCATGGGAGCTCGCTCTTATATTGTGAAGGGCAAAGCAAATCCAGAGTCTTTTTGCTCATGTTCACATGGTGCAGGAAGAAAAATGAGTCGTAGTAAAGCCAAATTACTCTTTAGCCAAGATGATTTGATTCATCAGACTCAAGGCATTGAATGCCGTAAAGATAGTGGTGTTATTGATGAAATCCCAAGTGCATATAAAGATATTGATCAAGTCATGGCAAACCAATCAGATTTAGTCGAAATCTTGCACACCCTTAAACAAATTTTATGCATTAAAGGTTAATGATATGAAACTTAAAGAGATGCCAAAAATCAAAGCTCGCAACCCTGTTGCAGTATCCCCTTTGTTAAAAAAAGGTGGAATACATGAAAGTGAAAAACCACGAGCACAGCATCGTAGAGATCGACAACAGGCAAAACAACAACTCAACAAAGGTATTTGGTAATTAAAATATTACCTTAAATACATCAATTAAATTAAGGAGAAAGCAAATGAATATATCTTGTCAAACCAACAATATAGCAACAAAAAAAGCGACTCAATTGAGTCGCTTTTTTATGTCATTTAAAACTCAAATTATTGAGCTTATTGACCTGGTTGTACAAGAACAGTACGGCTACCAGTGATCGCAGCGAATACGCGACGGTTCATAGCACGACCTTCTTTAGTTTTGTTGTCAGCAATCGGTTGATCCCAAGCGAAACCTTGAGTAGACAAACGAGAAGCATCAACGTTGTATTCGTTTACAAGAGCTGATTTAACAGAGTTAGCACGAGCTAATGATAAACGTTCGTTTAACTTACGTGGACCAGTGTTATCTGTGTGACCTTCGATACGCGCAGTCGCATTCGGGTACTCAGATAATTTCTCAGCTACTTTAGCAATTTCAGACTTGTACTGTGGCTTGATGTCTGACTTGTTAGTATCAAAGAATACACGAAGTTCCATGTTAAGGTCTTCAGTTAACTCTTGTGGTTGTGGAGCAACTGGAGTTGGTTCAACTGGAGCAACTTCTACTACTGGAGCAGCAGGCTTCAAGTGACCACCAAGAACTACGTTTAAACCAGCAAGAGCTGTATAGTTCCAGAAGTCTTCATCGATGTTATAAGTACCACGAGCTTCAGTACGAAGAGATAAAGCATCATTTAAGCGCCAGAAAGCACCAAAACCAGCATTACCTAAAGTACCTTCTTCTTTATCACCACGAACACCACGATTCACATCATCAAAAGTATACTTATAATGACCAGCACCTAATAGTACGTAAGGCTTGATTTTGCTATCGTAGTTTTTAGTGATTAAATCAGAAGTAACATAGAAGTTACCATTGATTTGCTGTTGTTTATATTCAGCGTTAGGATTAACTGCGTCAACATCACCCTTCACTTGGTTGTATTCAGCTTCGAAACCTAACCAAGGCGTTAACTCAACACCTAGAGCAGCACCAACGAATAAATCGTCTTGAAGCTCAGGACCATATGTCAAGTTTTCATTGCTATTGTTGTGCTTAGAATCTTGAAATGTGTAACCAAGCATTAATGGCGTTACTGTAATACCCGCATTAGCAGCAGCTAAAGGAGCAGCAACAAGCATAGCAAGTGCAATACGACTCAATTTCATGGATATCCTCCAGAGATAACAATTGTTTGTTGTTCAAGCTTAGCCTATGATTTTTGGCCCCATAAACACAGAAGTGTTCACAGTATTATTTTTAAGCTATTCACTTCACTTTGAATCATACAAACACTTGATGAATTTTCCAAGTGCTTGATAACTTTAACCTCGTAAATTATTGACAAAATTTCTTACAATTTCCGTTGTAGTTCAGTAAATTTTGATTCGCAATGAAAATTTGAATAGCTTATTGTTCGCTCACTTCAAGTTTAGCAGCATTTTTTACATGAAGTAATCGTTAGTTTTTCTAATACTAAACTTAATTTAATAAATACAGTAATTACTTAACACTTTGTTAATAAAAAAATTACAGAAATGCATATAGGTCATATTATGTTTAAAACTTTAGGTTTCACAATGAGTGAAGCCATCATCACCATTGCCATTATTTCTATAATTGCAGCAATTGGAACACCCTACTTTAACAATATGCTCATCTCAAATGAAGTAAATCAGATCAAGAAAATTCTCACAATTTATATACAAAAAGCTAAATCTGATGCTCAAATTCATCATAAAAATGTGACTTTGTGTGCAAGTACAGATCTCATAACATGCAGTAATGATTGGAGTCGAGGTTTTATTGGCTTTTTTGATGACAACCGAAATCGGACACGAGAACGTTCAGAACAAATTTTATATGCCAACACAATACCATCAAAATATGGAACATTAGACTGGAGAGGAACACTAAGGGTTAACTCAGTCACCTTTCAAGGAGATACGGGGTTACCAAGAGGTTCAAATGGTAGCTTTTTCTATTGTATGAATAACTCAAATAATCATTTAAAAATTATTTTAAGCAATATGGGACAAATCCGCAGCGAAATGGTTTCGACTTGCTAAAAAACTCTACAGTCCAACCAGAAAAAAACCAAAACTCGTATTTTTGACTATACTGCATAGGTTTTGAACATTCTCTACAAATTATAAATCTGGAGACACATAATGACTGATATCATAATTGTTAATGGTGCTCGTACTGCAATGGGCGGCTTCCAAGGCGCTTTATCAAGTGCAACAGCACCTGAACTTGGTGCAATCACAATTAAAGAAGCAATTACACGTGCTGGTCTACAACCAACTGACGTTGAAGAAGTGATCATGGGTTGTGTGTTACCAGCAGGTTTAAAGCAAGGTCCAGCACGTCAAGCAATGCGTAAAGCTGGCTTACCAGATTCAACAGGTGCTGTAACAATTAACAAGCTTTGTGGTTCAGGTATGAAAGCTGTTATGCAAGCGTCAGACATGATCAAAGCAGGTAGTGCTGAAATTGTTGTTGCAGGCGGCATGGAATCAATGACTAATGCTCCTTACGTTTTGCCTAAAGCGCGTGCGGGCTATCGCATGGGTCATGGTGAAATTAAAGATCATATGTTCTTTGATGGTCTTGAAGATGCAGAGACAGGTCGTTTGATGGGTTCATTTGCACAAGATATGGCGAATAAACGTAGCTATACACGTGAGCAAATGGATGATTTTGCTATTCGCTCTTTGCAACGTGCTCAAAAAGCAATTACTGAAGGCTACTTTAAAGATGAAATCGTTCCAGTCACTCTTTCGACACGCAAAGGTGATGTTGTTGTTGATCAAGACGAACAACCTTTGAATGCAAAAATTGATAAAATTCCAAGTTTGAAACCTGCATTTGCAAAAGACGGTACAATTACCGCTGCAAATGCAAGCTCCATTTCTGATGGTGCTTCTGCACTTGTACTTACTTCAGCAGATGTTGCTTCTGCACGTGGCTTACAACCTTTAGCAAAAATCATCGCTACGGCTTCTAACTCTCAACACCCTTCTGAATTCACAATTGCTCCTGTTGGTGCGATTGAGAAAGTATTGAAGAAAGCAGGTTGGGATGCGCAAGAAGTTGATCTTTGGGAAATCAATGAAGCTTTTGCTATGGTTACAATGTGCCCGATTGATGATTTCAAATTAGATGCTGAAAAAGTGAATATCAATGGCGGGGCTTGTGCATTAGGTCACCCTGTCGGATCAACGGGTTCACGCATTATTTTGACACTGATCCATGCACTTAAACGTACAGGTGGTAAGAAAGGTGTTGCTGCGCTTTGTATCGGCGGTGGTGAAGCGACTGCTGTTGCAATCGAATTGATCTAAGATTTATTGCTTTATGAAAAATCCTGCCCCGTGCAGGATTTTTTGTGCTTAATAATTACAAAAAATAATTCACCTATTGTTCAAATAGAGCTACGTTATGCACTGTATAAAAAAACAACAAGGAGCTTTAAAATGCAACTTAATCACTATCTAAACTTTAAAGGTCAAACAGAACAAGCTTTTATTTTTTATCAATCCGTTTTTGGTGGTGAATTTGCGATGCTCACTCGTTACGCGGATATGCCGCCAACAGAAGGAGTGACATTATCTGAGGCTGATAAAAGTTTAATTTTACATGTCTCTTTACCAATCAACGAATATACCGTGTTAATGGGTTCAGATGTAAATGACCAATTCTGCGCTCCAAATAGCAGCTTTATTCAAGGAAATAATCACTATATTTCAATTAATATTGAAGATGATGAAATGGAAGCACGCCGCCTATTCAATCAATTATCTGTGGGCGGACATATTGAAATGCAATTAGAAAAAACATTTTGGGGGGCGCTATACGGTGCATTTACAGATCAATTTGGCATCAAATGGATGGTGAATTGTCAATTAGATGAATAAGGCTAAAAGATTATAGCTAAATGCTAATACGAACTAATAGATAGAAGAAATTCTCATATTAAGTTGAGTTTTTATGATCAGTTATTCTAAATGGTTTGATTTATTTACGACTAGGAAAAATATAGCTCCATAAAAAGCTGAACCTAGGTTCAGCTTTTTATTACAAAAAAATTTCTAAGCGCCTGTTTGGTAGCTTGCTTGCGGTACAGCGGTAGAAGCTTGATAAGGATTGGTAAAGTCCTGAAGCCCAGCAGCAGCCTCTTGAATATCCTTACCCTCTTTCACCACAAAAGTATCAAAGCCAGAACGTTTTAAATAATTTAGAACGTCCTTAAAAATATCACCGACTGCACGCAACTCGCCTTGGTAGCCTTGACGACGTAACAATGCTGCAAATGAATATCCTCGACCATCATTAAAACCAGCAAATTCGATAAAAATTGCATCGAATGCATCTAATGGAAACTGATGAGTCTCAGGAGAATCATTGACTGTAATATAGAGCGCTTTTTTACCTTGCACATTTGGTAATTGATCAAGCTGTGCTGTTGTTAAAACCACATCACCCGCTGGAACAACACCATCTTCAGCAATCACTTGATAGGTATTATCTGCAATTGTGCCATCTTTAAAAAGCACTTGTAGCGTTGTATTAAGCATAAGCACGCTCCTTAAATGGCTGAATGCCGACACGGCGATAGGTATCAATAAAACGCTCACCGTCATTACGTAAATCAAGATAAGTATTTAAAATTTCTTCGATTACATCTGGCACGGCATCAGCAGCAAAAGATGGGCCTAAAATATCACCTAAAGACGCATCATGATCCGCATGTCCACCTAAGGTAATTTGATAGAATTCTGCACCTTTTTTATCAACACCAAGAATACCAATATTCCCTACATGGTGATGACCACAAGCATTCATACAGCCTGAAATATTCAGGTCGAGCTCGCCAAGATTATAGATCGTATCTAAATCATCAAAACGACGGCTAATCGCTTCTGAAATTGGAATTGATTTCGCATTTGCCAATGAACAGAAATCACCGCCCGGACAGCAAATAATATCGGTAATAAAACCAATATGCGCACGCGCCATATTGTGATGTTCAAGCGTTTGCCACAATTCAAATAAATCTTTTTGTGGAACATCCACTAATGAAATATTTTGTTCATGCGTAGTACGGAACTCACCAAAGGTGTATTTATCTGCTAAGTCAGCAATTAAATTCATTTCCTCAGTGGTCATATCCCCTGGTGCAACACCTGCACGTTTCAAAGAAATCGTCACAATACGATAACCTTTAACTTTATGTGCATCGGTATTCACATTAAACCATTGTTTGAATTTAGGATGTTCAGCAAACAAAGTCGTGAAATCTTGATCTTCTAAATCTTGATAATCAAATGGCGTAAATTCTTCATCCAATTTTTTCAAGATTTCTGGTTGAATTTTCAATGCTTCACGTGTGTGTTCAAATTCAGCTTCAACCTTTTGTGCAAATACTTCAGGCGTAAGTGCTTTGACTAAAATCTTGATACGCGCTTTATATTTATTGTCTCGGCGACCATGTAAATTATAGACACGTAAAGTTGCTTCTAAATAGGCAATCAAATCTTCGCGTGGTAAAAATTCACGAATTACACTACCAATAATTGGGGTACGACCAAGCCCACCACCAGCCATGATTTTATAACCGATTTCACCAGCGTCATTACGCACGATATAAACACCAATATCATGGAATGCTGTCGCGGCACGATCTTTTTCTTCTAGAGCAGAAACCGCGATTTTGAACTTACGTGGTAAGAACGCAAATTCAGGGTGGAATGTACTCCACTGACGAATCAGCTCACATGTTGGACGTGGATCAGCAATTTCACCTGCAACCACACCTGCAAACTGGTCAGTGGTTGTATTACGGATACAGTTACCAGAAGTCTGTACAGCGTGCATTTGAACCATTGCCAATTCAGCAAGGATATCAGGTACATTTTCTAATGCTGGCCAGTTCAACTGAATATTTTGGCGTGTTGAAACGTGCGCATAACCGCGATCATATTCAGTCGCAATCTCAGCAATTTTTCTGAGTTGTTTTGTATTCATTAAGCCATACGGCACAGCGATACGAAGCATCGGCGCGTAACGTTGCACGTATAAACCATTTTGCAAACGTAATGGACGATATTCGTCTTCGGTCAATTTTCCTGCTAAATAGCGTTCTGTTTGATCGCGAAACTGAGCAACACGTTGGTTGATCAGCTGCTGATCGAAGTCAGTATATAAATACATGGCGTATGGCTAGTAAATTCATTATAAAGAGGGCTAGCATAGCGAGCTTTTATTCATCAATAAAATGCTTTTTTTGCATATTTAATAACGGTTTTATTGATAAGCTTATTAAAGGCTATAAAAAGAAAAAGCCCAGATAAATCTGGACTTTTAACCTTCCCTAACCTCTCTTTATAAAAGAGGGGAACTCCTCCCTTTATGAAAGGGAGGTTGGGAGGGGTTTAAGGTAAAGCATAAGCGACGAGATAGTCACCCATCTTAGTACCGAATGAGCCATGCCCACCTGCCATGATCACGACATATTGTTTACCATTGGCTTCATAAGTCATTGGTGTTGCTTGTCCACCTGCAGGTAAACGTGCTTCCCATAACTTATCGCCATTTGAAACATTAAATGCACGAATGTAGTTATCTTGGGTTGCACCCACGAACATCACATTACCCGCAGTTGAAATCGATCCACCAAGACCTGGTACACCAATTTTTACAGGTGGCAATTGGAACAATTGTGGCAAGCTGTCTCGAATCGTACCAATACGTTTTTTCCAGACCACTTCATGCGTTTTTAAGTCCACACCAGCAACAAAGCCCCATCCAGGTTGTTTACATGGTAAGCCGAATGGTGAAAGGAATGGACTAATATCAACACCATAAGGTGTACCATACATTGGTTGCATGCCCTGTTCAGTACCTGCACCACGTGCAACTGGCTCACGGTTTGGATCAGCAGGAATCAAACGACTCACGAACGGTAAGCCAATCGGATTCATAACTGCGACCTGACGATCAGCATTCACAGACATACCGCCCCACTCGAACACACCTAAGTTCCCAGGGAACACGAGGGTGCCATTTTCAGAAGGTGGTGTATAAATGCCATCGTAATTCAAACGTTTAAACTTCACCCGACACATTAACTGGTCAAACATTGTGGCACCCCACATGTCTTTATCTGTCAATTTATCTTTAGGCGCTAAGTTAAAATCAGAGAATGGTTGAGTTTTTGAATAGAACTCACCTTTAGTCTGCGGACCCCATTTTACAGTTTGTGGAACTGGCTTCTCAGTAATCGGAACAATTGGCTGGCCATTACGACGGTCTAATACAAAAGCATTCCCCGTTTTGGTTAAGACATAAATCGCTGGAACAGTTTGACCTGATTTATCTTGGACATCTGCTAATGAAGGTTGTGATGGTACATCCATATCCCACAAATCATGATGTGTGGTTTGGAAATGCCAAACAAGCTTACCAGTCGTTGCATTGATCGCTAGCATTGAGTTGGCATAACGTTCTTTTAACTCAGTACGATCTCCACCCCAAATATCAGGCGTACCGACACCTGTTGGAACATAAACGATATCTAGTTTTGAATCATAGGCAAGTGGTGCCCATGCGTTTGGTGAGTTATGCACAAATGTTGTGTCTTGACCTGGCATTGCATTTGGATCAGCGGCACCAGTATCGAATACCCATAGCAATTTACCAGTATTCACGTCATAACCACGAATCACGCCCGATGGCTCTTTATTCGAATGGTTATCAGTAACCGAACCTGCAATGACCACTGTAGTACCTGATACAACACCCGGAGATGTCGGGTTATAGCCACCTGGATAAGCATATGGCATGAATTCTTGTAAATTCACTTCACCATTTTGCCCAAAATCAGAACATGCTTTACCTGTATCAGCATTGACCGCAACTAAACGACCATCATTCACAGGAACGAATACTTTGCGTGGACATTCAGCAGAGCTAGACTTTTTCGCTTGTAAACTTGTAGCAAATTCAGTGGTATTCGCTGCATCGTAGTACATCACGCCACGACAAGTTAAATGCTGGAAGGTTTTATCCGTTTTGAGTTTTGGATCAAAACGCCATTTTTCTTTACCTGTTGCAGGATCAAGTGCAATCAAATGTTGATGTGGGGTACACATATACATATTGTTGCCAATCTTGATCGGTGTCACCTGATTGGTTGTTTCGCCTGAATCATTTTCAGTTCGGAAATCACCTGTACGGAATGTCCAAGCCACTTTCAAATCTTTGACGTTTTTGTCATTAATTTGAGTCAATGGAGAATAACGCTCTCCACCTTGGCTACGACCATAAGCAGGCCAATCTTCAGGCGCAACGCCATCGACTGCTTTTGCTTGTTCAGGTTGAGGCGTTTCGATTACACCGTTAATTTCTTGTGGATCATTAAAGATTGAATACACCATCACGACGATCGCAATTGCTAACGTAGATGATAGTGCAACTTTACTTGAACCTAGCTTATCAATACCACGCGTTACAGCAGGTACTAATAACCACAAGCCCAAAACACCTAAAACATCAAGGCGTGGAGCAAGTGCCCAGAAGTCCGTTCCAACTTCCCAAACACCCCAAATCACACTCCCTAACATTAACGCAGCATAGACCCATAATGGGCCAGATGCGCGCTTATAAAGTTGTACTGCTACAATCAGTAGCAACACACCAGCAATTACATAATAATAAGACCCGCCAATTGTCGCGAGCCAGACACCGCCAATGAGCAAGAACAATGCAATCAGGCCAATAATAATGACCGTCAATGTTCTAAGCCCAGATTTTGAAGCAGATTGATTCATAAGATCACCTTGCATCTTTTGATTTTAGATCCATGAAAAGGACAAAACCTTTCAATGGTCGAATTCAATTCATCAAGGAAACTTTGCAGATGTAATCTTATGCATTGACTAAATGTGCAAAGTTTCTCAACTTTTAGTTAGAAAATAGTTTGAAACTTAATCCCACCAACCCACGTTTTATCGCCATTTTTCAATGCACCAACATGATGGACATATTGAATATTTGGACGAATCGTCAGCCAGTTGGTTGCATGGACGCCGTAATACAACTCAGTGTTATATTCTTCATCCAAAAGATTGTTGTTTTTATCATTGGCATGAATACGAGCCACACCTAGAGCAAGTTCATCTTGCGGGCGTTGATCAAGTAAGCCTTTGTAGGCCAAACCAACATTTTGCATGTCTTTAACAGCATTGGTTTTTGAATCATGTACTGTGACATTGACAAAACCAGTTAAACCACGATCAGATTGACCATTATGTTGAGTTAACTGCTGCTTGGCTGAGAACCAACCACCTTGTTTGTGCCCTGTTTTACTTGGATTTTCGATTTCAGTTGCATCAGCTGTACTGTAGTAATAGCCAAAACGATATTCACCTGGGAGAGAAAGTGCGCCTAGTTTTGGAGTCCATACAACTTCAGCAGGAATAATTGCCCCACGAGAACCATCAGTACTCAGGTTAAAACCTTTACCGCGCTGTAAATTTTCAGGATTGTATTCATAAGCCCCGATTTGTGCATAAAGATCAGGTTGGAGGTTGTACTTAACACGTAATGCCCACTGACTCACAGGCCAGTTATACCATTGATCACCAACCCAGTTCCCGACTTGAGAACCACATAAAGCTAAGTTTTGGAAATCACAGTCAAAACTATTAAAGTCTTCACCTTCACCAAAACGACCCACTTTAATATCTAAGGCTTGATCTAAAAATTTCTTTTTGATCCAGAGATCCGTGAGGCGCCATGTTTGACCACGTCCCCAAACTTCTTGTACTGAACTCAGATGCCCTTGCAGACCATCTGCTGTTTGAGAAAGTGATTGACCATCACGATAGGTAATCGTGATCTGAGCTTCTGTATCTTGCCAACCTAAAATTTTGTTTAGATCAAGATGTGTACCTAAAGCCAATTGTCCAGTATATTCACTGCCATGACTTGAATGCTGTTTAGAATCTAAAACCCCTGCAAACTCACCCGTGTAATCCGCAGAAAATTTATAACCCTGTTCTTGCAACGCAGTGCGTTGACCGTTCCAATCCCCAAACAGCCATTGACCATTTGGGTCAAAAGCTTCGGCTGCTTGAGTTTGTTGTGCGAAAAGACTCAATGATAGAACGGATAAACAAGAAACAATCAATGATTTAGAGATTGTCATGTTTACGTAACCTTTTATGTTTTTGTATATAAAAGGTTACTCCGATTTTGAAATTACAATTTATTCAAAATGTTAATGATCTGTACAATATGTTAACAATCAGTGATTGAATGCACATATTTTCTACCATTTGCCCTCACCCAAGCCTTGCCCTATAAATGCATAGTTCATTTTCGAACGAGAAAACTTGATTGGACATGCAAGCTGCGGTTCAGTTTGCTCTGCATTTTCAGACAATGGAACATCTACCACCCAGCCACGTTGATCAGCAATTGGTGATACTAATGCTTCATCAAGACTAAGTACTGGCTCAACACAAATGTCTAGATTTTGGAATAGCTGTTGCCATGCTGCAAAATCTTGGGTCTTAAATTTCTCCTGCAATGCCTGCTTAACGGCTTGACGATCTTCAGGATCAAAGGATGCACCTTTTGCCAGCAGAATCGGTAAGTCTAATGCTGCTGCTAAACCCGCCATAAATTGTGGCTCTAAACTGCCTACTGAAAAATAGCGACCGTCTTTGGTTTCATAATAATCATAGAAACTCGCACCATTCAGCATACCTTGTTCTGGTGCTTGAGGTGTCTGTCCAGCAAGACTGGCAGAAGCAGCCATGCTATTTAAGCTCGCCACACAATCTGTCATCGAAATATCAATATATTGACCCATACCACTACGTTGGCGCTCTACAACTGCTGCCAAAATTCCAATCACGGCATGTAAAGAACCTCCTGCAACATCTGCGATTTGAATCCCTAATGGAGGTGGTCCACTATCCTGACGACCGCTATGCCCAGAGACACCAGCAAGCGCAAGATAATTAATGTCATGCCCTGCTCGATCTTTGTATGCCCCTGTTTGACCATAACCCGTAATCGAGCAATAAATTAATCTCGGATTAATCTCAGCTAAAGTTTCATAATCCAAACCTAAACGGCGCATCACATCTGGTCGGAATTGCTCAACCACAATATCAAATTCAGAGATTTTATTTTTCAGCAACTCAATATTGGCTGCATCTTTAAGATCCAATGCAATCGACTGTTTATTTCTGTTTAAATAGCTATGTGCAGTGGCCTGACCATTCGCATAGGGTGGCATAATCCTTACTAAATCAGGACGAGTCGGTGACTCAATATGGATAACTTCTGCACCCATGTCTGCTAGATACATACTCGCAAATGGGCCAGGTAATAAAGTTGAAAAATCTAGGACTTTCAATCCCTTTAAAGCAGATGGCATAATAATTTTTACTCAATTTGTTCAAATTTTCTTTTATACTAGGTTTGGATAAACACAAAAACAATGTCATGTTCAGCCATTTACCTTGATAGTTTCGGCAATTTAACATGTACAGAATGAGCAATTATTTTTCTTGTCAATTGCCCAATTTGATATTTTAGACGGTTATTTAGGTCAATTATCGTGAACAGTAAAGAAACTGAAGGATTCAATATGAGCCGTGATACGATCAGCATCCACTTCGTGAATGCGGCTTTAACAGGTGTTAAGCGCCTAGGCATGGACGTTGAAACATTACTTTCACATGTCGGTATAGAAGCAGAATTACTGCGCCAACCTAAAGCTCGAATCTCCCCTGAGCAATACACTCGCTTTGTAAAAATGTTATGGATGGTCACCCAAGATGAGCACGTTGGCTTTGATGTCCAACCGCGTCGTCTAGGTACATTCGCAATCATGTGTCAGTTGATTATTCATTCCAAGACACTTGGACAAGCACTTGAGCTTTCATCTCAATTCTACAAATTGTTTGGAGACGAATGGTCTGTCAGTTTAGAACGCGATAAGCATGAAGCTCGTTTGGTTCCTCATATTCCAAAAGCACTCGACCCAGATCATTTCATTACTGAAAGTATGCTGATGATTTGGCATGGTCTTGCTTCATGGTTAATTGAGCGTCGATTACCTTTAGAACGGGTTCATTTTGGCTATGAACGCCCAAACCACGCCGATGAATATGATGCACTGTTCTTTGCGCCAGTAATGCAATTTGATGCGCCACGTACAGAAATTACCTTTGCTGCAGATTATCTCGACTTACCAATTCGCCAAGATGAAAACACTTTAGAAGAGTTTCTCAAAGCTGCACCAGCGCAATTGTTAGTGAAATTCAAAAATACCAATTCATTAACATCGCGTATTCGTGATGTATTGAAAAGTCAAATTGGCGAAGAAATGCCAACACTTAATGATGTTGCATCCATGCTTTATCTTTCACCCCAGACTTTACGTCGTCGCTTAGCAGCAGAAGGTAAAAGCTATCAAGGTGTCAAAGATGCCTTGCGTCGTGACGCAGCAATTCACTTATTACTTACACCGAATCTTACGCTTGAAGATGTTGCTCAACAGGTTGGATTTAGTGAAACCAGCACCTTCCACCGTGCATTTAAAAAATGGACAGGTGTAACACCTGGTTTATATCGTCAATTGCATGGGCACCATAATTAATGTGTTCTATACAAGTGTTCAACTTTTAAGAGTTGAACACTGCTTTTTAAATATGGTAATAATCAAGTATTAATTTAAAATTAGCTTGAACATGATGATCATTAAAAAAGGTGATTTTTCTCACCCTCAAGTACAGAACTTAATTCGTATCCATTTAAATGGAATGCATAAAAACACTCCTATTGAAAATAGCTTTGCTCTAGACATTAGTCACCTACAAAAAGAGAATATTAGTTTTTATACCCTTTGGCATGATGATGAACTACTTGGCTGCGGTGCGATCCAAGAACTTTCACCCATGCATGCTGAAATCAAATCAATGCGAACACATCCAAATCATTTACGTAAAGGCATTGCATCAGAGCTTCTCAAATATTTTCTAAAAATATCCAAACAACGGAATTATAAGAAAGTAAGTCTAGAAACGGGAAAAGGTGCTCATTTTGAAGCAGCAATCCATCTCTATCAAAAATTTGGTTTTATTAAAGGTAAAGCATTTGCTGAATACACCGAATCAGAGCACAATCAATTTTTTCATTTGAGCCTAATCAATGAAGAACTAAAAATTTAATCTGCTTATATCATAACTATCCAAAATATTAATTTCCTTAAAGACTTTCCGATATCTTATTTGTAGATTCATTCCAATAACTCTAATATAACTTAAACTAACAGCATCAAAACCAGCTCTAACAAATGCAATTTAGCTTTTATTTTAAATATTTATGGGGAAATCGTATGAAATTTTCTATGGTGTTTACGGCTTTATTATTAGCAGCATGTACACATTCATTACATGCAAAAACCATATCTGCTGAGAAAGCCAATAAATCAGCCACTCCTCCCGTGATCAACATTTCAGGTCAACAACTTCGCGTCAAAGATACAATTAATAGTGTCACCAAGCGTTTTGGAAAACCTGTATCCACAGCAGATTATGGTGATATGTTCCACTATGTATATGCAACTCAAGATGAAAGATACGCCATACATGTTTATAGTGAAGATGGCAAAGTGGTTGATCAATATCGTGTTCAAGGTATCGACTGGGACAAACCTCTAGACAGTTATAAAAAAGACAATGTCAACATGGTATTCGATGGCCGTACTGTCGTATTAGGTGATGATATCCAACATACAGGAAGAACTTTTTCTAATGCTTGTCTTGTATTTGGAGCAGATGTTTATATGTTCGCTGACCGTGGTGACTACACCGTAAATGCAATCTTTGAGAGAAATAAAAATAGCGTAGGCGATCTCTACACCAATGTACTCGAAATTGGTTCACTCGGTCTTGGTTGGCAAGATGATCCGAACCAATGGTGCATTCCGTTAAAAGACTATAAAGCTGAAAGCTAATACAATTAAATTTAGAGTCTTAGCTGATTAATTAAGATCATCAACTAAAATTCTATATCCCCCAATTAATATCATTTTATTAGATTGATTTCTAATGAGATAAATCATCTTCACTAAAATCAGAGTAGTTGATTCGAGCTTTTTATTTCTTTCATCTTGCAGCTAAAGAGCAATCTGAACAATTGGCGAAAAACATCAAACTTGCCAACGTTTATCATCATTGCACTAGCACTTAAATTGAGTACACTCGATAAACAACAATTTTAAGGTGATACAAGGAAAACCTATGAGCGAGGCCTACATTATTGATGCCATTCGCACGCCACGCGGAAAAGGAAAAAAAGACGGCTCACTTCATGAAGTAAAACCAATTACTTTACTCACTTCATTACTGAATGAATTACAACAACGCCATCAACTCGACACATCGAAAGTTGATGACATCGTATTAGGCTGTGTAACACCTGTTGCAGACCAAGGTGGTGATATTGCAAAAACTGCTGCAATTGCCGCGGGTTGGAATGATGATGTAGCAGGGGTACAAATCAATCGATTCTGCGCATCTGGCTTAGAAGCGGTAAACTTGGCAGCACAAAAAGTACGTTCAGGTTGGGAAGACGTTGTCGTTGCTGGTGGCGTAGAGTCAATGTCACGTATTCCAATGGGTTCAGATGGCGGTCCTTGGGCACTTGACCCTGAAACCAATTTAAAATCTTCATTTGTTCCACAAGGCGTTGGCGCAGATCTTATTGCAACGTTGGATGGTTATAGCCGTGCAGATGTCGATGCATTTGCTGTCGGCTCACAACAAAAAGCCGCTGCTGCTCAAGCAAATGGTTATTTCGATAAATCAGTCGTGCCTGTAAAAGATCACTCAGGTGTTATGATTTTAGAAAAAGATGAATTTATTAAAGGCAATACCACTGTTGAAGGTTTAGCAAAGTTAAATGCGAGCTTTGAAATGATGGGACAAATGGGCTTTGATGCAGTTGCATTACAAAAGTACCCTGAAGCTCAAAAAATCAATCATGTGCATCACGCGGGTAACTCGTCAGGTATCGTGGATGGCGCTGCGGTTGTACTACTTGCTTCTGAAAAAGCGGTCAAAGAACAAGGTCTAAAACCACGCGCCAAAGTACTCGCTACAGCATTGGTCGGTACAGATCCAACCATTATGTTAACAGGTCCTGCCCCCGCTGCTAGCAAGGCATTGGCTAAAGCTGGTTTAACAATTGATGATATTGATCTTTTTGAAGTGAATGAAGCATTTGCTGCTGTAGTCATGCGTTTCATCAATGAACTTAAAGTTCCTGCTGAGAAAGTCAATGTAAATGGTGGTGCAATTGCAATGGGTCATCCATTAGGTGCGACAGGGGCGATGATTTTAGGAACTTTACTTGATGAGTTAGAACGCCAAGGTAAAAAACGCGGTCTAGCAACATTATGTGTCGGTGGTGGTATGGGTATCGCTACCATTATCGAGTTGGTGTAAGGAGCACAACATGAGCGCTATTAAATACGAAAAAAACGCTGACAATATTGTAATTCTTACCCTTGATTCATCTGGTCAATCTGCAAATACTATGAATGCAGAGTTCCGCGATTCACTCGATGAAGTCAGTCAAAAATTAAAGGCTGAAACTGAACTGAAAGGCATTATTTTCCGTTCTGCCAAGAAAACCTTTTTTGCAGGCGGTGACTTGGATGAACTGATTCAAGTACAACCTGAACATGCGACTGAGTTCTTCAAAATGATTGAAAAACTCAAAGGTGACTTACGTACGATTGAGACTTTAGGTGTGCCAGTTGTTGCAGCTTTAAACGGTACTGCGCTTGGCGGTGGCTGGGAAATCGCTTTAGGTTGTCATTATCGTATTGCCATCAATGATCCGAAAACCAAATTTGGTTTACCTGAAGTAACTTTAGGCTTGCTTCCAGGCGGTGGTGGTATCGTGCGTATGGTACGTTTGCTTGGTCTACAAAATGCATTTCCCTTCTTGATGGAAGGAAAGCAATTTGGTGTCGATAAAGCAAAATCGCTTGGTTTAGTACATGACACGGCTGAAAATGAACAAGAGCTTTTAGATAAAGCGATTGCTTGGGTGAAAGCCAATCCAAAATCTCAACAGCCATTTGATGTCAAAGGTTATAAGATTCCAGGTGGTGATCCAAAAACGCCTGCGGTGGCTCAAGTACTTGCAATTGCTCCAGCGATGCTACGTGACAAAACCAAAGGTTGCTATCCTGCTCCTGAAGCGATCATGGCTGCCGCGGTTGAAGGTGCGCAAGTCGATGTGGATACCGCTTTACGTATCGAGTCACGCTACTTCACTCAACTGACTGTGGGGCAAGTATCGAAGAACATGATCGGTACATTCTGGCATGGTCTAAATGCAATTAAATCAGGCGCAAGTCGCCCTGCTGATGTTGCAAAATGGCAAGCAACAAAAGTCGGTGTATTGGGTGCAGGAATGATGGGTGCTGGGATTGCTTATTCAACGGCAATCAAAGGCATTCCTGTTGTTCTGAAAGATGTCTCAGTTGAAAATGCAGAAAAAGGCAAAGCGTATTCACAAAAGCTCCTTGATAAGCGTGTTTCGCAAGGTCGAATGTCAGCTGAAAAACGCGATCAAGTCTTAGCACTAATTACTGCAACCGCAGATGCGGCTGACCTACAAGGCTGTGACTTAATCATCGAAGCAGTATTTGAGAATCAAGAACTCAAAGCCAAGGTGACTCAAGAAGCTGAACAGTATTTAGCTGAGGGTGGAATCTTTGCATCGAACACCTCTACTCTGCCAATTACGGGTTTAGCAACGGCAAGTAAAGATGCACAGAATTTTATTGGCCTGCATTTCTTTAGCCCAGTCGACAAAATGCAATTGGTCGAAATCATCAAAGGTAAAGAGACTTCTGCCGAAACATTGGCTAAAGCCTATGACTTTGTACAGCAAATTGCTAAAACGCCAATCGTAGTCAATGACAGCCGTGGCTTCTTCACCAGTCGCGTATTCGGAACCTTTATTCAAGAAGGTATGCGTCTTCTTGCTGAGGGCGTGCATCCAGCGAAAATCGAAATGGCTGCACTCAAAGCAGGTATGCCTGTAGGTCCATTGGCAATTCAAGATGAAGTCTCTTTAACGTTGACCGAGCATGTTGCAGGAGAAACACGAAAAGCACTTCAAGCAGAAGGTAAAGATTTACCACAAACACCTGTGGATGAAGTGGTTCACACCATGATTCATGAGCTGAATCGTAAAGGTAAAGCAGCAGGTTCTGGTTTCTATGATTATCCTGAAAATGGTAAAAAACATTTATGGGATGGTCTAAGCCGTTGGACAAAAGCCAATGATATTTCTGAACAAGATATGATTGACCGTTTCTTGTTTGTTCAAGCACTCGATACTTTACGCTGCTATGAAGAAGGTGTTTTAGAGTCAGTGATTGATGCCAATGTTGGTTCTATTTTTGGGATCGGTTTTGCACCGTGGACAGGTGGAGCGATTCAGTTCCTCAATCAAAATGGTATCGAGCAATCACTTCAGCGCTCAGAAGAGCTTGCTGCTAAATATGGTGAACGTTTTAAGGCACCAAATTTATTGAAAGAGAAAGCACAGCAAAAAACTGTGATTCAATAATCTTGATTCACTAAAGCCCGTTAAGGCCCGTATGGAACTCCTTGTCTGTACGGGCTTTTTATTCTCTCGACAAAATCACAGCAAAACATCTGAGTAATACATCACAATTTATGCTATAAATATACTCAATTAAGCTTTATTTTTTCGCATCTTTTGGGAATTTCTTATGTCTGAAAAACTCTGTCCTGAAACATCTCCTTGGGGCTGGAAAGCACTCATCATCACTTGTGTTTTAAGCTTTTTATTTATGGTGATTTTCTATTTGGCGATCAACAATGAGCCAGATTATATGCCAATGAACCAAAAGAAAGCCGTAACTCCAGCTGAAATGTCTCAATCCTCTATGCCAATGGAAATGGACAACGCTGAAGGACATCAACACAATCACTAAAGTGTTATTGTCGAACATGATAAATCCGTGTTAAACAGGGATTTATCATGTTATTCGAGATTTTCAATGCTTCAACAAAATCGTCAGGCACTGGTCGTTGAAGGCGGTGGAATGCGTGGTGCATTTACCAGCGGTGTCTTAGATGCATTTTTGCAGCAACAGTTTAACCCCTTCGATCTGTGTGTCGGTGTTTCTTCTGGTTCAACCAATCTCGCCAATTACTTAGCTGCACAACAAGGTCGCACGCTACAAATCTATTTAGATCACTCGCTTCGTTCCGAATTTATCCAATACGGTCGCTTTTTTAAAGGTGGTGACTTACTGGATTTAAAATGGATGTGGGATGTCGTTGAAAAAGAACATCCGCTAAATCAAAGTCATTTATTTGCCAATCATCCTGAATTCTATATGGTGCTTACTCATGCTATTTCAGGCGAAGCCACCTATATCAAAGCGTCAAAAGACAATATCTTAGAAGGTTTAAGAGCATCAAGCTCAATACCTGTATTGACTCGTCAAGCTGTTGAAGTCTTTGGTGAACCTTATTTTGATGGTGGTGTAGCAGATGCCCTTCCCATCCACTGGGCTGCTCAACAAAACAATGTTTCAAAGCTTATGGTGTTGCGTACACGACCAAAAAGCTACTTCAAAGCAAGCAGCAAAGGTGATCAATTCCTAGCAAAATATATGTTTAAACAGCAACGAGGATTTGCTCAGAGCCTATTAGCACGGACTCAACGTTATAATGACTCGGTAGAATTTGTACGTTCGACATCACAACCAAAAATCTTAGAAGTATGCCCTCCTGATCTCAAAAATATGGCGGGCCGTCTCTCAAAGAATAAAGCCAAAATCCGTTATAGCTATGATGTTGGAATAGAAACAGGGCTTAAAGCAATTGAGCAGTGGAAGCTGCTTTAATCAAATAATCAAGCCGTCAATCTCAGCAATGTTGACGGCTTCTCATTCAAATTCCGTAAACATTCATAACCAATCACTTCAATATTTTCAAATCAATCACTTCAACTCAATCAAAAATATAAATCATGAAAATGCACTCAAACACAGGATAAAACCATATAATATTTATGGTTTTCTGAGCATTGCTCAGTTCTTTATTTTTGTTATTACAATGCAAAATTTAATTTTTTTATTTTTGGATATTTTTTATGAGTGATCGCTCAAATTCTCACAAAGATTCTAACGAAACTGTTTTAGGCTGGAAATTTGTCATCATCGTTGGTGTACTCAGCACCATTTTTTTAAGCTTTTTCTATTTAGCAATGACGCAAGAACCTGACTATATGCCGGGCGCGCAACGTAAAGCACAACAAGAAAAAGAACTGGCTCAACATGCATCTGCTGCATCAGAAGTTGTTGAGCAAAATCAGCAAAAATAAGTTGATCGAATGATTCACTTATAAACTGTGAAGACCAATCGGCATCACCATTTCAATATGAGAGATGCCGCACTCATCATATTCATCGCCTTGTATGCCAAAGCCAAGCTTTTCATAAAATGAAATTGCATGAACTTGTGACGATAGCTGTAAGCTTGTTCGTTTTTGAGCCTGAGCGTAAGCAATAATCTCCAACATAATCAATCGACCTATGCCCTGACCACGGTAAGGTTTGAGCACGGCAACACGTCCTACACTATTGTTTGCTAATAGCCGAGCCGTCGCGATCGGTTGGTTTTGGTCATAAACGACAAAGTGCTGAGAAATTGCATCTTGATCATCCCACTCATCTTGTTCAGGAATGTTTTGTTCAGAAATAAAGACCAATTCCCGAATGAGTTTTGCATCCTGCTGTAATTGATCCCACGAACCCTGTTTAACGCTGAACATATTTCTCTCTTAGCATTTACAGCCGATATTCTCGATTGGCATTTGATCTTGCAACAATAGTTCTAAGCTTTGCTTTTGAATGCCATACATTTCCTTTAACGCTTGAATCTGCTGCATAATTTTTGTATCAGGCTGCTGAATATCTTTACGCTTGGTTGCTAAAATCATTTTATTCTTACTGGTGTGTTCTAAAGAAACAAACTCAAAAACTTTGGTTTCATAGCCATAGGCTTTCAACAATAACGCTCTCAACGTATCTGTAAGCATCTCGGCTTGCTGCCCCGCATGGATACCAAATTGCAGCATCGGTTGTAATACCTCTGGGCTTTTCAACTGCGGACGTAGTTCTTTATGACAACATGGCGCACACATAATCATTGAAGCATTTAAACGAATACCTGTATGAATCGCAAAATCAGTTGCAATGTCACAGGCATGTAGTGCAATCATCACATCTAATTTTTCAGGAGAATAACTACGCACATCACCTTCAAAAAAATCAAGATGATTAAATCCAACCTCATCTGCGACCTGCTGACAGAACTCAACTAAGTTAGAACGTAATTCAACACCTGTAATCAACGGCGTTTTATTTTGAGCCTGTAAATAATCATATAAAGCAAAAGTTAAATAACCTTTACCTGAACCAAAATCTACAATATTCAACGCTTGTTGGGATGCATCGATTTGTTCATAGGCATTTGAAAAGATTTCAATAAACTTATTAATCTGTTTCCATTTACGTGCCATGCTTGGAATTACTTGTCCCTTTTCATCAGTAATACCAAGATGCTTTAAAAATGGACTCTGCTGTTGTACATAACGATGTTTTTCACGATTATGCTGTTGCTCGATTTTAGTTGCTTCTGCTTGTTTTTTTTGTCGACTTAACATCGCTTTCTTTTTATTTTTCTTAAGTTGAACATCTTCATGCAACGTAAAAAGATTGGCTTGTTTGGATTGCGATAAAAGTTCAGCAATTTTTTCTAAACCTTCATCAATAGAATAGTTTTTGGTCATGTCTTGTGTCGGATAATGATATAGACAAGATAAAGTGGCTTGACCTTGTAAATCAATTTGTCGGAATGTCATTTTCTCTAATTGTGCCAACTCACCTTTATACTGACTCAAGATCAGACGATCAAAGCTTTGATTTTCAATCGATTGCTGGATATCCAAGAAAAACTGCTGTTCTTGTTCAAATGAAAAATTCGGCGCAAACATAATGAAAACCTGACAAATAGAAACTAAATTTTAAAGCGTCTTACTTTAAAAGGGAAATTGCATTACGATACAGTTGTATTTTTATGCAGCCTAATTGCTAGATGAACACAAAAACATTGTTGGACTATGACCCCAAAGAAGAACTACTTAATGCATATAGTCATGGTATGGGTGCTGCACTCGCACTCATTGCATCTGTATGCTTGATTATTAAGGGACATACACTGCCACTCGGACAATGGCTTAGTCTATGGGTCTATGGCTTCAGCCTTGTCTTATTACTGTTTAGTTCAATGATCTATCATTTTGCGCAAGATGAACGTAAACGTTATTGGTATAAAAAACTGGATCATACTGCGATTTATTATTTAATTGCAGGAACCTATACCCCCTTCCTCAGTATCGCAATCCCAACAGCCAAAGCGCATTACTTACTGATTGCACTTTGGGTTATTGCTTTGATTGGCACTCTCTTTAAATTAGTTTTTATTCATCGTTTCCAAAAGGTCTCTTTAGCAGCTTATATTGTTATGGGCTGGTTAGCTGTTTTGGTCATGGATGATATGCAAAAGTATCTCTCACAGGGTGCAATTCAATTACTCATCGTTGGCGGTGTTGCCTATACGGTCGGTACGTTGTTTTATGCTTTAAAAAAGGTAAGATATACCCACGCAATTTGGCATGTTTTTGTGCTAATAGGGGCAGGTTTACACTTTCTAGCAATCTATTGTTATGTACTTTAAGCTTGGTCACTCAACAACTTAAATCTTAACTTTCAGTTTTCTGAGTAAATCCCGCATTCAAAAAGGAATTTCAAGACAGTTTCATTTCTGCTTCTTGAACACAAAAAATGAAGGTCTTGTATGTCGTCAAGTTCTACGACTGTCACCACAGAAGTGGCAACCAATTCAAAAGTAAGGGTATTATTCGCCAGTCTGGTCGGCACAACGATTGAGTTTTTTGACTTTTACATCTACGCCACCGCAGCAGTCCTGATCTTCCCTCATCTATTTTTCCCTGAAAGCAGTGGCAGTGCAGCTATTTTGCAATCATTAGCGACATTTGCGATCGCATTTATAGCACGTCCCATCGGTGCTGCCATTTTTGGACACTTAGGGGATCGGATTGGACGTAAGGCAACCCTTGTAGCAGCACTGTTGACCATGGGTATTTCAACCGTATGTATTGGTCTCCTCCCAACTTATGCTCAAATTGGAATCGTTGCACCTTTATTATTGGCCTTGTGTCGTTTAGGTCAAGGGCTTGGTTTAGGTGGTGAATGGAGTGGTGCCGTCCTACTTGCAACTGAAAATGCCCCTGAAGGTAAACGTGCTTGGTATGGAATGTTTCCTCAACTAGGTGCACCGATTGGCTTTATCTTGGCAACAGGTTCCTTCCTATTACTTACTGCATTTATGTCTGAGCAAGCATTTATGACTTGGGGATGGCGTATCCCATTTGTCGCAAGTTCAATTTTAGTGTTAGTGGGACTCTATATTCGTTTAAAACTGCATGAAACACCTGCGTTCCAAAAAGTTCTGAACAAACAGAAAGAGGTCAATGTTCCTTTCAAAGAGGTGATGACCAAACATTTCCCAATGTTAGTGCTTGGCACAATTGCTGCAATCTGTACCTTCGTAGTGTTCTATCTCACTACCGTTTTCGCCTTAACATGGGGAACAACACAGTTGGGATATACGCGCAGTGAATTCTTAGAATTACAACTGGTTGCTACCTTATGTTTTGCAGGATTTATTCCTTTGTCTGCAATTTTTGCTGAGAAGTTTGGTCGTAAAAATACATCGATTGCCGTATGTGTATTATCTGCTTTATTTGGTTTGTGCTTTGCCCCTTTACTTGGCTCAGGTAGCCCAATTCTCGTATTCTTGTTCTTATGTATGGGGCTTTCGATCATGGGATTGACCTATGGCCCAATCGGCACGGTACTGTCTGAAATTTTCCCAATCTCAGTACGCTATACAGGTTCAGCATTGACCTTTAACTTAGCAGGTATTTTTGGCGCTTCATTTGCACCCTATATTGCGACAAAACTTGCTGAAAGCTATGGCTTAGGCGCTGTTGGTTTATATCTCAGTGTTGCGTCAATCTTATCTTTAATTGCATTTTTATTGATTCGTGAAACCAAAAACGATGATGTAAATAATCAAATTTAGTGTTTTATATTAGGCTGAGCATTACTCTGATGCTCAGCCTATCCAATAATGATCTTATAAGTTAATTACATCCATTCTGCCCTTACTATCATCATTCATCTTCTATCGAACAACCACTCATCAGACAGCACAGTTCGTCGCATTATATTGATCAACGCCACACATTCTCGGCAATATTTTTTATGCTAGAATAGTCGCCTCCTATTTTTTAGACGATTGTACTTATGTACGCAGTGATTATCGTTGCCGTATTTTTAGTCAGTTTTTTATACACTTTTTACCGTGGTAAGGAACGATTAAAAGCATCTCGACAATTATTCGACCATTCTACATTCTTAGCACCAGTCAACATGTTTATGACTGGTTTTTCTAAATTACCTAATCAGCCATTCTTTGATGTTGCTCAATTTCCAGAGCTACAACCATTACAAGACAATTGGCAGGTGATTCGAGAAGAAGCCATTCAGCTACAAAATCAAATTAAAGCAGCTGAAAAAAATAATGATGCAGGTTTTAACACTTTTTTCAAACGTGGTTGGAAGCGTTTCTATTTGAAATGGTACCAAGACAGCCATCCATCTGCGCAACAACTTTGCCCTAAAACAGTTGCATTGCTTGAAAGCATTCCTTCTGTGAAAGCTGCCATGTTTACAGAACTGCCTTCTGGTAGTTATTTAGGTAAACATCGTGATCCTTATGCTGGCTCAGTACGCTATCACTTAGGTCTCGTAACACCAAATAGTGATGATTGCTTTATTGAAGTCGATCAAGAGCGTTATAGCTGGCGAGATGGTGAGGCAACGGTTTTTGATGAAACCTATGTACATTGGGCTGAAAACAAAACAGATGAAACTCGCATCATCTTGTTCTGTGATATTGAACGTCCAATGAAATGGGGCTGGGCGCAAAAGTTCAACCATTGGTTTGGTCGTAATGTCATGTCAGCAGCGAGTTCGCCTAATGACGATCAAGATAAAACAGGTTTTATCAACCGTATTTTCAAATATGGGTATGCAGTTCATCACTATGGACGTGGTTTAAAAGCTCGTAACCGTCCACTTTACTATGCTTCGAAGTGGTTATTGTTTGCTATTATTATTGGCTTAATCCTACTACCAAGTATTCTATAATCCTGATTCATCAATAAAAAAGAGATGCGAAAGCATCTCTTTTTTATTGCCTACTCGATATTATTGAGCAGCTTGCTGTGTCTGAGCACTTGCAGTTTGAGCTGCCGCAGCATCAGCAGCTTGTACAGCCGCTTCACCAATTAAAGCAATCTTGGCTTTTTCTTGGCTTTTTGCAGATAGTGCTGGATTAGACGCAACAATACGATTGATGTTTGCAGAGTTTGCAGGCGCAATTGCCGCAGTTTGCAATACAATTGGACGATTACCCGTATCACCAAGTGTATAACGGATTCCTGTGCGAGGACTGACGACTGTCGTCACTTCACGTTTCACTTGCGCTTCGGCTGTAGTTGAACCTTTTGCAGCCATCACTTTATCAACAGTCGTCGTTTGCGTCGCCTCATTTGCAAATGCCAAACCTGTTAGTGCTGTACTCGCTAAAACTAAAAGTTGTAATGCTTTTTTCATTGTCTTCCCGCTTTTAATGCGAATTCAATCAAGATCTTTAAGTCTATTTATGAAACTACAAAGCCAGTTTTGACTCAAGTTACTTCTCGTAAAAAAGCAGAGACCTATGCTCTGCTTTTTATGCCATTTGATCTAAATCGTTTAGATTTTACCGTGACATTGCTTATATTTAAGGCCAGATCCACATGGACATGGCGCATTACGGCTTTCTGGTACAGGGAATGCTTGGTTCAAATCACCTTCAGTTTCCTCTGAAACGGTCACTTCACCCGTTAAACCATCCACATCATCATGTTCAAATGAAAGACGCATAGACTCAGCTTGACGTTGCTGTTGAGCTTCTAACTCTGCTAGCTCCTCAGCTGTCGGTACATGTACACGAGAAAGATCAGTCACCACATCTGACTTAATAATACCGAGCATATTCACAAATAAGTTAAATGCTTCTTTTTTGTATTCTTGCTCAGGATTTTTCTGTGCGTAGCCACGTAAGTGAATCCCTTGGCGTAAATAATCCATCGCAGCCAAATGATCTTTCCAGTGACGATCTAACGAGTTCAACATGAAGTGACGCTCAAGCATTGAAGCTGATTCAGCACCCATCTGTTCACGACGTTGACGATAACGTGCCACAACCTCATCAGAGATACGTGCAACCAGACCTTCTTCATCTAAACGGCGATCTTGTTCTAACCATTGTTGAATAGGAAGATCAACCCCTAAATCCGCGCGTAATGCATTTTCTAAACCTTCAATATCCCACTGATCGTGGATTGACTCAGGTGGAATAAAGTTCGCAATAACACCCTTCATCACCTCATGATGCATTTCTTCGATGTAGTCTTGCAACGTACTTTCAGCTAGGATTTCATCACGTTGAGAGTAAATAATCTTACGCTGTTCGTTATTCACGTCATCGTACTTCAATAAGTTCTTACGAATATCAAAGTTACGCGCTTCTACTTTACGTTGTGCATTCTCAATTGAACGGCTCACCATTTTGTGTTCAATGGCTTCGTTCTCTTGTAAACCCATCGCACGCATCATTGCAACAACACGATCACCCGCGAAGATACGCATCAAATCATCTTCAAGAGACAGATAGAAACGTGACACACCTGGATCACCTTGACGGCCGGCACGACCACGCAGCTGGTTATCGATACGACGTGATTCGTGACGTTCAGAACCGATAATATGTAAACCACCGGAACTTAAAACATCTTCGTGATCTTTTTCCCACTGTGCTTGTAAACGAGCTTCATCTTCAGCAGTATGATTCTCAATTTTTGCAAGTTTGGCTTTCCAGTTACCACCAAGCAAGATATCCGTACCACGACCAGCCATGTTAGTAGCAATCGTTACTGCATTTGGGCTACCCGCTTGCGCAATAATATCTGCTTCACGCTCATGCTGTTTCGCGTTCAAAACTTCGTGATGAATACCAGCTTGCAGTAGTTTTGCAGATAAAATCTCACTCGCCTCAATCGTTGCTGTACCAATCAAAATTGGTGCAACACCTTGAGTACGGATATTGGTAATTTCTTCGATGATAGCGTTGTATTTACCATTACGATTTAGATAGATTAAGTCGTTGTGATCTTGACGAACCATTGGACGGTGCGTTGGGATAATCACAACATCTAAGCCATAAATTTCTTTCATTTCCGCTGCTTCAGTATCAGCAGTACCTGTCATACCTGAAAGCTTTTTATAAAGACGGAAATAATTTTGGAAAGTCGTGGTTGCCAAAGTTTGGTTTTCTGGTTGAATTTCCATGTTCTCTTTGGCTTCAACTGCTTGGTGCAAACCCTCAGACCAACGACGACCAGGCATAGTACGACCAGTGCTTTCATCCACAATAATCACTTCTTCTTTCTGTGTTTGTGGATTAATACCAATGATGTAATGCACGTTCTTTTGATATAAATAATGTGCACGAATAGCTGCAGTTACATGATGAACCAAGTTTAAGTTTGTTGCTGAATAGAGGCTTTCACCTTCAGCTAACAAGCCCATACGAATCAATTCTTGTTCAACAGTTTCATAACCCACTTCAGTCATTTCAACCGAACGTTGTTTCTCGTCCACCCAGAAATGACCGCCATCAGCCACTTTCTCTTCTTTTTGTGGATGTAGTTTTGGTGGAATACTGTTGATTAATTGATAGAGCTGAGATGAATCTTCACTTTGACCAGAAATGATCAATGGTGTACGCGCTTCATCAATTAAGATCGAATCGACCTCATCAATAATCGCATAGCTTAAACCACGTTGTTTTTTCTCTTGTAGAGAAAACACCATATTGTCTCGAAGATAATCGAAACCAAACTCGTTGTTCGTACCGTAAGTAATATCAGAAAGATAAGCTTGAGCTTTCTCATCAGGCATTTGCATCGAATAAATCACACCGATGCTCAAACCTAAAAACTCGAATAATGGACGGTTCAACTCAGCATCACGCTGTGCTAAGTAATCATTCACGGTAATCACGTGAACACCTTGACCACTTAATGCATTGAGATAACATGCCAATGTACCCATGAGAGTTTTACCCTCACCAGTACGCATCTCGGCAATTTTACCTTCATGAAGTGTAATACCACCGATAAGCTGAACGTCATAATGACGCATACCCATCACACGTTTTGCAGCTTCACGACAAACAGCAAACGCTTCTGGCAATAATTTATCTAAGCTTTCACCGTTGTTAAATCGTTGTTTGAATTCTGGAGTTTTTGCAGAAAGGTCTGCATCGTTTAGTGCAGATATCGTCGGTTCAAGCGCATTGATTTGCTCAACAATTTTACGCATGCGTTTGAGTTCACGCTCATTTTTAGTACCGAAGATACCTCCGATCAGACTTGCCAACATGAATAAACTCTCTAATCCTGTTTGTTTAAATAGGTAATTTTTTCTTAGCTTTCGAGCTTAAAGCTTTCATCAAAGAAAGCTGAATAAGCCTTATTATGGTGTCAGAAATAAGAACTACAAGGGCTTTGCATCCAAACAGGTAAAAAAATCTGCTAGGCGATTCTGACATCAATCAACTAAAGACGGTTAATGTAGCAAATTTGCATTTAAGTTACATCGACTTGAATGTGAAATTCTGATCAATATTTTAACACCGCTTTTTTGCTTATATCTTAAAAATGCATAACAACATCAAAAAACAATAATTTTCTTTATAAATTGAATGCTGCATATTGAGTTCATACAAGACCATTACACAATATTTTTAGGATTTATTATGACATTACGATTAGGCGATATCGCTCCAAATTTCCAACAAGAATCAAGTGTAGGCCACATTGATTTTTATTCATTCTTGGATGGTCATTGGGGTGTTTTATTTTCGCATCCAGCTGACTTCACCCCTGTTTGTACAACTGAATTAGGCTTTACTGCAAAGCTCTCAGAGGAATTTAGCAAACGTGGTGTTAAAGCGATTGCCCTTTCAGTTGATGATGTTGAGTCTCATAAAAATTGGATTCAAGACATTAACGAAACTCAAAATACGACCGTTAATTTTCCGATTATTGCGGATAAAGACCGTAAAGTGTCTGAGCTGTACGGATTTATTCATCCAAACGCCAGTGAAACACTAACTGTTCGCTCACTCATTATTATTGATCCAAATAAAAAAGTTCGTCTGATTATTACCTACCCTGCGTCCACAGGTCGTAATTTTAATGAAATACTTCGTGTGATCGATTCATTGCAATTAACGGATCATCATAAAGTTGCAACGCCTGCGAATTGGCAACAAGGTGAGGAAGTTGTGATTGTTCCATCATTAAAAGATGAAGATGAAATCAAACAACGTTTTCCAAAGGGCTATAAGGCCATCAAACCTTACTTAAGATTGACACCACAACCTGAACAAGATTAAAGCTTATGCTTTAATCGCGGTGCAAGACAAACGAAGTGCGTAGCAATAAAGACGAGCAACGCTCGTTCCTGAGAATCAACAAAGCTCTGCAAGAAAGATAAATAGCTATGCTGGTAATTAACTTTTAAAGGCTTCAATTAAAGCGAAAAATACACAAAATTTTGCAATATAAAAAATTAAAACTCCATCGCCTATCTACTCGATAGGCATTTTTTTGAAATAAATATTTGGGTATGCACGCATCAATAGGCTATAAGAATAAGTCAGCTCATTACACAATAAAAACGCTCATGATCTATAACATCCATCATTTACATTGTGGAAGCTTTTGCCCTGTATGCGCGCCATTATTTGGACAGAAAGGTTGGAAAGCACATCTGGTCTGCCATTGCCTCTTAATTGAAACTGATCGAGGCTTAGTGCTGATTGATACGGGATTGGGCTTACAAGATTATTTAAATATGGAAAAGCGCCTTGGTACTTTAGTTAAAAAAGTTGGGCATATCGAATCAAATTTAAAATTAAGTGCCATTCAACAAATTCAACAACTCGGTTTTAGCCAAAATGACGTGAAACATATCTTTGTCACTCATCTCTATTTTGATCATGCAGGCGGCATTTCAGATTTTCCAAATGCAACAGTTCATGTACTTGCAGCGGAGTTTAATGCGACACAATCCTTATCTATTAAAAATAAACTTCGTTATAAAACAGACCAATTTAAACAACATCGCTATTGGAGCTTTGCTGAACATAATGATGGCGAAGAATGGTTTAATCTTCAAAAAGTCAGAGGATTACCTTTATTTCAAGATGAAATCTTGATGATTCCCCTGCTAGGACATACAGCTGGTCACTGTGGGATTGCAATTAAAAAATCGGATGGTTGGTTACTTTTCTGTGGTGATGCTTATTATTCACATTTAGAGTTAGATCCGAACAATAAACTTCGTGCACTCGGTATCACTGAACGGTTATTTGCAGAAAATAACCAGCAACGAATACATAATCTCAAGCAGTTACAATATCTCGCTCAACACGAATCAAGTATTGAGTTAATTTGTGCCCACGATCCAGTTGAATTTAACCGTTATCAGTAATATGAAAAGAACTCTTATTGCCACGATTTTAGTTACGACACTGAGTGTCAGTGGATGCATGAAGCACCCGAGCTTAGATGACGAGCAACGCCCCCAAAACTGGGGAACACTCATCTCAAATTCGCACAATTTCTATCAAGTGAGTCAGGATGTATTTCGAAGCGAGCAGCCAAATGCTGAGTTAGCCCAAACATTAAAATCTGAAAAAATTGATACCATCATCAATTTGCGAGCTCGCAATGAAGATGCCATTGTTTTAAAAGATCAGAATTTTAATTTGGTTCATATTCCAATTTATACGTGGGCAATTAATCGTTCAGATTTGTTGAAAGCAATGAAAGCGATCCAAATAGCAAAGCAGAATAATCATAAAATTTTAGTACATTGTTATCACGGTTCTGACCGTACTGGTGCAACGATTGCCATGTATCGAATTATTTTCGAAAATTGGTCAATTGATGATGCCGTAAAAGAAATGAAAGAAGGCGGCTATGGTTATCATGTGATTTGGAAAAACATTGATCATTTATTTACACCTCAAAATGTAAAATGGATTCAACAGCAACTGTCGAAGAGTGTGTAAATAATTCTGTGTAAATGCAGATTTAAAAATACTTGGTTACACGCTCTTCAAAAATGATACTAAAGCGATTCATGGCAGCTTTCCAATTCTGAATAGGCATCGTCCATTTTTTGCTTGCTG
>MPMC02075446.1_pt1 | contig 100842 bp, 88 predicted proteins | sample 1617281 | NCBI WGS metagenome assembly MPMC02 (sample SAMN05944809, study PRJNA350692) | marine metagenome | biome: marine; feature: ODZ; material: water; isolation source: 100 m water sample filtered on 30 um supor filter | place: Pacific Ocean | collected 2012-04-09 | depth 100m m | reverse complement strand
GATTCATGTGAGTTCGAAAGGGCATAATCTATTGCTTGCTGTTTAAATTCTGGACTAAAGCGTTTAGCCATTTTACATCTCCAAAGTTAACGTTACGTTATCTTTAGAGGGACTATGTGTCCATTATTTTGTCTAGGATCAAGCCAATGGTTTCGTCATATAGGTAACCCAAATCTTTACGTATTTCCGTAACGAGTTTATCTAAGGCAATGCTCATTGTTGTGAGAGAGGTTTCTTTCTGATAACTATCAAATATTTTTCTGGTCATATCAGGTGTATATAAGCTATTTCTATAGTTTGGGTTATGATACAGATAATCAAAAAATCTTTTTGTTTCAAGAACTATTGCTAAAGCATTTGTTCTACCTTTCTTTAAATTTTCTAGATTGGAATGATACATAATAGAGGCTAGATCAAAACTACTTAAGTAAATTACTTTGCCCTCTTCAACTAAATCGGCTTTTATTGTTTTACAAAGGCGGATAGATTTTTTCAATCCTCCATCAGCATAGTATTTACATTTGTAATCTATATAAAAAATATGCTTGAAAGGTAAGTTCATCAATGTAGTAGGAGTTTTATTATCTAGAATATTGACTCCTCTTAAATAAAGGTGCTTTTGTTGTTGGTACTCATATGTTTCTACCCAATGAGAGGGTACAACATCTACATCCCGAGGAAGTGATCCACCTGTTAAAGTTATAGATTTAGCACCAGTAGTATCAATTGTTACGGCAGGATATGCTTGTCTTAATTCATAAGTGCACGCGTTCCTGAGTTCTCTTAATATTTTTATATCATCATGACGTAAAGTACCTAAATAACCCTCTGTACGATAATGTGATTTGTTAAGTACAAGTAAATCAACATCACTTACACCTTTGATATGAATATTTAGGGGAACTGACCCTTGTAATCTGTATTCTGTGACAATGTTATGATTATTTAGTAGCCTAGGCTCTAATTGTTTTTCAATTCTTTTAGCAGTTTCAATACTGATTTCTGTGTAACGTTTACTAACTTCTTGCATTGCTCCTACTGCATAACGGATAGATGGTTTGTCTGATACAATCTGCCATTTTTCTATTGTACGTTTTAATTCATCAAACTCATTAAATGAAGTTACGCCTGCTGTTACACTATCAAAAGCATTGTATGTAAGGTCAGTACCTTTTCGTCTTTTCTCTAATCTGTTCAATCTTTTATAAAAATCAATTTCAGACATTGTGAAACTCAAAAAATAGTAGTTATGGTTAAAATAATTATACCTTAATAATTATTTTAAGGTTTTAATAAATAAGGTTTTATTGTCATAAATGCTCAAATTTAAGATGGGAAGTAAGATAATTTTTAAATATAAAGTTTGAGAATGTTTGTAGTCTTTTGTAGTGCATCCAATAGTCAAATAAATAATTGTGAAACCATGAAGACACATATCACATTGATATTTATATAAAAATATTATTTGTGATTGGAGGTGATTTTTTTAATTCTATTGATTATTGTGACTCACTACGGAGTTAATTGTCTTTAAGTATTTGTTTTTAATTGTTTTATTCTTTTAATTATTTTTATTTGATTAGGTGTTGACCTTACCATAATTGGAAAGAATAGAGTTGCTACATCAAGGGTAATGATGTACCTGATATGAAAGAATAACTTCCGAGCTTATTACCCATTATTTTTTCATAATTGTAGTAAGAGGATAACTCCATGAAACACTTTGTTCCAATGTTAATGATCGGTGCGATTGTATTTAGTGCGGGGTGTTCCTCTTCTGACGCTCCAAAGGAAAATTCAATGAGTGAGAATAAACATGAAAGCCATTCAATGCACCATGATATGAATGGTTCAGCTAAAACAGATAATCCATCTACAAATGCCTATATGGAAGTAAATACTCGTATGCACAGCGGAATGGGTATTGATTTCACGGGAAATGCAGATACTGACTTTATGTTGGGTATGATTCCTCACCATCAGGGTGCGGTTGATATGGCAAAAGTAGTTCTTCAATACGGTTCTGATCCAGAAGTGCGTCAGCTTGCCGAGAACGTTATCTCTGCCCAAGAGTCAGAAATCAAGATGATGAATGAATGGTTGGCAAAAAACAAAAATCATTCTGGCAGCAAAAATGAAGATAGCCCATCAACTCAAGCATATATTAAGATCAATGATGAAATGCACGCAGATATGATGGTTCCATTTACAGGAAATGCTGATGTTGATTTCATGAGAGGCATGATCCCCCATCATCAAGGTGCAATTGATATGGCAAAAGTAGTTCTTCAATATGGTTCTGATCCAGAAGTACGCCAGCTTGCTGAAGATGTTATCTCTGCCCAGGAATCAGAAATCAAGATGATGAATGAATGGTTAAGTAAACATAAGTAGATACTTCTCTATTCGATATTCTTTTAAATGAGGGGCTTTTTAAAGCCCCTTGTTTTATCTATAAATTTGATGAATTGAGGATTATGTTATATGCCAAAAATTATAGTTATTCCGCATGAAAAGATTTGTCCAGAGGGTGCGGAACTTGAAATTGAAAGCGGAAGTAATTTATGTCGAAGTTTATTGGATCATGGCATTCCCATAGAACATGCCTGCGATTTATCAGGTGCATGTACAACATGCCATGTTGTTCTGAAAAAAGGGTTCGACAGTTTAGAAGAAATGGATGATGTAGAGGCGGACTTACTGGATCGTGCCTGGGGGCTTACGGCCCAATCAAGACTATCTTGCCAGGTTAAGGTCCAAGATGAAAACTTGGAGGTAGAAATACCTAAGTACACAGTCAATTATATATCTGAGGGACATTAATTTTACTTTTAATGCTTGACCTTACAATTATGGCAAGGTTTATATTAAACACATCCTGAATAGTAATAGTGGAGTTAAATATGGAATTTCATGTTGAAGATATGACTTGTGGTGGCTGTGCCCGTGGTGTAACCAGAGCAATTCAAGCAATAGATGCCAATGCAAAGGTCATCACCGAACCACCCAATCGTAGTGTAAAAGTTGAAACAACTGCAACACAGCAGCAAATCGTTGAGGCTTTAACCGAGGCTGGTTTTCCTCCTCGTTAAAAACGGACGAAATGATAAAGCGACTCTCTATTGAGTCGCTTTTTTGTGGGCAATGAATTATAAGCTCAATATTTAGGAATGTTTGTGATGTTAAATTAGCAGTTATTTGACAATGTAAGTATCTAAAAGAAATGACATATTTTAGTTCATAGTTATAAATATAAAAAATAGGGAGAAGTAAAATTAATTTTACTTCTCCCTATATCCTATTGCTATTTCTTTCGGGTTAAAGGTGAAACGGAAAGCAGGTCGTTATGATGGTGAACGTCCTTTATTTCATTGTGAGGTTCTTGCAAGCCTTCAAGAATCGGACAGTCGGGTCTATTATCACCAGCACAACAGTCGATTAAGTCCTTGAGGGTATTCGCCATTTGCTGTAGGTCATTGATACGTTCTTCCAGCTTTTCACTATGACCCTGAGCAAGGCGTTTGACATCAGCACTCTGTCTACCGCGGTTATTCCATAAATCAAGTAAGTCTGATATTTCTGCTACTGAAAAACCGAGTTCACGACTTCGCTTGATAAACTTTAAACGTTCAACATCATTTGCTGAGTAAGAGCGATAACCTGCATTATTACGTCCCGCAGCAGGAATTAGGCCAATCTGCTCATAATAACGAATCATCTTGGCGGTAACTCCCGAAGCTTTAGAGACTTTACCAATGTTCATCATATCCTCCTTAGCCTTGACTGACGGATGGTGGCTGGAATCGACGTAAACGTAATGCATTGCCAAGTACAAATACACTGGACAAAGCCATTGCTCCTGCTGCAAAGATTGGGGACATCAGTATTCCATAGGCTGGGTACAATATACCAGCAGCAACAGGAATCAACATGGTGTTATAGGCAAATGCCCAGAATAAGTTCTGGTGAATATTACCAATCGTTGCTTTGGACAAGGCAATCGCATTGGCAACACCTTGTAAGTTTCCTGACATTAACACGACATCGGCAGATTCAATTGCAACATCTGTACCTGTACCAATCGCAAGTCCGACATCAGCTTCAGCCAAAGCGGGTGCATCGTTAATCCCATCACCCACAAAAGCGATATTGCCGTATTTTGCTTTCAGCTCTTTAACCGCACTGACTTTACCCTCTGGTAGAACTTCAGCAATCACTTCATCAATACCCAATTGTTTGGCAATTGCCCGAGCAGTACGAGCATTGTCACCCGTCACCATTGCTACCTTGAGACCTAATTGGTGTAGAGCCTTAATCGCTGCTGGCGTTGTGGTTTTGATTGGGTCAGCAACTGCAATAATTCCTGCCAGTTCACCATCGACAGCAACATAAAGTGGTGATTTACCCTCATCACCCAGACGCTGAGCTGTGGCAACAAATGGAGCAACATCAATACCAAGTTGAACCATATAACGGTCTGCACCAATATTGATTTCTTCATTACCATTGATGGTTGCACAGACACCCATGCCTGTGACTGAATCAAACGTATCAACTTTAGGTAAAGTCAGGTTTTCACTTTTTGCCGCATCAACAATTGCTTTAGCAATCGGATGTTCAGAACGGGATTCAACAGCCGCAACCATGCCTAGGACATAATCACGCTCAAAGAATTGAGTCACTTCAAAGTCAGTCAGTACGGGATGACCCTCTGTTAATGTCCCTGTTTTATCGACTGCAACAACTTTGGCATCCTTTAACAGTTGTAAGGCTTCGCCTTTGCGGAACAGTACTCCCAACTCTGCACCACGACCTGTACCGACCATAATTGAGGTTGGTGTCGCCAATCCCATTGCACAAGGACAGGCAATGATCAACACTGCCACCGCATTAACCAATGCAAAAGTTAAGGCTGGTGATGGACCAAAAATCAGCCAGACCAGGAATGTAAGCACTGCGGCAATCATCACCGCAGGTACAAACCATAAGGTCACTTTATCCACCACAGCCTGAATCGGCATTTTAGAACCCTGTGCCTGCTCAACCAAACGAATGATTTGAGCCAGCATAGTTTCGCCACCCACCGCCACAGCGGTAAAAGTCAACGTGCCATTCTGGTTAATGGTACCGCCCACTACATCACTGCCGATGCCTTTTTCCACAGGGATTGGTTCACCTGTAATCATGGATTCATCGACAAAGCTTTTTCCATCCGTGACTTGACCATCAACAGGGATTCTTTCCCCTGGTTTTACAATGATAATGTCACCTGCAACCACTTGGTCTATTGCAATATCCACCATTTGACCATTGCGTAAAACATGGGCAGTTTTGGCTTGTAAGCTGACTAAACGCTGGATTGCTTCAGAGGTTCGCCCTTTGGCTTTTGCTTCAAGGAAACGACCCAGTAAGATTAATGCGACAATCACCGCAGCCGCTTCGTAATACACATTCACCGTTCCTGATGGGAGGATGTTTGGTATGAATGTGGCAACAATAGAAAACAAATATGCTGCTGATGTTCCCACAGCGACCAAAGAATTCATATCAGGAGCTAGACGGAATAATGCAGGAAAACCTTTCTGATAGAATCTTCGTCCTGGAATAACCAAAACCAGTGTGGTCAGTATGAATTGTAAATACCAGCTATTCTGCATCCCAATAGTTTGATCAATCAGTTGATGTACACCAGGGATAAGGTGAGATCCCATTTCCAGAATAAATACAGGTAAAGCCAACAGGGAGGCGAGAATCAAATCACGTTTAAGTTCAGCACGTTCCTGATCTTTTTTCTCAAGCTGCTCTGTCTGGTCAGGAATAGAAGCCTGAATTTCTGTGGCATCGTAACCAGCTTTATCAATTGCGGCAATCAAGGCATCGACATTTGCTGTACCACTGACCGTTGCACGCTCAGTTGCAAGATTGACATTGGCTTCTTTTACACCTGCAACGGCTTTAAGGGCTTTTTCGACACGACCTACACAACTGGCACAGGTCATGCCTTTAATTGATAATTCAATATTATTTGCAGGCACGTCATAGCCTGACTGTTCAATGGCATGAACCAGTACCTGACGATCCACAGGCTGATCAAGTACAATATCTGCACGTTCTGTCGCCAGATTGACCGAGGCTGACTGTACACCATCAACTTTTTTGAGGGCTTTTTCAACACGTCCAACACAACTGGCACATGTCATACCTTCAATTTTTAATGTAACTTTCATATTATTAGAAAGCTTATTTGTTGCTGTTCCCATAAGATATACCTATAGAGCTTATCCAGTTGCTAAGAGCATAAACCTTGCCATTATGGAAAGGTCAAGGGTAGAATATGTAAACATCTATATTTTCGCTAATGACTGGAATTTAAGTATAAATATGAGTTTTAAAGATCACCCTACAGAATTATCTCAAGAGGAGATTATGTCTTTAGCTGAAACATTTCGGCTATTGGGTGATGCTTCACGACTTAAAATTCTACTTTTTTGTATGCGTGGACCTAGTTCAGTAGGTGAAATCAGTGATGCCCTTGATTTATCCCAGTCCTTGGTCAGTCACAATCTACGTTTATTGCGTTCAGCCCGTTTAGTCAAAGGTGAACGTCAAGCTAAACAAGTCTTTTATGAAATAGATGATATTCATGTAAGTCAGGTTCTATCGGATATGGCTAAGCATATTTCAGAGTAATGTAGCAAACACTCATTTTCTTCACTCCTTTTTCTTCTTAAAAATATATACATATGATCATTTATTCATATTTGCTATTCAAGTAGCAATATTTAAGTTATTTTAGCACTAAACATATGAATGATTAAACATATGTTAATTTGTTATGTATTTTTAAGGCTGATCTATTGATCTTCCAATTATTGGAAACTCTAGCATACAGGCAACTGCTACAGAAACCTTATTGAGAGCGTGTTGTAGCATTGCATGAAAGGTAAGCACCATGAAAAAACAAATTACAGTAATTGCTGTTGCAGTGGGGGTGGCTATATCTGGTGGTTTGCTCTACACAGCAACGAATAAACCAGATGCACCCAATCCACAAGCTGCCGCAGCTCAAATGCCAGTCCCTCAAGTTCCTGTTGCGGAAGTGATTACACGGGAACTTAACCCAACCGCAGAATATACAGGCTACTTATCAGCACCACAAAGCGTTGAAATCAAGTCCCGTGTTGGTGGTGTCATTAATAGTGTTAGTGTTCCCGAGGGCAGTTATGTTCGTAAGGGACAGGTATTATTTAAAATTGATCCTGAACCTTTTCAGGTTGCTCTGAATACAGCCCAGGCACGACTGAAAGCAGCAGAGGTTCAGTACAGCCAGGCTGTTCTGGATTTTAATCGAGCAAATAAACTGGTCGAAAGTGGTGCCGTCTCCAATAAGGTTTATGACGATGCACTGGCAACCAAAAATAACCGCCAGGCTCAGGTACAGGAAGCTCAGGCAGCCGTCAGTGCAGCGAAGCTCGATTTATCTTATACCAATATTACAGCACCGATTTCAGGACGTATTGACCGTGTTCTTGTCACCAGTGGCAACTTGATTGCAGGTGGAAATACAGGCAATGCCACAGCCTTAACCACCATCGTTTCCGTCAATCCACTGTATGTTTATTTTGACCTTGATGAAAAAACCTTTCTCAATCTAAAGGGACAAAATAAATCTGGACAATTCAACTTGCCAATCGAAATGGGATTGGCAAATACAGAAACTTATCCTTATACAGGGAAATTAAACTTTGTAAGTACTCAAATTGACCAGCGTACAGGGACGCTACGGGTTAGGGCATCTATTGCCAATGATTCAGGTGAATTAGCACCAGGTATGTTTGCCAGAGTTAAGCTGACCACTGGAAATAAACAGTCCACCATTCTGATAGATGATCAGGCGGTGGGTACAGATCAGGGCAATAATTTTGTTCTGGTTCTTGGTTCGAATAATACGGTTGAATTTAGACCTGTAACACTTGGCTCGGTCTTTGATGGATTGCGGATTATTAGCAGTGGTCTGCAAACTGGCGATAAAGTCATTATTAAGGGACTGGTTCGTCCAGGAATGCAGGTCAAGCCAAATATCATTCCAATGCAAGCCCCTGTTCCGTCTGAAAATGCTGCTCAGGGGAAATAAGCCATGAAGAACTTCCCCCATTTCTTTGTCAATCGGCCAATATTTGCGGTCGTGATCTCTGTGCTGATCGTCATTCTAGGTGCTTTATCACTGTTTAAATTACCATTGAGTGAATACCCGGCAATTACACCCCCAACTGTACAGGTCATCGCAAGTTATCCTGGTGCCAATCCCAAAATCATTGCCGAAACGGTTTCTTCCCCCTTGGAACAAGTCGTGAATGGTGTTGAGAACATGTTGTATATGAGTTCTCAAACCGCAGCCGATGGCAAGATGGTACTGACCGTTACCTTTAAACAGGGTACTGACCCTGATAAGGCACAGATACAGGTGCAAAACAGGGTTTCTCGCGCATTGCCACGCTTACCTGAAGAAGTTCAACGAATTGGTGTTGTAACTGAAAAAACTTCCCCCGATGTTCTCATGGTCATCAATTTGGTGTCATCCAACAAGAACCATGATCCCCTGTATTTATCCAACTATGCACTCTTGAATGTTCGTGATGAGCTTGCACGTTTACCAGGCGTTGGAAATATAGAAATTTTCGGTGCTGGTGAGTATTCGATGCGTGTCTGGATTGATCCTGAAAAAGTAGCTGCCCGTGGTTTAACGGCCAATGACGTGGTTGCCGCCATTCGTGAACAAAACATGCAGGTTGCTGCAGGTTCTGTTGGTCAACAGCCAAATACAACATCCGCCTATCAGGTGACGGTTAATACGCTGGGACGTTTAACCACTGAAGAACAGTTCAGTGAGATCGTAGTCAAGGCTGGGGATGCTGGACAAATCACCCGTCTAAAAGATGTTGCACGAGTTGCACTGGGTTCTGATGCCTATAATATGAGAGCTTTATTGAATGGTAAACCGGCTTCTGCCTTACAAATCTTTATGACCCCAGGTGCTAATGCGCTGGATGTTTCAAATGAGGTCCGTAAAACGATTGCAAAATTGAAGAAGGGTTTCCCTGAGGGTATGGATTATAAAATTCCCTATGATCCGAATATTTTCGTAAAAGCTTCTTTAAAATCAGTCATTACTACCCTGTTGGAAGCCATTGCACTTGTTGTCATTGTTGTCATCCTCTTCCTGCAAACATGGCGCGCATCCATTATTCCTTTAATTGCCGTTCCAGTTTCCCTAATTGGTACGTTTGCAATTATGTATTATTTTGGCTTCTCCCTAAATACCCTGACATTATTCGGGCTGGTTCTCTCGATTGGTATTGTAGTTGATGATGCAATTGTAGTAGTGGAAAACGTTGAACAGCATATTAAATTAGGCGAATCGCCAAAAGAGGCGGCTCGTAAAGCAATGTCTGAAGTCACAGGACCAATTATTGCGATTACTGCGGTTTTATCTGCTGTATTCATTCCCTCGGCATTTCTTACAGGATTACAGGGTGAGTTTTATCGCCAATTTGCTTTGACTATCGCTATTTCAACTATCTTATCTGCAATCACCTCTTTGACACTTTCACCAGCTTTAGCAGGCATATTACTTAAACCTCATCAGGCTGGAGATAGAAAACGTGATTTGACTGAGCGCTTATTCGGCTGGTTCTTTAGAAGATTCAATCGATTCTTTGATAAGGCATCAGACAAATATGTGGACGCAGTACGCAAGAGTATACGTTTAAGTGCCATCATGCTCATCTTGTATGTAGGTTTCCTTGGCCTAACCTGGTTAGGTTTCAATAAAGTGCCGCAAGGGTTTGTTCCTGCCCAAGACAAATATTATTTGGTTGGTATTGCCCAATTACCTACAGGTGCATCTTTAGACCGAACAGAAGCTGTGGTTAAACAGATGACGCAGATTGCTTTGAAAGAGCCTGGCGTCGAAAACGTTGTGGCTTTCTCAGGACTTACGCCAAGTGGTCCAGTCAATGTACCCAACTCTGCCTTAATGTTTGCCATGCTTGATCCTTTTGAAGCCCGCCAAGACCCATCATTGTCAGCACAAGCAATTGCTGGAAAATTAATGGGCAAATTCAGTCAGATTCCTGACGGATTTGCGGGCATCTTTCCACCACCACCAGTACCTGGCTTAGGTTCTATGGGCGGATTCAAGCTACAAATTGAAGATCGGGCTGGTTTAGGCTTTGAAACACTGGCACGTGTACAGGGCGAGATTATGGCGAAAGCCTCTCAGACGCCTGAACTTGTCGGTATGCTTGCGAGTTTCCAGGCAAATGCTCCACAGATTGAAGTTGATATTGACCGTGTAAAAGCGAAGTCACAAGGTGTACCACTGACCGATATTTTTGAAACACTACAAATCAATCTGGGGTCAATCTATATCAATGACTTTAATCGGTTTGGTCGTACTTATCGTGTAATTGCTCAGGCAGATTCCCCATTCCGTATGCAACCAGAGAATATTAATCTGTTAAAGGTGAGAAATGCAGCGGGAGACATGATTCCACTTTCGACCTTTGTCACGATTAAGCGTAGTTCTGGCCCCGACCGTGTTATGCACTATAACAGTTTCCCATCAGCCGATATTAGTGGTAACGCTGCACCAGGTTATTCATCTGGTCAGGCAACTGCCGCAATTGAAAAAATTGTGCAGGAAACATTGCCACAAGGCATGACCTATGAATGGACCGATCTGGTCTATCAGGAGAAGAATACAGGCAATACTGCGGTCATGGTTTTTGCTCTGGCAATTATTTTGGCGTTCCTTTTCCTTGCAGCTCAATACAACAGTTGGTCAATGCCTTTTGCAGTATTACTTATTGCACCAATGGCCTTGTTATCTGCGATTGTGGGTGTTTGGGTAACTGGTAGTGATAACAACATCTTTACCCAGATTGGCTTTGTTGTTCTGGTGGGACTTGCTGCAAAAAATGCCATCTTAATTGTGGAGTTTGCCCGAGCCAAAGAGGATGAGGGTTTGAATCCTTTTGATGCGGTACTTGAAGCAGCCCGATTAAGATTACGCCCAATTCTGATGACCTCAATTGCATTTATTGCTGGTGTGATACCACTGGTATTAGCCACAGGTGCTGGTGCAGAAATGCGTCATACAATGGGTATCGCTGTTTTCTCTGGAATGCTAGGCGTGACGATCTTTGGTTTACTGTTTACACCAATTTTCTATGTCGTCATTCGTAATTTTATTCTGCGTAGAGAACAGGCCAAAGCAATCGTACAGGAGGGTTCAAAATGAAAAATTTAACACTTCATTTAAACCGATACACTTTCCTCAAGAAAATGAGTGTACTAACCATTGCCACTATTCTTGCAGGATGTTCAATGGCACCAATATATGAGCGACCTGTCTCTCCTATGTCGGAACACTATCCAACAGGAGAAGCTTATCCAGGGCGGCAAGTGAACAATGGAAAGCAAACAGTCGCAGCCGATATTGGCTGGCGTGACTTTTATACCGATCCTGTCTTGCTCCAACTCATCGATCATGCATTGAAAAACAATCATGATTTTAAGGTGACAGCTTTAAATGTTGAGGCGATAGAAGCACAGTATCGTATTCGTCGTGCTGACCGTTTACCACATGTGAGTGTTACCGCAGAGTCAGCCAGTCAGCGTTTACCGTCTGATCTTGCTTATAACCCCCGCATGTATCAGGTTGGTGTTACTTCGGTCGCATGGGAAATCGATTTATGGGGCCGAGTACGCAGTCTGAGTGATCAGGCTTTACAGAACTATTTGGCTTCTAAAGAGGTCCAGACAGCATCACAGTTAAGTCTGGTATCCGCAGTTGCTAATGCTTATCTGGTCTATAAGGCCGATCAGGAAACGTTAGGTTTAACCAAGGCGACTTTGGCGACACAGCAGAAATCCTATGACTTGACCAGGAAACTTGTTGATGTTGGTAATGCAACCCGATTTGACTTACGTCAAGCTGAAATAGGACTGCGCACAGCACAAATCAATTATGCAAAATTCTTGCGTATTACTGCACAGGATCGTAATGCTCTGGTGTTACTTCTGGGTTCGCCATTAACACAGGAACTTGCGGTCCAATTGGACCAGTCCCCAAAAATTCCTGATCAGGTTGTCATACAGGATATACCAGTTGGTTTACCATCGGATCTACTTCAACGTCGTCCAGACATTCGTGCCGCAGAACATAAGCTTCAGGCTGCGAATGCAAACATTGGAGCAGCCCGTGCAGCATTTTTTCCATCCATTACCCTAACGGGTTCGGCGGGTACGGCAAGTTCCAGTCTGGATAATCTATTTAATGCAGGTACAGGTGCATGGAGTTTTATGCCCAAGATTAACTTGCCCATATTTAGTGCAGGTTTAAATCAGGCAAATCTGGATCGCTCACATATCATGAAGCAGATTGAAGTCATCAACTATGACAAATCTATTCAAACAGCTTTTCGTGAAGTTGCTGATGGGCTGGCTGGCAAATCTACGCTAGATGAACAGATCAAATCGCAGCAGCAAATGATTGCGGCCAGCCAGGATGCTCATAAGTTGGCAACCTTACGTTTTGATGCTGGTGAAGATAATTATCTCGCAGTCCTCGACTCACAACGAACACTGTACGCATCTCAGCAGGCACTTATACAGACCCGCCTGGAACGCCTGAATAATCAGGTCAACCTCTACAAGGCATTAGGTGGAGGCTGGAATGAACATACCGTACAGATTGAACGTAAATCTTTGAAATAGCACATCGATGGAGTTCATCTTTTGATGGAAAGAGATGAATTCCTGAAAAGATGAAACAGAATATGAGGTCATGTAAATGAAATTTATTATCCATGATATAGAAAACTTCCCATTTGTTGAGTTTAAGCAAGATCAGGCAGTTCCAGGCTATTCACCTCAATGGCAGTTGGAAATGCAGGAGTTCCTGGAAATGAGTAGTCCGTTTGTGATTGTTTATGATCAATTATCAATGCAAGAAACACCTGAAGACTTTAAACAACGTGGTCTTTGGCTTAAAAACCATAAAGATGAACTTAATCAGTTGTGTAAGGCAATTATCTGCATTGAACCTGATCAGGAAAAAAGAGTTGCCATCAGAAAGATGACGGAAATGGCTGTAAAGGCATTTGGCATACCTTATGAAATCGTCGATACCAGGGAAGATGCCGAACGGATCGCTGATGAACTTACTCAAGTCTAAGGTGAATGTGATGAACATTATTTATATCAATCAATTGAAGCAAGATTTTGATGGTCAAGAGGAAAAATCAAAGCCTTTTTTCATGACATTCTTACTCATTCTTATGACGTTAGGATTAGCTTCAATTTCGCATGCAAAAGCACCGATCAATACAGCTTTGGAAACCGTGGAGAGCTATCTTAATATCTGGAATGGTACGCAGCCAGATGACCTGACTAAAGTTCTTGACCCGAATGTTGAGTATTTCAATACAAGTAATGAAGAAACCCGTAAAGGTACAGCATCTGTAATTGAGGTACCCAAGTTTTTATTAACAGTCATTCCTGATCGGAAGATGACGCTTACATCCCCGCCACTCATTGTTGGTGATAAGGTTGCTGTCGAATGGCAGCTTCAGGGAACCCTCAATAAAAAAGACCAGTCTGGTAAAAAAGACGCAAAAGTAATCACTTTTAAAGGTGCTTCATTTTTTGAGGTTAAAAATAATAAGATTACATACATCGGTGATTACTACAACAATCATCCATTGCGTAGTCAGTTAGAGCCATAATCAGGAATGCTATAAAATGTCTTCGCACAACCATACACAAGATCACAAGCATAAACACTCTGAACATGATCATTCTGGGCATAAGCATAGTCATGGTAACGGCCATAAACACAACCATGATCACTCAGGACACCATCACGGTCATGGTGGTCATCATCATGATCACGACCACAGCCATATCCCGAGTAATAAAAAAATTCTGACCATAAGTTTTTTACTGATTACCATTTTTATGGCAGTGGAATTTATAGGTGGTTTTATTACCAATAGTTTGGCCTTGATTTCGGATGCTGGCCACATGCTGAGTGACTCTGTTGCACTTGGTATTGCACTTGCAGCAGTCTTTATCGGTCAAAAACAGATTACCAAAAATAAAACATACGGCTATCAACGCTTTGAAATACTGGCTGCTGCATTGAATGGTATTACACTGGTTGGTATCGCACTGTACATCTTTATTGAGGCAATTCTACGGTTCCAGCAGCCACAACATATTGAAGTACAAGGGATGTTGATCGTTGCCAGTATTGGATTGCTGATTAATATCATTGTTGCAGTAATGATTTTTAAAGGTAGTGATACCGAACACGACTTGAATATGCGAGGTGCTTACCTGCATGTACTCAGTGATTTGTTAGGTTCTATTGGCGCAATTGCTGCTGCGCTATGTATCTACTTCTTTGGATGGGCCTGGGCAGATACTTTAGCCAGTGTTCTAGTTGCAATACTTGTTCTTCGCAGTGGATATTCAGTTGTAGTAAAGGCTTCGCATGTTTTAATGCAGGGTACACCAGAAAAATTTGACTTGGCAGAAATCAAAGAAACCATTCTTCAAGACCAGCGAATTCAAGGTGTACATGATTTACATATATGGAGTCTGACAAGTAAACGTTATATTTTATCCTGCCATATTGTTGTAAGTGAAGAAATGAGTATGCAGGAAGTGCAGATACTCTTACATGATCTGGAGAATGTCATACAAAATCTAGGTATTGAGCATGTCACTATTCAGGCTGAAACATCACTCAACAATCACGATGATATTCATCATTGCATTATTGAAAATATACCAAAGGATTCAGAACACTGAGTTTAAAAAGGTTAAATATTCCTAATATAGGTGCTTATCTAGTCACAAGTGGTACCCAAGTTTAATGGCACTTAAAAGTGCCATTAAACTATATATAATTCAATTTGATATGTAATAAAATTACCCATAGGAAAGAATTATGGAATAGGCTAAAAGAAGATGGTCACAATTGTAAGATTCGAAAATTATTTTTCCTCCTTTTCCTCCTTTTCCTCCTTTTCCTCCTTTAACTTGATATTCGTAATTCCAATTTTTCTTAGAGCATTCAATAACGTTGATTCACCCTCTGACAAGCCAGCAGATTTTGAATGTCTAAAAACAAATAATTGAGTAACCAAATTGGAGCCTAGGAGAGTTGTCGTATAAGAGCCCTCTGACAAAGGCAGGCTCTCCATGAGCCCAGAAATATACTGCTCAAATTGTTCTACGGTTCTTGACCTAAATATTAGACCAGCATGCCCACGCTCCTTGAGAACACTTTCCCCATCTACAGTTGAAACGTAAGTCGCTGGTTGTATATCGAAAAGATAAACTGGAGGGCAATTTACAAGAGATAATCGGATGACCAATGCTCCACGAAGTGCTGTTTTATTTGAGTTTGCATAACACCAATTTTTATAAGTTTGTTTTTCTCCATCTGTAATATCTTTATTATTTAATGTTTCTGAATTAACGAAAAAAGCCATGAGAGTGGGTTTATCGCTGTAATCAAACTCTTCCTCAAAAGTATAATAGTGGACTGCATTGACAATACTGGGATTTAACGAGCGTGCCTTTAAACATGCATTCCATAGGCCCATGATTCTTCCATGATATGGAGCTTCAAACTCTGTATCTCCATTAGTGGTCGGGTTAATTTGGACATTTAGAACTTCCTTAGAGCTATCAGGTTCTCCTGTACCAACTGTATTGGTTTCTTTAGTATTTTTCTTTCTCTGTGGTTGGGTGATGGTTCTTTCATACTTTGTTTTACTTTTTTCCCCGATAGGGCCTGAACCTAACCATGTAAATTCATGACCTAAAATAACCGATTGTAATAATGGTTTGCGCCCTCCTTGATCTTCAGATACGTTAATCTGACCAGGACCTAGTTGCAACTGAGGAGGATTAGGTGAGTTGACATCTACAGGTTTCTTAATGCGGTGAATTACCTTTGGAACACGTCTGATAAGTGTTTGATCAGGTAGTTCTATTCCAAGAATTGTCAAGGCTAAAAAAGCATTGGTGTCAGGAATACAAAAACCTGAAACCCTAATTTTTCTCGTTTCCTTATGCCACGGCATTACTTTAGGGTATATATGGTTTCTTTGGATAAAATCATCATGTTTTGCAATACTGCTAAATAAGATTCTTACGGCATCTTGGGTATATTCGCTATATTTATAGTAGGCAATAAATACATGATCATCTGATGTGAGACTATCACCTATAAGGATAGTCCATGTATTTTCTTCTTCTGGATGAGGGGTGTAGAGCCTTTCATGTCTTTCGACCTCATCATATGTTGTTAGAATTCTAGGAAGTTCTGTAGAGAGGCCATATCCTCTCACCAGAAACTCAAAACAAGGTACGAGAAGCTCCTTATATTCCTGATCCTTTAAAGAGAAAGAAATACAATTTTCACGTTGGCTTGGGTTAATATAAAACTTATTCCTGTCTGAGAAGAAATGATCTATTTTTCCTGTCTTTTCATCTCGCTTATATGCTTGAACAAAGGTATGTTTAAAATTTGTATGATCAATATCAAATTCCCGTATTTCCAAAGGAAGATAGTCAACTAATCGTTCATGGTGCCAAACTGTTCCAATAGGCCAAGACATCAAATCTGTTATATTTGCATCAATAAAAATAAAATTATCTGTGGGTGTGTAATCTTCCAGAAGTTCCCTAAAAGCCACATGAACTTTAGGTTGAGCATTTCTACGATCAGCTTTTGCTAACGCCCCATACCACCAAACCATTAAGAACTTTTCAGCATTGGATTCAAGGACTTTGAATGCGGGTGATTTTTTATCTGAAGAGTTATCAGTATTTTCTTCATTAGAATGATTGTTCATGATCAACCTCTCTATTGGTAATATTATCGAATAATCAATTCTTCTTATAAGTTCAGTTCGGCTGTAGGGATATATTGCCCATCTACCCAATCGTAAAGCTGGATATCGCAAATACCATTCAAGCGATGTCCCAAGACCATTGCAAAAACTGAGGGTGCTTTAATAAAGAGGTGTAATTTAGATAACTTATTTTCGGATTTAAATGAAACTAAAGCAGATTTTGCCTCTCTCACAGCAAGATTTAGAGTCTCCATATTATCAATGGCATGAGAGCTTTCTAAATTCAATCTAGGCAAGCTCTTTACTTCATTAATCGTAGAGTCAATGTCTTTACCTATAGCTGTAGGAAATCCGATAGCGACTATGGCTTCAGTTTCACCCTGTGGTTCAACAGCTTCGATTTTAGTAAAAAATTGTCCCTCTTTCTGTTTATGGTCATCAGTGCGATAAATGAGGCCATTATGTTCTATTTCGAGTAGGAAATTACGTGTGGCACTAAAAACATAGCCAAGCATACATGCAGTGGACATTCTTTGTTTGCCATCTATAAGGAGGGTTCTACGGTCACCACTGTTATGAATGAAATCCCCAATCGATACTGCTTTTTTGATTAGGCTGTTCCAGTCGCTGGAGGTTTTTTGAGCACGATCAGGACCATTGAAATCACTAATATCTAAGTTTAAGTCTTGATACTGACTGGATGATGCTGAAAGATTAATTTTAATAGGATCTAATAGCCACTGGCTTCTATCTTCTTCAAGAGCATGGCAAATAAAATTTTCAAAGTCTTTGCGATATATTGGACCAAAAGAAGAACGAGAAATCAGGTTTTTAAACTGATCTTTTAGTTGTTTGACCTGACTCCTGAGCAGTTCAATATTTATTGTGTCTTGAATTTCACTTAGAAATATAGACTCACTATTCTCAGAATTAAAAGTTATGAAACCAACATAATCAAGAGCAAATTCAGCTAAAGAGAAATCAATTTTTTTACCAACACACCAATCAAGGTATTCCGAGCGCCCATTCACTGAAACTGAAGAGTCGTCATCATAAGAAGATCCAACCCCTCTTAATCGGTCTATTTTTGAAATTAATGGTGAGATAGCGGTGTTATAACTTGGGCATACTAAATTAAACCAAATAAAGTTTTTTGGGTGGGTATCAAAAAGACTTTTAAAACGCCTTATTTCATCCCAAAATTCCGTAGCCGTTAAGGAGTGATTTTTTGCTTCATACATTACATGTAATGACTTTTCCGAAGAAAAATAACAAACTTCTATATCACTTAATGCTTCACTCACTATATGGCTAAATGCACTTTGTGAAAGCCATAGCGGTAAGCTCCTTAATACAAATGCATCCTGATATTCAAATCCTACTCGTGCAATCGCACCACCAGTTGATTGTTTTTCTAACAGACTCGCACTCATTATTATCTCTCTAAATCTAGGGTGGATCGGTAACAGGAACCATCTGGTAGGTAGGTGTGAGCACTGCCATCAAGATGATTGTTTTTTAAATGAAAAATCAGTAAGACTACAAAATTTGCACCCACTTTTGGATCGGACACCAATTCCCTCATGGTGTGATGGTCTTTACTGCTGGGTTGTACACTGAAGAGAGGATGGCTATGCCATTCACCTAAATAGTTAAATTTTTGATAATTATTGTTTGTTGATTTATGAAAAAGACGGATTGCTTTAATAGCATCCGTAATTCCACGTACAAAGGATGCTATCGTTCCACTCTTTTGAATAGTTAATGAGTTAACTCTAAAATGGTTTGTACCAATATGCTCACCCATTAAAACACCGCCACATTCGTGGGTTCCAGACTTCAATAGGGCTTTTACCAGTAAAACTTGTATGTCAGTAGGAATGGATATTTTCAGCATCAGTATTAACCTTTCATCGGTTCAGGCTCTTCAATAGAATTGCCATTTTCCCTTTCAAATATTTCTTTATCCGTAGGAGATTCTGCTACTAAAGCACCCGAACAGTCGATAGGACGAGTATCAAAAGGACATTGAAACATCCAATATCTACGGAACCCTATTAAATATGCTGAATATGGATAAGAGGATTGCTCATCAATTGTACATAAAGTATCTAATGTGAACTGCGTCATAGATGCTGCAAGAGCTGTTACATCTGCATCTGATGCTATATATGTTTGGTTTTGTGTTTGAAAGCCGTAATTATTAACTTTGCCCTCTGGAATTGGTTCCAACGTTTGTAAGACACCATAAATATGATTGCGAAGTTCTAAGGGGGAGGCATCTAACGTTGGACGACTACGGGCCATCATTGCTCCACCACCGCCACCAAAAATTTCACCCCATACCATGGGAATGTGTTTTCTTTTAGCAATTGCAGCTAATGTTAAGAACGTATGGGTATTTGCTGTCGCATCAACAATCAGATTACATGTGGCAATGGCATTAGCGATATTGGAATTTAAATGAGGATTTTCCTGTCCACCAATTTGCATTTCATACGTTTCAACTTGTATGTCTAATGCTGTTCGTTTTAATGCTCTTTCAACAGCATAGGTTTTAGCAAAGCCAACATCTAACCAGTTGAGTTCATTACGGACAAGATTGTGGGGGAGCAGAATATCATCATCAATAAGTAGAAAGTTTTTACAACCCGACCGTGCCAGTGAAATTGCAATTTTACTTCCTAACGATCCAAGACCTACTATTGCTACCCTTATATCATTGAGATGGCTAAATTGTGCTGGCAATCTTTGGCTCTGATCATCATGTAGATTAATAGCAGGATAACTTACGAAAAGTGGTGCTGTATTATTAACCAAGAATAGTTCCAAGTTACCCTTTATGTCATATAACAATATAGGCTGTATGGAACTTGTGAATTCCTCCTGAGCAGGCCATAAATTGCCTAAAAAGGATTCTAATGAAACTCGGTCATTTACGGATTCCTTTAATTGAGGAACAGAATCAATTCGTATTGCCCATCCAGACAATTCAAATCTTTCATTAGAAAATGATGGTACGATGTCAGGTAGAGGTTTGTTCTGAATATTTGTTGGAACAATAACGGTTTTGTCTCGAAAGCTTGAGATGGCAATCTTAAAGTCCATTTTCTCGGAATCACTACCCAAGAGTATGTGACGTAACATAGGTGTTTCAATGAACCTTTCTGAAACACTTCTTAATTTTTGACCTATTGTTTCAGAATGCCTAGATGGTACAGGTTCTACATTCATCTCCAATACAGTCATTGCATCTGTTAATAAAAGAAGCTGGGCACTTCTAACTAGATCCACTCCACTGATATTGGTATTCCAATTATCTGGGCCATATTCTAGACACAGCACTCCTGAACCACCATACTGGTGCAAGATACTCCATCTTTCACCAGATTTTTGTGGGCGTATATATGCTGGTAGCTCTGGGAAAAGCTCTGGATATACTAAAACACCATTAAAATCTATAGTTCCTATCTTTAGAGAGAAGTTCAAATGCAGTTCATTTGTGTCTGTTGAGTTCCATTCCTGAATCTTAAAACTATTTTTCTCTTTCTCAAGATCAGTCAATAACTGCCGTTCTTGAGCTAGGCGTTCTAATGGTGTTTTTAGCAGTTCCATTACGCAAAGCCTCCTGGTTTATTTGGATAAACAGGGGTTGATGGAAATGTTAATCCCGCACCTAGAGCAGAACGGATTAAAGAGCTGGCCATATCAGCAGAGTTTGCACTTTTGTGTGAAGCCGAACGTGGAAAACGATTACCCAGAACCTGCCGCCATAGGGCTAATGCTTTATCATCATCTGTTTCATTTAAGGCGTTTCGTGCAATAGCAGCTTGTTCTTCTACCTTTTCAAAAAAAGTTTTGAACTCATCTGCTGTAACCGCAGAAAAAACATTATTGCCTGCAACACCAGGATCTTCTAAATGTGGAATTATGCCTAGTGACGCATAAATCCCATAAGAATCCCTGATCGTTTCTAAAAGATAAACAAACAACTTTTCATAGTTGGATTCGTAGTAATTCATATGCTTGGCAACCAGGCATTCTAAAATGAATCCTTTTGGTCTTTTTAAATCAGACAAGTTCTCACGACGCCACCATTTAAATAGCTTCACAAGAGGCTTAAATCGACCATTTGCATTTTTATTCACCTCAACAGTCCACTCGGTATGAGCTGGAGGGTTGGTAACTAGCCATTCTTCAAGATGAATGTCTGGAATCAGATAGCCGCCATATCCATCTGAAATGATAGGGACAACATCCATATCAACTTTTTTCAACTTAACATTTACTGAACGACGGTTAACGGTAAGATCGGTATATCCAATATCCTTTAATGCCGTATGTACTGCATCAAGGACAATTTGAGGGTCATCATTAATTGTGTGATTTGTAAGGGCAATAATATCTACATCTGGCCTTTGTGTGATTCCGCCTATGGTAGTCGGACGTACTGCCGTATTTCTTTTATAAGAACCTGATAAGAATGTATGCACATGTACTTTGCTGAATTCATTATGCACTTTTAAAGCATCACGAAGCGTATTATGTGCGCTTGAACAATCATTAACCGTTGTTGTAGAGGGTTCAATATCGGAAAGTAGGTCAAGAAACTGCTGTTGAGTTGTCATAATTCTCTCTGAGCCCATGTACTAAAATGGGGCATAAAATTAAGTGCGATCAGAAAAATTAAGTAACCTACTACTGTGAACTTTGTTGCATAGCAGTAGGTTATTTAACCTTGTTTACGATATTGAGTTTGAGTTATCAGGATCATCCGATTTTTTATTACGGATAGTATCCTTTTCTTCTTTCAATGGCCGAGTTCTGGGAAATTTAAAATATCCAGTTGGATGGACAATAATTTTTCCAGATTTATGGCGATAAGATTTACAAAACACGAAGTCTTGATTTTCGGTAGGCATTGTTAGCCCTCCTATTTTGGCGGCTCGTTTTTCAGGGCGCATACCAAAATAAGCGGGTAAATCTTGAGATTTACGGGCCTAAATGTTAGAATGGGGTTCTGACAGCCAGATCTAACATGAGGTATGCGTAGGGCTTAGAGCCATATGCCTTTCCTGTGTGAAAATCTATCAAGCCGACTCTACCCAATAGAGTCGGCTTTTTAATTTATGAAACCATCTCAATAGTCTCCATTGAATCTAGGTCAAAATAATATAGTTTTTTAAAGTCATCTTCATATAAGTCAAATAATTGAGATAACTCACTAATGACAGATGTTGATGTTTTTTTTGCATCTATTGCGTAGTCAAAGAGCATGGAAGCTACTCTATATGTCGGTTCTCGATCCAATTCATTTGGTTCAACTTTACGATAACCACGCATAGCCATCTGCCGCCATAAATTGGCACTTTGACTTGAAGTTATAGTTCCTAACTCTGACGCCCTATAGATTAAGGCCGCCATTGAGGTTTTCCATTCCTTTTTAAGTCTTAGATAATGAGCTAAATTGGTTGAACCTAATTGATCAATAATTTTTTCTTCTGGCATTAAGAATTCGGCAGCAAAGTCATTTGCTTCTTTTTCCATGAATTCAGATGGCTCTTCATGGAGGACCAAATGCCCAAGTTCATGTGCTAATGTGAAGCGTATTCTGTCATTTGGCTGGTTTGCATTTAGAAATACGCATGGAGACACGCCATGCATTTTTAAGGATACGCCATCAACATTGTTATCTTTAAAGTCGCATAAAAAGACTAAAACCCCTGCATCTTCCACAGTGGCAGTTAGGTTTTCAAGAGGTTCATTTCCTAGCACCCACAATGATCTAAGCTTTTTAGCCGCTTCTTGAGGGGTGTTTACATCTATGCCAATTTTAAAAGTTGGTAAGGAGTTTTTTCTTTTTGGTACATTTGTGAGCAATTCTAATGTTTGTACATGGCCCATTTTTAACATCATTTCAGCATTCATACGGCTCAATGCTTTAGCTGTGGTAGAGCTTTTTTTTCTGTATGCATGCAAACTAATCGGCAGTGCATTTAGCTTTTCAATATGTTCAAAAAATCGTATAGGGAAATGTAGGGCATTAGATAGATTTTGGATAACTTCATCGGAAGGTTTTAAGTCCCCACTTTCAATTTTAGATAATGAAGCCTGAGTAATAGACTGTCCCATTCCAGCAATTAGTTCAGTTTGACTAAGGCCACGAAAGTTTCGTGCAATACTAAGCATATCAGGATTGAAATGAGTCATATTCACCTCCAAGATCATTGACTTACAGATCAAGTTAAATGAATAATAACTGAACAGTAAAGAGTATGCAAATTTTTCTACAAATTATTCCTAAAATGTTTCTATTTTTAATAACCACTATATATAGTGGTAGTTCTTTGAATTTTGATACCATATATTGTATTTTATTGTTTTGCAATCTTAAGAAGATAAATTGAAATGGCTCTACTTGATTTAGTGGTTTTGAGAGTTATACGATTAGACAATTAAATTTGTAGTACGGTTGGTTTGAGAAAGGGGAATATCCTGTTCTAACTATCTTTATTCATATTTCTTAGTAAAGTATCATACTTAAGAGATTGAAAAATATAATATTCAGTTGAAAACGATATCGATTGTTATCTTAGGTATCTAACATATCCCATTCGTCACCTAATACCCAACGTAGAGCTGACAATTTACCGTTAATCATACCCCATTCAAAGTCATTCCAAGGGCCAACATCTTCATATGTCTCTTTAACTTGTTTGGCAGATTTGATTGCACCTTCAAGAATATCTTCGTGAATAAAATGATTACCATAGTGTTTCGTACCTTTAGGAACAATTTCTATCTCACCTTCATTTATTTTCCAGATTAGATTTTGATGACGGTTATACCAAATTTTATCCACTAGCTCGTCTAATACATCGAGAATTTCTCTTAAACCCCGAGTTTCTTCTGTAAAGTCATATTCAAACTCTATTTCAGCTAAGTAATTATTATCAATCTGGTTGATTGCGGATGCTAAGTTGTTAAAATAACAAGTATTACCATTGAAAATATTTTCAAAATCAGTATGAGGCTTTCGATGGTCTTTGGCAGAAAAGTCGTTATGATTATGTGTTATGAAAAAACAACTATCTGCCGTATTGACACCTAATGAAAATTCATAAAATTGCTCAATAATTACAGCATCAGCTACTGAGTTTTTACTGATATGGAATGGAGCTTTTTTATCTAAGCCTCGTTGAATGGCTGCAATCTTTGAGCGCTCGCTAATACTTATTTTTTCCGCTGATTCAATTAGTCTCTCAACTCTGTTAATGGTTGCATAGTTAGCATCAGTCAAAAGAGGAAGTCTTGCATTTATATCGTTTAGTACTTCAATGGTTTGAGCTTTATTTTTTTTTGCAAACTCACTTACAACTGCTTTGACTTGTTTAAATTCTTGAGATAATCGTTTTGCTGTTTTGTTTGCGACCTCTTCTTTGTTTCTTTCATATTCTTGAGCTACTAAGTCAATTACGACTAACTTTGCTACTTTAGTACGAACAAGTTCTTCCAATGCAGAAACTAGTGGTAATTCTTGTTTCTTAGTAGAAATATCTAAAAAAACACACGTATCAAGAAATATATAAAACATACTGCCTCATTGATTATTAAAAAGTTAAATTTATTGACCCTCATTAATGTGCTTATAGGTAATTCTATAAATACATCTAAAGTAACATTTTCTATAGAGGCAATATATATTGATTTATTTTGCGTTCTAAGCGTTCAATTTCTATCTTGCACTTTTGGTAATAAGAATCGTTAGGGATATTACTCTTAGCGATATTTAATGATATGGTTGCGTGCTCTATATCTCCATCTGCTAAATAAGCATATATTTTTTGTAACTCACATAGGTGCATAGATTTCCCGAGTTTATGAGCTAAATCTAAGCACGTTATAGATTCTTTGGTTTTATTTTTAATTCTGGCTAATATTTTACCTTTAGTAAATTGGAGTTCTGAGTGATTAGGATCAATGTTAGTAGCTTTATTGATTTTTTCTAATGCTGGTAGAAAATCTTTATATATAAATAGAGTGTTTGAATACTTCTCTAATAACCAAATATTTGTTGGATCCTCATCTATCGCTAATTCATAGTATGAAATTGCTTGTTCTTTATTACCCTCATTAAAGAATTTTCTAGCTGCCCGTGCAAACCTACTTAAATAAGCTTTTTGATCATTATCTGATATTTCTACTTCAATATGTTTTAAAAACTCTATATATCTTTTTTGGATTGTTTCTAGATCTTTTTGAAGAGGATGTGTTTGATCATTAAAATTTACAGTTCTATCTTTACAAAATTTCATAAAATCATTGTTGAAAGTAATCTGAAGTTGGCCATCAATACTACTAAGTTGACAAATCCCTTTACTACCTTCTAATGTGCTCTGAGCTAAAGAAAAAGTTAAATTAGCTTTATCAGAAGCTAATTGCATAAAATATTGATCATGATCAGGACCAAAATAGGTTAAGAGAAGTAAAAAGTGCTTTTCTTTTTCATTAAATCTTTCCCAAACATCAGAAAACAAGAACATCCCTAAGTCTTTTTCCTGTAATCTTTTCACTTTATCTAATGCGCTATTAAGTGAGCTTTGTAGTTCATTTGCAAATTGAATGAAAACATTCAAAATCAATGGTTTATTATTGAGTTCTCGAGTGATTTTTTTTAAAGTAGGTATGCCAGCCTTTTTTATTGCATCAATATTTAATATATCTCCTCTTTTTTGAATATATTCTACACCTTCTTCATCGGACCATTTAGTTGTTTCAATTGGTCTTGCTTCAAGTCTTTCTGTACGACGAGAAGTAAGAATTACTCTTCCAGCATAACGGGAAAGTAAGTGTATTTGTTTACCTAGATTAATAATATCATCATCATTTTCAGCCATAGTTTCTGTATTATCTAAAATAATGAGATGCTCATTTTTTTTAATCTTCTCTTTTTCAAGTAAGCCTTTTAATTTTTGAATAATAGTTTCTGCATCTTTTTGATACCAACTATTGTCAAGTTTGACTTCTAATAGTTGTGCTATATGTAAAGCGACATCTGCAACGCCTAGATTGTTGTTCGTGAGTGATTCTAAACCATGTATTCCCCAACGAGTCTTTTTTGCTGTGTAAAAAGTAATAACACTGGGTTTCCATTCGACCTCAATAGAACCTTCAAGGACACGATGCATAAATTCTAAAATGAGAGTTGTCTTTCCAATGCCACCATCACCATATACAAGACATCGTTTTGAGTCTTCTGGATCATTAAACCAGTCAATAAGCTCAGTGATTTCTTTTTTTCGTCCTGTAAAGTCAGCTACTGATATAGCTCTCTCTGGTAAAAAAATTAGCGGATTCCAATCATTATATTCATATACCTCATAAGTTTTTTTTGTAGAAATATTAAAAATTTTATTTGGTACTTCATAAGATTGATCGGTAGCGTTTGTTAAGGATGTTTGAACTTTAGCAGTAACATGAATCATCCCATTATTAGTTTTTTTGATTTTTCTGTAACACGTAGGATTTCCATCAAATAATCTTAATGTTTGAATAGGAGTAGAGATATTAAAATTTTTAGGAAAAAATAAAAAATCGTCGCCTTTACTTTCTGGTAGATAAACTTTTAATTTTTCTAAAATATATTCAATAATATCGATATCTAAAAATAAATTAGTTGATGAAATACCATGACCAAAGATACTTTCATTTCGATCTTCAACATATGTATGTAAGATATTTCTTAAAGATATTTCTTTGATTTGTAGCCATTCTACTAATGCAGGTTCGTTTGAAATATCTTTATCTTCAAAGTAGAATCTAGCTAAAGAGCTGTTTTTCAATTTTGCTATCTGTGTTAGAGAGTTACTTATAAAATCAACGCATGTTCCATCGGCCGGTTGAGATAGCTCAATAAAACTAATATCAATTTTTGACATGTTTTCAGAACTTTCTTTAGCTAAAATATTTATATATTCTGCATTTGAAATACAAATATGTTGAATAAGCATTCTAAAAATACTCAGACTTACTTCAGCAATATTTTTTTGTGTTTTTAATTTACGTGCTGCTTTAATATTATTTAAAAAGATATTATACATTGCAAGATCCAAATATATAGTTAGTACTTTGATATTGTTTTAAATTATATTAAATTATTTTTTATATTCAATGATTTATTTCAAATAAAGATTACTGTAAAGATAAAACCTGTAATTTATCGCATAGTTGTTTGGAATGTCGCATAGTTGTTTGTAAATGACACCCGCCACCCACCAATGCGATGGCTGATGCTGTGTGGTGCGGGGCGCGAAATGGACGTTGTCCAAAGGTATGTTGGGCGTTTGCAACCGAATAGATACTTGCAACTTCTAAATTTTCATGTGCTGCTAAGGGCGGCAAAATTGAGGGTAATCTTGATGCGAGTAAGGTTTTCCCAGTGCCTGGAGGCCCTTTAAATAATAGTGAATGTCCTCCCGCAGCTGCAATTTCAAGCGCTCGACGAGGACGCAATTGTCCTTTTACATCGGCAAGATCAAGTTGATAGCCAGCAGAAATGGTTTCTGTTCTTTGTGGTGCGGCTTCTATCTTTGAATTGCCCAAAAAATGTGCACAAACATCTTGCAGATGTTGTGCAGCATAAACCTCAAAGTTTGGTAACTGATTGGCTTCTTCTACATTTGATATTGGCAGTAATAGGCGATGTTGAGCTTGTTGGCACGCCATGGCAATCGTTAAAGTACCTGACACTGGTCTTAAGTGCCCATCTAGTGCAAGTTCACCAATAAATTCAAATCCTTCAGTGCAGTTTTCAGGTAGTTGACCTGAGGCAACGAGGATGCCAAGTGCGATAGGTAAATCGAGTCGAGAGCCATCTTTGGGTAAGTCTGCGGGTGCTAAATTGATTGTTAAGCGCTTGGTTGGAAACTGAAAACCACTATTGATGATGGCTGAACGGACTCGATCTTTACTTTCTCTGACTGCGGCTTCTGGAAGTCCGACAATTGTTAGAGATGGAAGCCCTGAACTAATATGGACTTCAACCTCGATTTGAGGCGCATTCAGCCCTAATAATCCCCGCGTATAGATTTTTGCAAAAGACATTTTATTATTGTTCCATCATGGTGCTTTATTTTTAGTCACTTTAGGGTTTAATTTGCACTGTGTTGGTGCTTATTTTTTGTTCTGCACCATTTCTTCAAGTGACTTCATTTGTTGTTGTAATTCATTTAAGCGTTGATTGGCTGAATTAAGGGCAGTTCTTTGACGTTCTAGCTCTTGCTTTGATACGAGATCTAATTTTTCGATGCTTTCATTTAAAAGGGCACGTAGGTTTTTTTCTAAATCTTTTTTTGGTTGATCAACTTGCTGCAAAATTGCTTGTAAAAGAGTTTCAATCATAAAGAGCTCAATAGGTTATGTATATTTGCTGCTCAGTGTATCACTGCTTGTATTAATCCTCTAGCGCTGTTGAATCAAGCGCGATAGATAACTTAGAAATATCGCTAAACTTTGGCAAATGAAACTTATTTTCGATTGTATGTCTACATCTTGAAGCCTAAATAGGTTATAAAGAAAGCTTATGCCAAGTATTTAAAAATCCCCAACCTTTAAATATTGGCATGAAAATTGAACATAAAACCTTACTGGTGAAAATAAGCCGAAGGAAAACAAACATGAAGCTTGTAACTGCAATTGTAAAACCATTCAAATTAGATGATGTGCGTGAAGCACTCTCTGATATTGGTGTTCAAGGGATTACCGTAACTGAAGTCAAAGGTTTCGGACGTCAAAAAGGTCATACTGAACTGTATCGTGGTGCAGAGTATGTTGTTGATTTCTTACCGAAAGTAAAAATTGAAATTGCAATTAGCGATGAAATGGTTGATGCAGTCATTGAATCGATTACTCGTGTCGCAAGCACAGGCAAAATTGGTGATGGGAAAATCTTTGTCACGAATTTAGAGCAGGTTATCCGTATTCGTACTGGTGAAACTGGGCCAGATGCTGTCTAAATTGGCATAAAGTTTGCTGAGTTAGAAATTAAGAGAAATAGCTCACAAAATAAGGTTGGGGGACACGAATGAAAAAAATGCTTATGGCGCTCAGTCTATCTGGCGCACTCTTAGGTGGTTCAGCTGTTGTTTGGGCAGAAGATGCTGCATCAACTCCAGTCACTGAACAAACTGTAGCAGTTGCTGATACTGGCGCTGCAACTACAGAAGTCGTTGCAGTAGAAGCACCAGCTCCTGAAGAAGCTGCTCCAGCGGCTGAGGCGACAGTAGACACAGGCGATACAGCTTGGATTCTCGTTTCAACAGCACTCGTTCTGTTGATGACTATTCCTGGTTTGGCTCTCTTCTACGGTGGTATGGTTCGTAAGAAAAACGTTCTAAGCACTATGATGTTCAGCCTTTCTGCGGCAATTTTAGTTAGTTTAATTTGGGTAATCGTAGGTTATTCACTCGCATTCTCTGGTTCAGGCGCATATGTTGGCGACCTTGCCAAGGCAATGTTGAATGGGGTCGCATTTGATGCCTTGAGTGGAACCATTCCTGAAAGCTTATTTGTTATTTTCCAAATGACATTTGCGATCATTACTGTAGCGATTATCAGTGGTTCGATTGCAGATCGTATGAAATATTCAGCGTTCATGGTTTTCATCGCAGTATGGGTGATATTGGTATACGCACCAATTACTCACTGGGTATGGGCAGCTGATGGTTGGTTATTCCAAGCAGGTGCATTAGATTTTGCTGGTGGTACAGTTGTACATATCAACGCGGGTGTTGCTGGTTTAGTTGCAGCTTACATGTTGGGTAAACGTACTGGTTTAGGCCGTGAATCAATGGCTCCACACAACCTTACTCTTACTGTTATCGGTGCAAGCCTGATCTGGGTAGGTTGGTTCGGCTTTAACGGTGGTAGTGCGTTAGGTGCTGGTGCTCGTGCAAGTATGGCGATTTTAGTAACACAAGTTGCTGCTGCCGCTGCTGCATTCTCTTGGTTAATCGTAGAACGTGTGATTCGTGGTAAAGCATCTGTTTTAGGTGGTGCTTCTGGTGCGGTTGCTGGTTTAGTTGTGATTACACCTGCTGCTGGTTTTGTCGGAGTAGGCGGTGCTTTAATCATGGGCTTAATCGGTGGTGTAGTTTGCTTCTGGGGTATTACTGCATTGAAACGCTTCCTTAAAGCAGATGACGCTTTGGATGCATTCGGTTTACATGCTGTCGGTGGTATCGTTGGTGCGGTTCTTACAGGTGTGTTCTACAGTGATGAAATCATCAAAGCTGCTGAAGTTGCACTTGCTCCAACATTTGCTGGTCAATTATGGGTTCAAGTTGAAGGTGTATTGGCGACAATCGTATATAGCGGTGTTGTAACCTTCATTATCCTTAAAGTGATTGATTTAGTAATGGGTATCCGTGTAAGCGCTGATGATGAACGTATGGGTCTTGACCTTAGCCAGCATGGCGAACGTATCGAATAATCGATTATAGATCATCTTAAAAAACAGCCCTCATGGGCTGTTTTTTTATGCATGGGGTGAGCTAGTTCAGCATTTGCATAAACTTTGCTACACTTAAGCAAAGTGAGTAAATAATCGCAAAATTATGCATTGTCCTTTTTGTAACGCTGCTGATAGTAAAGTCATTGACTCTCGTCTGGCTGCCGAAGGGTGCCAGATTCGTCGTCGCCGTGAATGTACAGTTTGTGGTGAACGTTTCACGACCTTTGAAAGTTATGAAATGGTAATGCCTCGTGTGATCAAATCTGATGGTAAAAATGAACCATTTGATGAGGCAAAGCTACGTCGATCATTGATGCACGCATTACAAAAACGTCCAGTTACACAAGAGCAGATTGAAACAGTACTCAGTGATATCCAGTCACAAATTAGACGTTTGGGTGAGCGAGATGTGAAATCCAGAACGATCGGTGAAATCGTCATGCAAGCTTTATTTGCACTGGATCACGTTGCTTATGTCCGATTTGCTTCTGTCTATCAAGATTTCCAAGATGTCGAAGCATTCCGTCATCAAATTGAACAAATGCAACAACGCGAAAACGAAGCTTAAGTTAGAGAACCCATGTCTGAGTTAAATCAAGATTCCTTGTCTCAAGATCAGTATTGGATGCAACGAGCAATACAACTCGCTCGACTTGGACAATATTCGACAAAACCTAATCCAAATGTCGGCTGTGTCATTGTTAAAGATGGTCAACTGATTGGTGAAGGTTTTCACCCTCAAGCAGGGCAACCACATGCTGAGGTGTTTGCATTACGCCAAGCAGGTGAGAATGCTAAAGATGCGACAGCCTATGTAACGTTAGAACCATGTGCACATTATGGAAGAACACCGCCATGTGCTGAAGCTTTAGTCAAAGCACAGGTCAAAAAAGTTGTGGTTGCATGTGCTGATCCAAATCCTTTAGTGGCTGGTAAAGGTGTAAAAATTCTACAGGATGCTGGTATAGCGGTTGAAACGGGCATTTGTGAAGACATTGCAAAAACATTGAATTTGGGCTTTTTGAAGGCCATGGCGACGGGTCTGCCTTATGTACGTTTGAAGATTGCTTCAAGTCTCGATGGTAGGACGGCAATGGCGTCAGGCGAATCAAAGTGGATTACGGGGACAGCTGCTCGTCAGGATGTTCAGCATTGGCGTGCGATCTCTGGTGCTGTGATTACAGGTATTCAAACGGTTCTCGCTGATGACTGTGAACTGAATGTGCGATCTTTAGAAAATATTGACCTTGAACGTGTCGTTCAGCCTAAGCGGATTATCTTAGATCGTCAGGGGCAACTACCGCTTTCTGCAAAAATTTTACAGAATCCTGCAACTGTTATGGTGATGACACCATTTCGCCAAGAACTAGATGAATTAGGCGTGATACAATTAACGCCGCAACCTTTAAATCAGTTATTACAAACCTTATCTCAACAATATCAAATTTATGATGTGTTGGTTGAGGCAGGTGCAACATTGTCGACAGCCTTTTTACAGCAAGGTTTAGTTGATGAAATGATAAGTTATGTTGCGCCGACTTTGCTTGGTCAAACAGCTCGCGCCATGTTTAATGCTGAGTTTAGCCAAATGGCTGAGCAGCTTCGCTTTGAGTTAATCGATGTAACCCAACTTGGGCAAGATATTCGCCTAAGATTGCTCCCTATCCAAGAGATGATATGAATCCAGAACCATCGGTTTATCACAAACGTCGTCATGCGGCACGCACGACAGACGAGTATCTTTTTCATCAGTTAGTTCCTTATCTTGGTAATAAGCGTCGTCTGCTACATTTGATTCTTGAAGCACTTGAAATCACTGGAACACTGAATAGTAAGAAAAAGAACCCACCGATTTTTGCGGATTTCTTTGCAGGAAGTGGCGTGGTATCTCGTTTGGCCCGTCAAAATGGTTATCGTGTGATTGCCAATGATTGGGAGCCTTATAGTCATGCATTGAACCATGCTATTTTGGCTTCAGTTGATGCGCCAGCGTTTAAAGAATTAGGTGGCTATCAAAAAGCGATTGATTATTTAAATCGTTTGCCTGAAGTTAAAGGCTGGGTTACACATAATTTATGTCCTCGAAATGACGATGTATATGATCCTGCCCGTGACCGTTTGTTCTTCAAACGCCGTAATGGTATGCGTATTGATGCGATCCGTCAGCAAATCGCCACTTGGCAAGCCCAAGGTGCAATTAACGATGTTGAAATGAGTGCGTTATTAGCACCATTACTTTATTCAGCAAGTTTTGTCAGTAATACCAGTGGTGTATTTAAAAGTTTTCATCAAGGCTGGGGTGGACGCACACAAACTGCTTTAGAGCGCATCGAATCTTTGCTGTGGTTAACGCCAAGTCGATTCTGTGAAATGGGTGATACGAAGCGTCCTGCCGCAGAAGTGTGGTGTGTAGATGCACAGCATTTAGCAAATCAAATGAGTAGTTTTGAGGTTGATGTTGCTTATCTTGATCCGCCGTACAATCAGCATGCCTATAGTAGTAATTACCATGTATTGAATGCCTTAACGCTATGGGATCAAGTGGATTTGCCTCCTCCTGATACCAAAGGCTTTAAGAGTGGTATTGATCGTGCGTGGCGTAAAGAACGTCCAAGCCCATATAATTCATCAAAGCATGCAAAAGATGCTTATGAGAAATTATTAAATACGATTAACGCACGCTATATTCTGACCAGTTATTCGACTGATGGAAATATTGAGCCGAAGGATTTGCTGACAGCCAATTTGAAGCGCGGCAAAGTCACGTTATTGACACAAGATGTCCCTCGTTATCGCGTGAGTAAGCAACGTCAATCTGAGCGCGCACGTGTATTGGAGTTTATCGTGATTACTGATACGCATGCGAAGTCAGGCCCACCTTTAAGACAACTACTGGGGCAGCTTTATCACTTTGCTGAATTAGGCGGAGTCGATACTTCTGGTAATAGTACTCAGCTTGCGCTTTGGTAGTTTGAAAAACACCACTTCGAGCAATCAAAGTGGTGTTTTTGTATCAACTATTTCTAGTAAATCGGTTAATTAGATTAACTAAATCGGTTTGTGAGATAAATATCTGTTTTTATAATAAAAATCTCTCATTTTCCCGCGTAAAATTCGTGTAGAAAATATTTTGGTATTTTCTTTTAACTCTCATTTTAATTTAAGTTTTTAATTTAAAAACAGTGATTTGTGGAAATTTTAATGTTTTGATTTAAAGAGAATTACATCTTATTTTCCATAGAGGATAATTTTACTAATCGTTCAAAAAATTACCAAATGATATTGACCATAATAGAGAATAAATATAATTTGCCGTCCTTAATTTAGGGTCTTGCCTATTTGCAGCGATGACCAAGAGAGGTTGTTATGAGTCGCTCGGAACCCACCTTATTGGGGCAATGTGTAGCAGAGTTTTTCGCTACCGCAGTTTTTCTATCATTTGGTATTGGTGTGGTTGCTGCACTTAAACTTGCAGGAGCAAGTTTGGGGTTGTGGGAAATTAGCTTAGTGTGGGGCCTTGCTGTTGCATTGGCTGTCTACCTCTCAGCAGGTATTTCTGGTGCGCATCTGAACCCAGCTGTGACGATTGCATTGGCTTTATTTGCAGGTTTTGATAAACGCAAAGTACCTTTCTATATCATTTCCCAAGTGGCTGGCGCTGCTTTAGGTGCTCTTCTTGTTTATAGCTTATATAGCAATCTATTTATCGATTATGAGCAAAGTCATAATATGGTTCGTGGCAGTGTTGAAAGTCTAGAGTTGGCAGGAATTTTTTCAACCTATCCTCATCATTTGCTTTCTATTGGGCAAGCGTTCATGGTTGAAATGTTCATTACTATGTTGCTGCTTTGGTTGATTATGGCGATTGGCGATGATGGTAATGGTTTGCCTCGTGGACCATTAGCTCCGTTGTTAGTGGGTTTGTTGGTGGCGGTTATTGGTGCATCATTTGGCTCATTGACAGGCTTTGCAATGAATCCTGCACGTGACTTTGGCCCGAAAATAGTGGCTTATTTTTCAGGCTGGGGTCCTATTGCTTTTACGGGTGGACGGGATATTCCTTATTTTATCGTTCCGATTATTGCTCCGATTGTTGGTGCTTGCTTGGGTGTTTTGGGATATAAATTATTTTTTAGTCATTTCTTGGTTAACCATCAAGTCGAAGTTAAATCGAATACTGAAAAGCAAATTTCAGAAATGCAGTCTTGATAAGCGAAGATGAATGAAATGTAAGGGCGATCAAAGGATTGCCCTTTTTTTGTAGAGGGAGATTTGAGTGAAGGGTGGCTTGTTATCTCTAGTTCTTTGTTTTAAGGTATCTGATTCACGCTGGTACGTACTTGAATAAAGGTAGGTTATAAGTCTCATGTTTACAGGTATTATTGAAAGTTTAGGTAAGGTTGAGAGCCTACAAAGTGTGGGCGGTGATGTACGCTTGCGTATTCAAACTGATTTAGATATGTCTGATGTGCATTTGGGTGATTCAATTGCAACCAATGGAATCTGCTTAACCGTGATCGAATGGGGCGCAAACTGGTATGCAGCAGATGTTTCTCGTGAAAGTTTGAATCGAACCACTTTAGGTCAATGGAAAGTGGGTCAAGCTGTGAATGTGGAAAAGGCAATGTTGCCAACCACGCGTTTTGGCGGACATATTGTCAGTGGTCATGTTGATGGTTTGGGTGAAATTACTTTGGTTCGTGAAGATGCACGTTCATTATATTTTGAAGTGACGGCACCTGTTGAGTTAGCTAAATATTTAGCTGAAAAAGGCTCAGTGACTGTGGATGGTATTAGCCTGACGATTAATCATTTACGTGGCAATATTTTGAGTTTAAATCTGATTCCACATACAGCAGAACGTACCAATATCGGTACTTGGCAAGTGGGTACGAAAGTGAATTTAGAAGTTGATGTGCTAGCACGTTATATCGAGCGCTTATTATTAGGTGATAAAGCGGCAGAGCAGAAATCAGAATCCAATATCAGCATGGCTTTCTTAGCTGAAAATGGTTTTTTAAAATAATAGACCCGAATAAAAAGCCCAGTTGAAACTGGGCTTTTATTACTTTTCATCTGAGAATTCACTGTTCTTTAGAATATATTCGATTTCATCTTGAGCTAGAGCATGCAATTTGGCGCGGAAAACAGTGACGGCCTGTTCAATGAGACTTTCTGCTTCCAGTTCCAAGCGTACACGCACACTTTCCAACTCAGATAAAATCTGTTGATCGTCAATAACCAAACGTTGTGGTTGCGCAAAGTCGATACTCGGTTGCTCAGGATTTGGTTGATAACGTTCAGTCTGTTGAGCAATTTCTTGATCAATATGATTGCGTAAAGCCACTAAGTTTTCAGTTTGTTGCTCAAATTGCTTTGCTTCATCGGCATGGAGCTGGGCAGCGTATGCTGCTTCAGCGGCACGTTTCTCTTCTAAGGCTTTCTCAAGTGCAAGTTGCTTGCGAATGCGCGCTTGTTCAATTAATTCTGCTTTGAGATCAGCATAGGCTTGTTCAATACGCTGTTGCGAAATTTGTTGAGCCTTTTCCTCATCAAATTTCCACGTTTGAATTGATGTTTGTGGTTGCAGCAGGTCACAGATGCGCGCTAGATCTTCCTGATAGGTTTGACGAACAGCTTCAGGGGTATTGAGCCAACGTTTCTTAAAGTCCTGACCTACATTTAATGCCACACGATACTCCTCAAATGATCTCATCTCATACAGATTTATAATTTAAATGTCCGAGGCTCAATGCCTAAACGACGATACAGTTTAAATTTTTCTCGCCCGATCTGCTTAGCAGTCTCATTATTTTCAATAATCTCGATAATGTGGCGAAAATCTTGAGTTTGTTCAAGTGCATGATTGTTAAAATTAAACACGATCCAATCTTTCGAGGGTGGAAGCTCTGAGGAAATACAAACTGCACTGTTTGGCGTATCAATACCATGCGGGATAAAACTAAGTTGGTCGAAAGTCCAGAGTTTCTCGTCGAGTTCAGTTTGTAATTCTGAATCAGTACAATGCCACCAGATTTGAGGATGCTGATTCAGAATTTTGCGACATAGGCGGCAAGCACTTTCGACTTGCCGTTCTGTACTATTTTCAAAGAGATAAAAACTAATCTGCGGGTTCACTAACATCAAACCTTAGTGATTCGTCTGAGCACGATTTGCTAAAAATTGCATGAGCAATGGAACTGGGCGACCTGTTGCACCTTTGGCTGCACCTGATAACCATGCTGTACCTGCAACGTCTAAGTGTGCCCAACGGTATTCACGGGTAAAGCGTTCAAGGAAGCAAGCTGCTGTAATCGCGCCACCATGTGGTCCACCGATATTGGCAATATCAGCAAAAGGCGTATCGAGTAATTCTTGGTATTCTTCCATTACTGGCATACGCCATACACGGTCAAGTGATTGTTCGCCAGCTTGGAGTAGATCTTGAGCGAGTTCATCATCAGGCGTAAATAAGCCGCTCACTACTTTGCCAAGTGCAACAACACATGCACCTGTCAAGGTTGCGATATCAATCACAAGGGCAGGGTTAAAGCGTTTGATATAGGTCAATGTATCACACAATACTAAACGGCCTTCAGCATCGGTATTTAGGATTTCAACAGTTTGGCCGCTCATCGTTGTGACAATATCACCCGGACGTGTAGCATGGCCTGATGGCATATTTTCAGCAGCCGCAATTGCACCTACGACATGAATTGGAAGTTTTGCTTCACAAAGTGCTTGCATTGTACCGAGAACAGAAGCAGCGCCGCACATATCGAATTTCATCTCATCCATGCCAGCACCAGGTTTAAGCGAAATACCACCTGTATCGAAAGTTACGCCTTTACCCACTAAGACAACAGGTGCTTGATCAGTATTGGCATTATATTCTAGTGTAACGATACGACCTGGACGATCTGAACCTTTGCTGACGGCAAGAAATGCGTACATGCCAAGATCAGCCATTTGCTGCTCATCTAATACGGTGACTTTGAGTACATCAGGATATTGCTTTGCCAATGCGAGTGCTTGATCTGCAAGATATTCGGGGAAGCAAATATTGCCCGGACGGTTACCCAAATCACGCGCGTAGCTCTGACCAGATTGCACTGCATGGATCAAGTTCAATTGTGCTTCATCCAAAGATGTCTGGCTCGCGATGAGATCAATCGTTTCTAAAACAAATTCGTTCTTTTTTGACTTGAACTCATCATAACCATAAGCAGCTTGAGTGAGACTAAGTGCAAACAAATGATGTAAATCAGTTGGTAATGCAGATAAATCGACAGTAATTTGTTTAAATTTATTTTGTGATGATTTGATAATGGTTTGTGCGAGTTTTGCTAATTTAATCGCTTTTAACTCATTACTTTTACCCAATCCAAGGATTTGAGCATTTGGTTGTGCAGCAATTTTTGCAATCAGTGCTAAGTTTTCATTAAAACCTGCTTTGAATTGAGTTGCAGTAATAGATTCTTCTAGGTCTTTGATTTGGTATGAATTTAAATTTTGTTGTAGTTGTTCTGAATCAACCAAAATCCATAAAGATTCACTAGATGATTGTGCTGGAAGGCTAGTGTGCAGGGTAAATTTCATTGTTTATATAAAACCTAATGCATAAAAAACGGAGATCAGTCCATTAAACACTTTCAGATATGAGGTTGCAATCCGCAACAAGCGATAGGTTTTATATTTTTAACATTCGGGTAAACTAGCACTACCCCTCGATTGGTCTATTTTTGGAAGCATTACTTTGATTATTCGGCGTTACCTCGTCAAACAAGTGGTGTCCACCTCTCTGGTTGTGACTGCCTTACTCACGTTAATTATCATGGGTGGCCAGTTAATCAAGATATTTGGACGAGCTGCACAAGGTCGTTTGGATGCTGGCGTGCTGCTCAGTATTATTGCTTATCGTCTGCCAGAATTCTTAACTTTGATTCTGCCATTAGGTTTCTTTATTGGTCTAATGTTGGTATTTGGTCGTCTGTATGTCGATCATGAAATGGCAGTTTTGAATGGCAGTGGGGTCAGTCGAAATCAATTAGCAAGATTATTGCTGCCGATGACTTTGGTTTATTTGTTTGTTCAGTCATTTTTAATGTTCTGGGGCTCGTCATCAGGCATACGTGCTTATGAAAATTTGATGCAAACCCAAGCCGTTCGTGCGGGTTTTGATTTAGTTCGACCGAGAGAGTTCATTTCCTCTGGCCCTTATACAATTTATGCGGGTTCTCTTTCAGAAGATCGAAAGAACTTAAAAGACATTTTCTATTATCAAAAAGCAGATCGTGAAGATAAGCCAGACGTCATGATTCTGGCAAAAGAAGCGACACGCGTTGAAATGGCGAACGACACGGCAAATGTAGTTGACTTGGTACAAGGTCGCCGTTATGAAATTTATCCAAATCAGCCAAGATATACGCAAGCCGAATTTCAGTCTTATCGTTTACGTTTAGAAAATGATAAGGATGTAAAATTTGAAAGTGATGATGTTGAAGCATTATCAATGAGTAAGTTGTGGCAAAAACGTGACGACTCAGTTGTTAGAAGTGAATTGGGTTGGCGAATTTTCGGTCCTTTTGTCATTGTCGTTGCATTAATGTTAGCTGTTGCATTGTCTGAAGTGAGTCCTCGACAAGGTCGTTATTATCGTCTTATTCCTTCAATTTTTATTTTTGCCAGCTTAATTGTATTGATGATCGCAATTAAGACTCGTATTAGTAAAGGTGAGTTGGATGTTTGGGCATATCCAGCAGCATTGCTAATTTATGCAACTGCTGCGGCAATTTTTGCGCGTAAACAAAAGTTAGCACCAAAAATTAAGAAAAGTATTCAGCGAGTGGGGTTGTGATGTTAGCACGTCGAATAGTTGCCAAACATGTCGTGAAAACCACGGTTTTAGCGATGCTCGGAACCACGCTGGTCTTGTCATTTTTACAGATTTTATTTACCTATTTAGGTGAGTTGGGTTCACTCAAAGATAACTATAATGCATGGCAGGCTTTCCTCTATGTGTTGTGGGGTGCTCCAAGCTATTTATATGAGATTCTCCCTGTTGCTGCTTTGATTGGTTCAGTTTTAGGTTTGGGTGCTTTGGCATCTAACAGTGAATTGATTGTTATGCGCTCGATTGGTATTAGTCTGTGGCGTATCGTTGGCTGGGTTATGCGTTCAGCACTTTTATTGATTGTTTTATCTTTTGTCTTAAGTGAGTGGGTGATCCCTTATACCAATGAAAAAGCACAAAGCATTAAGAAACAACGTAGTGTTGCCACTTTAGGCGAAGTGAAAGGGTATTGGTCACGCGAAGGTCAGCGCTTTACTTATATTGATTATGCGAACTCACAAGGGCAGTTACGTAATATTCAATCCATTGATTTTGATGAGAACTACCGTTTACAGTCGTTTATTACTGCGGATAAAGGTCAATTTGTTAAAGATGGTCAGTGGAATTTAGAACAATCACATCAGGTTGATTTACTGGCTCAAGGGAATGCCATCAAAACAGATCATGAGCAACAAGCTCTTGGTTTGGCTTTACAACCAAAATATGTACATATGGTGACTTTAGATCCAGATGATTTGTCGCCAAGTCAACTGATTAGCTTCATGCAATATTTAAAAGAATATAGCCAAGTACCAAAAACCTATGAGTTGGCTTTTTGGCAGAAAGTTTCATCTCCGTTTGCCATGATTGCCTTGGTATTAATCGCCTGTTCGTTTATTTTCGGGCCTTTACGTCAACAATCGATGGGCTTCCGTTTGGTTATTGCCTTATTCACTGGTCTTGGTTTTTTCTATCTACAAGACTTCTTGGGATATGCAAGTCTAGTCTATGCACCATCGCCTGCGTGGTTTGTGTTATTGCCGATTTTGATGATGTTTGGAGTGGGCAGTTATTTGCTTTATCGAGCAAGATAAACCGATTTGACAATTCTATCCTCAGCATTGAGGAAAGCCATGAGTTAGGTCGTAGAGAATTCGCTTAAATTTCGGTAAAATATGCCGATCAAATGATAGACAAACAGAGAGTCCATTATGACGGATGCAAATGCTGGCAAAATTCCTCACGTTCTTGTAATTATGGATGGTGTGGGACATCGTGAAGCAGTTGAAGATAATGCGTATCTAGCAGCGAAAACACCAAACTTGACTGCGATGAAAGCAAAGCATCCAAATAGTTTAATCTCTGGCTCTGGTGAGGATGTTGGCTTACCTGATGGGCAAATGGGTAACTCCGAGGTTGGACACATGAACCTTGGTGCAGGTCGAGTGCTTTATCAGGACTTTACTCGTATTACTAAAGATATTCGTACAGGCGATTTCTTTGAGCATGAAGTGTTGGTGGATGCTGTAGAGAAAGCTAAAGCAGCTGATGGCGCTGTTCATGTCATGGGCTTACTTTCTGAAGGCGGCGTTCACTCACATGAAGATCATATTGTGGCAATGTGTGAGCTTGCATTAAAGCGCGGCGCAACGGTTTATTTACATGCTTTCTTAGATGGTCGTGATACACCACCTCGTAGTGCCAAGCCGTCATTAGAAAAATTAGATGCACTTTTTGCACAATATCCAAATCAAGGTCGTATCGTTTCGATGATTGGTCGTTACTTTGCAATGGATCGTGATAATCGTTGGGATCGCGTAGAACAAGCGTATCGTTTAATGACAGAGGGTGAAGCGACTCGTGTAGCCAACAGTGCTGTAGAAGGCTTAGAGCTGGCTTATGCAGCAGAAGAGAATGATGAGTTTGTCAAAGCAACCCGTATTGGTGAAACTGTAAAAGTACAAGATGGCGATAGCATTGTTTTTATGAATTTCCGTGCTGACCGTGCACGCGAAATTACCCGAGCTTTCGTCGAAAAAGACTTTGCCGGTTTTGAGCGTAAAGTTGTACCGAATTTATCTAAATTTGTCATGTTGACACGTTATCAAGCGAGCATTGATGCACCAGTTGCTTATATGCCTGAAGTATTAAAGAACTCAATTGGTGAATATCTATCTGGTTTAGGTAAAACTCAATTGCGTATTGCTGAAACTGAAAAATACGCGCATGTGACGTTCTTCTTTAGTGGTGGCCGTGAAGATGAATATGCTGGTGAAAAGCGTATCTTAATTCCATCACCAAACGTTGCAACATATGATCTACAACCAGAAATGAGTGCAATCGAAGTGACTGATGAACTGGTGAACGCGATTAATTCTGGTGAGTTTGATTTGCTCGTTGTGAACTATGCAAACGGTGATATGGTCGGACATACAGGTGTCTTTGATGCGGCTGTAAAAGCTGTCGAAACGGTCGATACATGTTTAGGCCGTGTTTATGATGCAGTGATGGCAAACAAAGGTCATATGTTAATTACGGCTGATCATGGTAACGTAGAGCAAATGCAAGACTATGATAGTGGTCAGGTTCATACTCAACATACCACTGAATTAGTCCCCTTTATTTATGTCGGGCCAACACAGGCAACGATTGCTGAAGGTGGTGTATTGGCGGATGTTGCTCCAACACTCTTGAGTTTGATGCAAATCCCTGTACCAAGCGAAATGCAAGGTAAAAACTTAATTACATTACAATCAACCTAATTCTTATTTTTAAGATAAGAAAGTCCCTCTTATCCAATGGGGGATTTAGGAAGATTTTATAAAATAAATAAGGTGAAAGAATGACTCAACACAACAACATTTACCGTGCACTATTTGCAAGTGTGTTGATGTGTTGGTCACATATCACTTTTGCTGCACCGATTACACATGCATCGGGATGGGACGATGAGGCTGCTCCACGTAGTGCCGAAGTCCCAATTGAATCGATTCAGCAATTTGTGCAGATTTATGGCATTGTCAAAGACAATTATGTTGATAAAAAATCTGATGAAGCACTTTTCCAACAAGCCATTCAAGGGCTAGTCGGTGGCTTAGATCGTTATTCGCGGTATTTATCTGCTGAGGAATACCGTCAGTTGATTCAATATACAGAGGGTGATCTCGCCTCTGTTGATTTCAATCTCAATTATGATAACCATACTCGTTCATGGCAGATTCAGGCTCTTAAAAGTGGCTCTGATTCAAATAAGCTCGGTTTGAAAAATGGTCAAACCATCATCAAAATTGATAATCAAGAATTAAAAAATTTGAACCAAGACCAAGTACAAGGGTTGTTATATGGTTCGATTGGTAGCACTATTCAAATACAACCTGAAAATAGTAATAGCACGGTAATTCTAGTCCGAAATAAAAAGGTCGAAACGGATATCGAACCTGATTTGCTGCATAATCAAGTATTGGTCTTAAAAATACGTGTTTTTCAACAAGATACGGCAAATGAAATTAAACGGATTATTGAAGAATACAATCCAAATAAGTTAAAGGCAGTTGTTTTAGATTTGCGAAATAACCCTGGCGGCTTGCTTTCAGCAGCAGTTGAATCAGCAGATTTGTTCTTGAATGATGGGCTGATTGTAACGACGAAGAGTCGCTCAGAAGGCGATCAGCAATTTCAGGCATTACCAGCAAATAAGTTTCAGAAAATTAAACTTGGTATTTTGATTAATCGTCGTTCCGCTTCAGCCGCCGAAGTATTTACAGCAGCATTAAAAGAACATAAACGTGCTTGGGTTATCGGTGAGAATAGTTATGGTAAAGGCGTTGTTCAGAAACTTTTCCCATTGCCGAATGGTGCTGCTCTACAAATGACAGTGTCTCATTACTACACGCCTAATGGGAATATGATTGAAGGGCAAGGGATTCAGCCGAATCAAACTTATCCTTTATCTCCAGAAATGAAAGAAGATAATTATTTAGATCATGTCGCAGAGTTCACATTGAAGAGTAAGATATAAAATAAAGCCCCTAATCGAAGGGGCTTTATTTCAATGATTATTCGTCGTCTTCAGTATCTAAACCAAATTTTTTCAAACGGTAACGTAATGATCTAAATGTCATTCCAAGTTTCTTCGCCGCTAAAGTTCGATTCCAATGCGTTAAATTCAATGCATTGAGTAAAACTTCTTTTTCAATATTTTCTAAATAGCGTTCCAATCCTTCTGGAGGAAGCTTTTTAGAACTCATGGTTGGGCTTGGACTCTGTTGTACATATTCAACGTCTTCTGGCGCGGAAAATGATGCGGCAGGAGTGAGAATTGGACTACGTAGTGGTGCGGTTTGCAAATGAGCAAGATCAATCGTTTCATCATCACTTAAGGTAATGGCACGTTCGATGATGTTACGTAATTCACGCACATTTCCTGGGAAATACTGTTGTAGTAAAAACTGTTCTGCTCTCGAAGAAATTGATTTTGCAGGAAGCTCCCACTCTTGACTAATTTTTTGAATGAAGTGATTTGCCAATAACAAGATATCTTGGCCGCGTTCACGTAACGGAGGCAGAACAATATCCATGACATGGATACGGAAGAATAAGTCCTGTCTAAAACGTCCTTGCTGCACAAGTAATTCTAAGTCTTGATGGCTGGCACTAATCACGCGGAAATCAACATCAATCTCTTGATCAGAACCAACAGGACGAATTTTTTTCTCCTGCACGGCACGCAATAGTTTTACTTGCATACTTAATGGCAGTTCAGCAATTTCATCTAGAAATAAACTACCACCATGTGCTGATAAAATTAAACCTTGTTTATCTTGGGTTGCACCAGTAAAGCTACCTTTTTTATGCCCAAATAACTCACTTTCCATCAGCTCTGTTGGAATAGCACCACAGTTAATTGCGATAAAAGGGCCTTCACTGCGGTTGCTTAAACGATGCACAAGGTTTGCAACGACTTCTTTTCCTGTTCCAGATTCACCTGTAATAAAAACAGGCGCTTGTGAACGCGCAATTTTCTTTAGTGCAATACGTAATTGTTGAATAGGAGCAGAACGCCCAATCAAGAGCTTATTTTCTAAGGCTGTTTCAGCAGCTTCTTGCTCAGGCTGAGGTCGATTTAAAGCTTTTTGAATGAGCTGATCTAAATGTGTTTGATTGACCGGTTTACTGACAAAGTCAAAAGCACCTGCTTTCAGTGCTGCAATCGCCGTATCCATATTGCCGTAAGCCGTAAGGACTGCAATTGGCGTATTCGGATAATTTTGTGTGACGTGCTTAACTAAATCTAGACCATTACCATCTGGGAGGTTTAAATCAGTTAAACAAGCATCGTATTGAAACTCAGTAAAGAATTTTTTTGCTTGCTCTACGCGATATGCTAAATGAGTTTTAATCCCCATTCGAGATAGCGTCATTTGCATTAAAAGACATAAGTCTTCTTCATCGTCTACGAGTAGAACGAGTGGTTGTTTAGTTGCCATTTCCCCGAAAAACCTAATCTAATCAATGAATTTTTGAGCATTCAATCCTGAAACATGCTCCTTGTTGTTGCTCTACATAAGTGAGCTTTGCATGATTTGCCTCACAAAAAGTATGAGACAGATATAATCCTAAACCAGTTCCTTTAATTTCGGTACTAAAAAATGGCTTGAACAGTTGAGAAATATCTCGTTTTGCGACTCCTGTCCCAAAATCGATAACATCTATGCGAGTACGCCCATTATTTAAGTCGATATTTATCTGAATGAACTCTGCATTCTCTGCATTGTGTCTTAGAGCATTCCGAATAAGATTGATCATCACCTGACGAAGTTGTTTTTCGTCAAATAAGATATTTACTGGTTCAAGCAGATTTAATTGAATTTGATCTTTTGCATCAGCCAAATCTTCATTTAATAGGCTGGTAAAGAATTCTTCGAGATGAATAATTTGTGGTTCAGTGGGCTTGTTACGAGCCATCCCCAAAGTATCTTGAATAATACTATCGATTCGTTTCGCCTGTTTGCGAATCATTTTAGAAAGCATTTCTTGTTGATGAGCATCACTGTCTTTAAATAAATCATTTGCTTGAACGATTGCAGCTAACGGGTTTCGAATTTCATGGGCAATACTGGCTGAAAGTTGTCCTAACGCAGCAAGTTTCAATTGTTGTACTTGTTGATTGAGTTTTTGTGCATCTTTCAAAATTAATAAAAATAAAGGTTGCTCAGGCACAATCAGATGCTTCACACGAACATTGACGGTAAATGGGCTTTGCTGTGATTCGAAGGTGAATTCTTCTCCATCTTCTAATTCACTGAATTTGATCAGCTCAAATAAGTCAGGTTGCCATTTAATTAATGGCGTTTTTTCTTGAGAAACAGGGACATTAATGCCTAATAGCGCATTGGCAGCAGGGTTGGTCAACACAATATGATTGCTTTCATCTAAGACCAAATAACCATCTTCAATCTGTTCGAGAATATAGCGATTGATATTTTGTAGTTGATGAATTTCAATGGATTGATGAAAGGTTAGGGTTTCTAAAATCTTAAAACGTTGAACTGCAATTCGCCCAATTGAATGAACGACAAAGAACAGAAAGGCAAGGAAAATGCTATTGCCTAAATGATTTAAGTTATTGTAATCAAAAAAGTTGCCAAGAAAGCGCTGATAAACCACCATAATCACTGCGAATAGCGTGATAATTAGGGAAAGCTGAGCATTTAATAAAATAGCAGAGGAGAAAATAATAATGACATACAACAGGCTAAGTTGGAGATTAGGGCCACCTGAGGAGAACGTAATTAAGCTTAAGCAAATCACATCTACAAGGAAGATAAAAATCAGTTGTTTAGATGTTTGTATTGGAAGAACTTGGAGCAAAAAAAGCTGGAAAATATTCAGCGCGATATAGCAAACCAGTGTGTAAAAATATAAAAAAGGATAGTCATAGTTGGTTGCTAGTTGCTCAGCCGTGAGCATATAAATAAGCAAAAGACTGATTGAAATAATCAGTCTATAGCCGCTATACCAAATTCCCAGCCGATAGACTGTTTGTGATACAGAAGAAGCGATTTTTCCCAACATAGGTGATCACTTTATTAAGGTTTAATCAGTCCATATCGAATCGCAAGATGGGTCAATTTGACATCGCTATCAATTGCCAATTTTTCAAAAATACGATAACGATAGGTATTTACGGTTTTTACACTTACAAATAATTTATCAGCGATCTCTTGGGCACTAATACAGTTAACCACCATCATGGCCACTTGCATTTCACGCTCTGAAAGTGCATCAAAAGGCGATTGTTGAGTATCAGAGAGATATGAGCTAGCAAGTTGCTCTGCAATATCTGCACTAAAATATTTCCCACCCTGCATCACTTTATTAATTGCACGAACCATTTCTGCGATAGGCGCACCTTTGGTGATATAGCCTTTGGCACCTGCTTTCAATAATAATGAAGGGTAAGGTTCTTCTGCTAAACCACTAACAGCAATGACCTTGGTTTCAGGTGCAGTTTGTAACAAGCGGCGCGTCGTTTCTACACCCCCAATCCCAGGCATATTTACATCAAGCAGTACGACTTGTGGATGAAGTTGACGCACTAACGCAATAGCTTCTTCTCCAGACTCTGCTTGTCCGACAACATCAACATCTGGATGGTCTTCTAGCATACGGCAAATGCCTGTGCGTACGAGTTCATGATCATCAACAACAAGAACAGTGATCAAGAAGACCTCCTTTTTTTCCAAAAAACTGGTTTTTTGTTACATAAAGCAAAATTAGCTTGCAATGAAACGACAAAATTAGCAATCCTATTCTTCATCATTAGAGAATAGTTGTACACAATTGTGTCTATAAATGCTTTACCCGATTTGTTCAAATGTAAGGCATAATGATAGTAAGCGCAAATGTGCAGCGTCCTGAGTTGAGTATTGTGTCGTGAAAAATTCTAAAAAATCTGTCATGCATGTTCTAGGCATGTCTATCTTGTTAACTTGGAGTTCAACAAGCTTTGCTGATTTAGTTGTTAACAACAATTCGGCAGCTTCGAGTGTGGGCGCTTCGTCTGCATCGATTAGTTGGTCAGCAAGTGATGCTAGCCAGCTAATGGATGATGATGAAACAGAAATTAGCCCTCAAGGTTCAACGTCGGTCACTACCACTTTACGTAATGGCGGTTCTGCGACAATTACGTCTTCTGCTACGCCGCAGAAAAGTGTACAGATTCGTGATACCTTTGGTTCGACTAGCCAACCCTCAGTAAATGCACGTTCTGCATTGGTGATGGATGCGCAGACAGGTGAGGTACTATTCAGTAAGAATAGTAATATGTCTGTGCCGATTGCTTCAATTACTAAGCTTATGACGGCTGTGGTTACTGCTGATGCACGTTTGAATATGTCTGAAGAGATCACACTTGATTCAATCGACTTTGCGGGTGCGGGCGGTAAGAACTCAAGCTCGACATTACGAGTGGGTGACACGATGAATCGTGCAGAGCTCTTATTGTTCGCTTTAATGAAGTCTGAAAATCCTGCTGCTGCTGCCTTGGCTCGCACATATCCAGGTGGTCGTTCTGCATTTGTTGCAGCAATGAATGCGAAAGCAAAACAATTGGGCATGAATTCGACTCGTTATGCTGAGTCGACTGGTTTGGATCCACATAATGTATCTTCAGCACGTGATTTGGGTATTCTTGTAAGTACTGCTTCACAATATGGTTTAATTCGCCAGTTCTCTACAACACCAACCTATGATTTTAATTTGGGTTATCGTGTGCTTAAATCGAATAATACTAATGCCTTGGTTCGTAATGGTGGTTGGAATATTAACTTGTCAAAAACAGGTTTTATCAATGAAGCGGGACGTTGTGTAGTGATGCATACTACTGTGAATTCTCGCCCAGCTGTTGTAGTGCTACTTGGTGCGTCGAGTTCTCAAGCACGTACCAACGATGCAACGAACTTATTAAACTGGGTTGCGACATTGCCAAAACGTATTTAATACCATTGGTTCGATTTAAAAACTCTTCTTCATGAAGAGTTTTTTTATGCCTAAATAAAACGACATAACTTGTCATATATCAATGAAGTATATTCGTTTTTAAAATAAAAATCGGTTAATGTTGAATCACAATTTGAGGTGATGACTTCTCATACAATATTATGAATCAATTCCGTTGATTTTACAGTGGTTAAGTTTCGCATCAGAAAAAAATAAACAGTTGAGTGATAAATAAATTAGGGGAACAACATGAGCACCTATGTGATTCGTGAAAAATACTTTGGCTATAACGATGAAGTTTTTTATGTGGCTGGACATCGGATTGCCAACGTTTTTGAGGATAAAACTCAGGCAGAAGTCGAGTATAAGCAAGTTGAAATTGCTAGCGCACGCGATTTTCCATTATATGAAGTGGAATCCTTGTTTGATGCTACTGAGGAAGAATTACAAAAGCTTGATGATTTCGTCTTTTCACGTTGTGGTGTACATATTTTAGGAAAGTATGGAGCTGTTTCAGAGGGTATTCTTCCAGATTGTCTAAATGATGAAGATACTTTTGAATTTATTCAGTTAGCAAAAATGCAGAAATTTCAACTGGTGAAATTCGAACATGAAGTAAAGTTTTATGGTTTATGGTCTGTAAAAAATCAACAGTGGTTGCAAGAGCATGATGAGTTTTCAGCGAGTTTGGTTTATGTAGAAGAGCAAGATCAATTAAAAAATAAAGTTGAAGCTATTTTTGCAGATTATGATTATGCGGAAATTAATTTAGAGGGTTCATTAGAAGAGTTATCAAATCACCCAGTTTTGCTGCAAGCATTGATCGCTACTGAATCAGGGCTAAGCTATGATGAAACTAAGAAGGTACTGACAATTGGTGAATGGGAAGATGTGGCTTTATATGCGATAAATCCTTTATTAAAGCAACCTTTATTTGAAATAAAAGAAATTAGTTTAGAGGAAATTCAAACGATCGAAAAAGAGTTGGCTAAGCAGTATAACTGTGATGAAGATGACTGGGGGAAAAGAATAGGATGAGGACTTTGATGCTGAAGCTCTTGTTGACGAATTGATTCAGGAGTTGGCTGAAGAATTGGACTTAAGCGATGAACAGCGAGCTGAACTGTTTGATGAAATGAAAAAAGAATCTTGAAGCTTGAAGATCAAAAAAACCTGCCGTAGCAGGTTTTTTTAATGTATCAAAGATAGCTTACATATTAGAAAGAATAGAATCTTTCACTTGATCCATTGTCGCATCAATTGACAACATTACAGCATCAGCACATTGCTTGATTGCAGTATCAGGATCTTTTAAGCCATTACCTGTAACTGTACATACAATGACTGAACCTTCAGCAATTTTACCTGCTTTGATATCACGGATAGCACCACCGATAGAAGCAGCTGAAGCCGGCTCTACAAATACGCCTTCATACATAGACAGTAAACGTTGTGCTTCTAAAATTTCGCTGTCTTGAAGTTCATCAAACCAACCTTTAGAGTCACGTACAACTGCTTTTGCATGGTTCCAGCTTTGTGGATTACCAATACGAATTGCTGTTGCAACTGTTTCTGGGTTTTCAACAGGTGCGCCACGTAAGAAAGGTGCGGCACCAGATGCTTGATAGCCAACCATTGTTGGTAAACCTTCTGGTTTTGGACCAGTAAATTGATCCGTCGCTGCATCATAGATCACTTGTTCAAACTGATCCGCAGGCTGGTTTGCTACAGCTTCTGTATAACCCATCCAGTGTGCAGTAATGTTACCAGCATTACCTACAGGCAAGCAGTGGTAATCAGGTGCACGACCTAATGCTTCTACGATTTCATAAGCAATTGTTTTTTGCCCTTGTAAACGATATGGGTTGATCGAGTTAACGATGGTTACAGGCGCTTGATCAGCAACTTCTTTGACTAGACGCATACCATCATCGAAGTTACCACGAATTTGCATCGTGATCGCACCATACATCATTGCTTGTGCCATTTTACCCATGGCAATTTTGCCTTCTGGGATTAATACGAACGCTTTGATGCCTGCACGAGCTGCATAAGCGGCTGCGGCAGCTGAAGTATTGCCTGTAGATGCGCAGATAATCGCTTTAGAGCCTTCCTCAACAGCTTTGGTCACAGCCATTGTCATACCACGGTCTTTAAATGAACCTGTTGGGTTCAGACCTTCGTATTTCACATAGATTTCAACATTTTTGCCAATAATACGTGGAATGTTCTCTAGTTTAATCAGTGGAGTATTACCTTCACCTAAAGAAATTGCACGTGTAGTTGCAGACACAGGTAAACGGTCACGATAACGATCTACAAGACCAGTATAACGATTGGCATTCGACATGATGGTGTTCCAATATGAGGTAGAGCGGGGTGAGGGAAGTCATTTTCCCTCAACCTGATTAACTATCGAGCGATTCTAAACGAATTCTTACGATTTCGCCACGAATTGCAGGTAATGCTTGAATTTGTGCTAATGCTTCATCCATTTTTGATTCCACAATTGGATCCGTTAAGATCACGATAGGAATCAAATCTTTGAGACGAGATTGTTGCATGATGGCATCAATGCTAATGCCTGCGCGACTGAGAATTGTCGTTACATCAGCCAATACGCCTGTTTGATCTTCAGCATTTAAGCGGATGTAGTATCCAGTCGTCATTTCTTCGCGACTGAGAATTGGCATATTAGTCAGTGCTTCAAAGGCAAGCTGAGGAATTGTACCAGCACCATCTTCGGTATATGAAATATCACGAACAATATCAATAACATCAGCAACAACTGCAGAGGCTGTCGGACCAGCGCCAGCACCCGCGCCGTAATACAATGTTGGACCTACTGCATTGGCTTGAACAAGGACCGCATTCTTAACGCCATTCACATTTGCAATGAGTTGCTCATCAGGAATTAAGGTAGGATGTACGCGAAGTTCGATGCCTTTTTCAGCACGACGTGCAATACCGAGGTGCTTGATTCGGAAACCTAATTCTTCAGCATATTTCACATCTTGTGCTGTAATTTTGCTGATGCCTTCGGTATATACCTTGTCAAATTGAAGTGGAATACCGAAAGCACATGAAGCCAAAATCGTTAATTTGTGCGCAGCATCAATTCCTTCAACATCAAAGGTTGGATCAGCTTCTGCATAGCCAAGTTCTTGTGCTTCTTTAAGGACATCATCAAATGCACGGCCTTTTTCACGCATTTCAGTCAGGATAAAGTTACCTGTGCCGTTGATGATACCTGCAAGCCACTCGATATGGTTGGCTGCAAGACCTTCACGAATCACTTTAATAATTGGAATCCCGCCTGCAACTGCTGCTTCATAGGCGATTTGTACATCATTGTCTTCGGCTGCTTTGAAAAGTTCGTTACCGTGCTCAGCAAGCAAAGCCTTATTGGCAGTCACGACTTGTTTGCCGTGCTTAATCGCTTCCATGATGATTTCATAAGCTGGATGAATACCACCCATAACTTCAACAACTACATCAACATCAGGTTGACGGACGATGTCCAGCATATCAGCGCTTTGTTTAATTCCATCGAGTTGTAGATCTGGACGTGGACGGCGAGTGCCTACGTGTGTAATTTGAATTTCTCGACCGGTACGGCGTTTAATTTCAGCAGCATTTTCTTGTAGTAATTTAAGGGCTCCACCACCTACAGTACCAAGACCGAGTATCGCCAGACGAACTGGTTTCACGTCACACTCCATTTTATTCAATCATTTTAATGAAGTTTGATCATAGCTAAAAAAGTGCGCAGACACTAGGGCTAAGATCATCTTTAATCTGTCGCCCTAGTCGTTATTCTTGAAAGGAGAGGAAAGGGATTATTTGTTTAAGCGTTGAACGATTTCATCGGGTGTCATATAACCACCTAAGTACTCTCCATCGACATTGTAAATTGCTGGCGTACCATTCACACCCATGTTTAAACCAAGCTGGTATTGTTCACGTACAGGGTTTTTACATTCATTCGCTAATACTGGCAAGCCTTGAGCGGCTTGATCGAATGCAGCTTTGCGATCTTCACTACACCAAATTGCTTGCATGGTTGGCATGAATTGTTCACCACGTGGCCAAGCGATATAACGAACTTCAATCCCTTTCGCGGTAATTTCTCCTAAGTGTTCATGTAGTTTATGGCAATAAGGGCAGCTTGAATCGGTAAATACATAAATGACATGTTTTGCTTTGCCATCCTTGGCAGGATAAACAATTAAATCTTCATTTTTCAGTGCAGCTAAGTGTTTTTTATTTTCAGTGGCTTGTAGTGCTTCACTGACATTATGTAGTTGTTTGTCACCTAAACGGATCACATCACCTTGGATAATATATTTGCCATCAGCAGTGGCATAGACCGAACCCATACCTTCCAAGCTGATCCAAAATAGGTTTGGAACCTCAGTTTTTTTGATTGTAATAATTTTGGCGTTGATATTCGCTGTTTTAAAATTCTTTTCTAAAGTTGAAACTAAACGTTGTTGTGCATTGCGCTCGCTTAATGTTGATGCTTCACCTGTTGCAGGTGCCGTTGCTGTAAGAGCATCTTGTTTTTGTGCGGCATCTTCTTTAGAGCAGGCACTTAGGAGTAATGTCGATGCTAATGTGCAAGCAATTACAAGCTGAGATCGAGTAAACAACATAAAGAACCTTTTTGTACGTATTCATGTGTGTAAGGGGCTAAGCATAGCAAAAAAATGAAATGACTTCGTTAAATCTTGCATAGTGACTGTGAACGAAATCAAGTTTTATCTTTTTCTAAGACAAATGGTCATTTTAGCCGCGTGGATGGTATTTGGTATGTAATTCTTGCATACGATGTTGAGCAACATGGGTATAAATTTGTGTGGTAGATAAGTCGCTGTGACCAAGTAGCATTTGTACGACACGCAAATCAGCACCATGATTAATTAAATGAGTCGCAAAGGCATGACGCAATGTATGTGGAGACAACTCTGCTTGGATATTTGCTTGTAAAGCATAACGCTTAATCGCATACCAAAAATTTTGCCGACTCATAATACCGCCATGTTGGGTCAAAAATAGATAATCAGTGCTACTTTTATAAAGTTGTGGTCGTGAATCTGCTAAATATTTTTCAATCCAATCACAGGCATATTGACCTAAGGGAACAAGGCGTTCTTTGTTACCTTTACCTGTAATACGAAGAAAACCTTGTTTTAAATTGATCAGTTCTAAACGTAAATTAAGTAATTCAGAGACACGTAGTCCACAAGCATATAAAACCTCTAGCATGGCACGATCTCGTAGCCCTAACACTGTATTAATATCTGGTGCGTTGATCAGTGCTTCTACATCTTGCTCAGATAAATCTTTAGGAAGTGCACGACCAATTTTAGGTGATCGATGAGTGGCAACGGGATTGTCATCCCGAATACCTTGTTCTCTTAGAAATTTATAAAATTGGCGTAGGGCAGATAAACAACGTGCAATAGAACGAGGGCTTTTTCCTGCTTTAGTGAGCGCAATCAGAACATCAGCAATATCTTCACTTGACCATTCTGGCAAGGCTTGACTTTTATGTATCTCACTACATTGAATCAGATCAGATAAATAGGCATTACGGGTATGTGGGCTCACTGTCTGAGCCACGAGATAATCGCGAAAACCTTGCAAAAAACTAAGATCATTGGGAATAGAAACCGCAGAAGGGATTCGAGGTTTTTTATTTAACATAAATGATGCCCTATATTCATGAGCACTGTAAAAGAAAAATGAATTGTTGTCGATGTGTGACAAAAGCAAATGCCATTGATATTGTTTTTGGTAATTATTCTCATTTGTATGTATACTAAGATAAAAGATTTTAGGGTTAGTAGCGGTGCGATTGTCAGCATTAAAAGTCAAGCAAACGGCGATGATTACTAAGGTAAATCGCTTGGTTGATGACTCTAAACAGCCAGATTTAGTGGCGATTCGTTTAGAAAGTTTAGGCTTTGTTCCTGGTACACAAGTACAAGTCATTACCAAAGGCGTTTTTGGTGGCGATCCGATTCTAATCCAAATTGGTTTTACGCGTTTTGCATTGCGTAAAACTGAGGCTGAAAAAATTGAAATTCAAGTTGAAGGAGCACCTGCATGAGTGATGCGTTACGTGTTGCCCTTGTGGGAAATCCAAACTGCGGTAAAACCTCTCTATTTAACCACCTCACTGGAACACGCCAAAAAGTTGCCAACTATGCGGGTGTAACCGTTGAGCGTAAAGTCGGTCATTTCCAGCTTCCTTCTGGGAAAAGTGTACGTGTTTTAGATTTGCCGGGTACTTATAGCTTACTTGCGACGAGTCCTGATGAAGAGATTACGCGTGATGTTTGCCAAGGTAAAATTGCTGAGGAAGGACAACAAGACGCCTTTTTGTGTGTGGTTGATGCGACAAACTTAAAGTTGCACTTGGGTTTAGTGCTTGAAATGATTGAATTGGGTCGACCAATTCTTGTGGTGTTGAACATGATGGATGAGGCGCGTCGTCGTGGCATCCAGATCAATACGCAAAAACTGTCTGAGCGCCTTGGTGTACCTGTTGTTGAAACAGTGGCTGTGCGTAATACAGGGATCGAAAACTTACTGCATGCCTTGGATCAAGAAAAATATACTGCTCCGCAAACAGAATTAAGTGGTTTAACGGGTGAACACCATCAGAAAATCGAAACGATTTTTAAAGATGTGGTGAACTTCGTTGATCAGGAAGATAAGCGTACAGATTTCCTAGATCGCATTTTCTTGCATCCTGTGCTGGGTTTGCTCAGCTTAGCGGTGATGATGTTTATCGTGTTCCAAGCGGTATTCGCTTGGGCTGCGCCATTCATGGATGGTATTGAAGGCTTCTTTGGTTGGTTAGGTGAAACTTTAGGTGAACACATTACGCAACCATTACTTCAAAGTCTTGTAGTGGATGGAATTATCGCCGGTGCAGGCGGTGTGGTGGTGTTCTTGCCGCAGATTTTGATTTTATTCTTCTTTATCTTAGTGTTGGAAGAATCTGGTTATTTACCACGCGCAGCTTTCTTACTCGATAAGTTGATGTTTAAAGCAGGCTTAAGTGGTCGAGCATTTATTCCTTTGCTTTCAAGCTTTGCTTGTGCAGTACCGGGAATTATGGCAACACGTAGTATTAGTGATCCGCGTGATCGTTTTACCACGATTATGGTTGCACCACTCATGACCTGTTCGGCACGCTTACCTGTTTATGCTTTATTAATTGCCGCATTTATCCCAAGTCAAACCGTGTGGGGGATCTTTAACCTGCAAGGTTTGGTGTTATTCGGTTTGTATATGGCAGGCATCGTGAGCGCATTGTGTGTTTCATTTGTGATGAAGTTTTTGCAGAAAGATAAATCACAGCATGCATTACTGCTTGAGCTGCCTAGTTATCGTATTCCAGATTTAAAGAGTGTGGGTATTGGTTTACTTGATCGCGGCAAAATCTTCTTGAAGCGTGTCGGTGGAATTATCTTTGCACTTTCAATCTTGCTTTGGTTCCTATGTACCTTCCCCCAAGCACCTGATGGTGCGACACAGCCAGCGATTGATTATAGTTTTGCAGGGATGTTAGGGCATGTAATGCAACCAATTTTTGCTCCGCTCGGTTTCAATTGGCAGATCTGTATTGCCTTAATTCCTGCAATGGCAGCGCGTGAGGTTGTGGTTGCTGCATTAGGAACGGTTTATGCCTTATCTGGTGCTGATGATGATGCCGTTGCTCAAGGTTTAGCGCATTTAATTAGTGCTGATGGCTCAGGTTGGTCTTTAGCTACAGGCTTATCGTTGCTGGTTTGGTTTGTTTATGCGCCACACTGCTTAGCAACACTGGCAACTGTACGCCGTGAAACGGGTTCTTGGAAGCATGTCGCAGTGATGACTGCTTATTTGTTTGGTTTAGCTTATTTAATGTCTTTCTTTACCTACCAAATCGCATCACGCATTTGGGGGTAATGAAATCCCACTACACCTCCCTTTAAAAGAGGGAGGGAATCATTGGAGAGACGCTTATGTTTGAATACTTAATTGTTGCTGTATTGGTGCTGTGGAGTGCTATCGTTGTCTTTAAAAAAGTGTTCCCTCAGACTGCGAACTCTGCATTTTTAGGACTATCGAATACCTGCCAGCAATTCGGCTGGAATAGTTTGGCAAAATGGCTTAAACCTAAAGTGGCAGTTGGCTGTGGCGGTGGTTGTGGATGTGCTGTAGATGAAAAAAATGACAGCAAAACTACTGAAGCTGTGCAAACAGTGAAATGGCGATAAGAAACAAAATGACAAATACCCATATTTGATATGGGTATTTTTTTTATGCTGAAAAATAAAATAGATCTAAAAAAAGAAGTTTTAAAAAAAGAAGATGGTTTTGAATTTAATTAAGCTAAAACTTCATTTATGAAGCTTCATAAACCATGAGGAAATCGAAGTGTCTAAAGATCGCTTTTGTTTTACTCACTGACACAAAAAAGACGGAATAAAACTAAAACTGAAAAAGCATTTAAAACAGTAAAGTGCTAACATTTTTGCCATTCTGTGATCTGCAATCAAATGGGGCAAAAATGTTAATACAACGTGGTGGATTAAAAGTTGTAGCTGGCTTGGGAATCTCTGGCGTATCAGCTGTAAACTTTCTACATGAACAGGGCTACCAAGTTGCAGTAACAGACTCTCGGGAGACTCCACCGGGTCATGATCAAATTCCTGCTGGCATTCGAACAAGCTTTGGGAAATTAGATACAGAGCTTTTGCTACAAGCGGAAGAAATTATTTTAAGTCCAGGGCTTGCACCACAGCTCCCAGAAATTCAACAGGCAATTGAGGCGGGTATTCCTGTTGTAGGTGACATCCAACTTTTACGCCGTGCAACGGATGCACCAATTATTGCGATTACAGGTTCTAATGCAAAAAGTACCGTAACGACTTTGGTTGGCTTAATGGCAAAAGATGCAGGTAAAAAAGTTGCTGTAGGTGGCAATCTCGGTCGTCCTGCGCTTGATCTTTTGCAAGATCAACCTGAGCTGATTGTTTTGGAGCTTTCAAGTTTTCAGCTTGAAACGACTTCGCATTTAAATGCAGAAGTTGCAGTTGTGCTTAATATGAGTGAGGATCACTTGGATCGTCATGGTGACATGTTGGGTTATCACAAAGCTAAACATCGTATTTTCCAAGGTGTGAAAAAAGTGGTGTTTAACCGTGATGATAATCTCAGTCGTCCGCTGGTTCCAGATGTTACACCAATGCAAAGTTTTGGTCTTAATGCACCTGATCTGAATCAATATGGTGTACTTCGTGATGCAGACGGTACAATGTGGTTGGCACGAGGCCGTGAACGTTTATTGAAAACTTCTGAAATGTATATTCAGGGCATGCATAATGTCGCGAATGCTTTAGCATGTTTGGCATTAGGCGAAGCAGTTGGTTTAGATATGCAATCGATGCTTAACACATTAAAAACCTTTAAAGGTTTGGAGCATCGCTGTGAGTTTGTGAAAACAGTCGATAACGTCCGATATTACAACGATTCTAAAGGTACCAATGTTGGTGCAACGCTCGCTGCGATTGATGGTTTGGGTGCTGCGATTGAAGTAAAAAAAGGTAAACTTGCATTGATTCTCGGTGGGCAGGGTAAAGGTCAAGACTTCCGTCCATTGCGTGATGCGATACAAAAATATGTCAAAAATGTCATTCTGATCGGTGAAGATGCCGCGATAATTGAGCAAGCCATCCAAGGCACAACAATCATTCAGCATGCTGATACGCTCAAAGCTGCTGTTGAGCTTGCTCAAACAGTCACGCAAGCTGAGGATGTTGTTTTACTCTCGCCAGCTTGTGCTAGCTTTGACATGTTCAAAAGCTATAATGATCGTGGACATCAATTCGTGGCATGTGTAAATGCCTTGAATGAAAATAAAAACTAGGAACTGAAGTATGGCTGATTTAGCCCAAAATACAGTGCAGAAGATTTCAAGATTATTTAATCGGTTGCCTAAACTTCCTGCTGAAATGACACCACGCAATATTCTGATTTTTTGTGTGATTTCTTTACTTTGTTTTGGTTCTGTCATGGTGGCATCGGCATCTATGCCTTATGCAGAGTATATCCATGAGAATCCATTTTACTTCTTGATCCGTCATGGTATTTCGATTGTTGTCGCAGCTGTTGTCGCTTTTTTGACGTATCGTGTTTCTTTAAATATCTGGTTTAAAAATGCCTTCCCTTTATGGCTAGTTACCATGGTGCTGTTATTGGCGGTATTGGTTGTAGGCACAGAGGTCAATGGTTCGCATCGTTGGATTAAGGTTGGTGGCTTTACTTTACAGCCGACAGAAATCGCCAAAATCGTTATGGCTATTTTCACGGCTGATTATGTTGTTCGTCGTGCTAAAGAAGTTAGAACGCATTGGAAAGGCTTGCTGCGTTTGAGTGGTGTGATGGCGCTTACGGTTGGTTTTATCGTGGCAGAGCCAGATTTAGGGGCAACCGTTGTTATTGTTTTGATGATGGTGGGTGTGTTCTTCTTGGCTGGCGCACCTGCAACCCAGTTCTTAATTATGCTTGGTGCAATTCTCGCAGGGATTAGTGCACTGATTATCTTTGAGCCTTTCCGTTTCCAGCGTCTTATTTCATTTACCAACCCTTGGGCTGACCCATTAGGTGTTGGATATCAGTTATCCAATGCATTGATGGCATTTGGTCGTGGTGAATGGTTTGGTACGGGACTCGGGCATAGTGTGCAAAAGCTTTCTTATCTTCCTGAAGCACATACTGACTTTATGTTGGCTGTTTTAGGGGAGGAGTTTGGCTTCTTCGGCGTAACGACGGTAATGGTTTTGTCATTTACTATGTTGGCATGCTGTATTCGTATTGGACATCGTGCCTTGCAGCATAATTATCTGCGGGCAGGTTATTTGGCTTATGGAATCAGCATTATTTTCTTACTGCAAATTCTAGTGAATGCGGGCATGAATATGGGTTTAATGCCGACTAAGGGTTTAACGCTACCATTCATTAGTTATGGTGGTACATCTCTGATGATGTGTGCTGCGATGATTAGTCTGATTTTGAAAATTGATGCGTCAACACAAGAGCTAAATCCTGTGAAAGAAGAATCAAACTTCTAATCGCATTAAATTGAAAAAGCCCTGAATTCAGGGCTTTTTTATTGCTTATTGATAGATGTCATTTAAATAAATGCCTTTGGGAATACGTTCTACATCCCATTGTTGAATAGCTTGTTGTAGCATTATTCGAGGTTGATCGAGCTCAACCATAGGCTGACCTAAGGCAAGAATTGCTGCACTAAGTAATTCAGATGCTTTATTGATGTCTAAGGCTTGAGCGAGATTCTGCTTTGATAATTTTTGGCCTTGAGCATTCATTGCCAATGGGAGATGCATATAGGTTAATTTGGGATAATCAAGTAATAACCCAAGCCAAATTTGTCGAACAGTATTATCGAGTAAATCTGCACCACGAACGACATGCGTGATCTTTTGTAGATAATCATCTACAACGACGGCAAGTTGATAACTTATAATGTCATCGCGTCGCTTTAAGACAAAATCACCTAAGTCATTTTGTAGGTTGGAACACTGTTGTGCTTGTAAACGATCCTCGAAACAAATCATTTGATTTGATACTTTCAGGCGAATGGCCTGCTGTTCAAAATGAAGATGTTGATTGCGGCATGTACCTGCATAAATATGATTTGAGCCAAGCATTTTACGTGTGCATTGGCAGGCATAAATCAATTGTGCTTGCTTGAGTTGTTCAAGCACTTCTTCGTAAATCTCTAAGCGATCTTTTTGAAAAATAATTTCGGCATCAGGTTCGAATTGAAATGCATCAATACAAGACAGAATATGCGTTTCACTATTTGGATAAATACGAGGGATGTCTGTATCTTCGATACGAACCAACCATTTACCATGATTGGCTTTAGCATCACAATAACTCGCGACGGCTGTTAGCAGCGAGCCAAAATGCAAAGGGCCGGTTGGCGATGGCGCAAACCGACCCACATATGAGCAGCGATTAAGCAAAGCATCGCTTTGACACTGCGCAAGAGCGAAACTGTGCTTCGCTTCATGGCTTAACACGCTTGTCAAAAATTATCCGTTGTTTTGCTTTTCTTTGATTTCAGCCAAAGTTTTGCAATCGATACATTGAGTTGCTGTTGGTCGAGCTTCTAAGCGACGCAAACCAATTTCGATACCACAGGTTTCGCAGAAACCATAATCACCGCTTTGAATTGTTTCAAGAGATTGTTCGATTTTACGAATAAGTTTGCGCTCACGATCACGTGTACGTAGCTCAATCGCAAACTCTTCTTCTTGAGTTGCTCGGTCATTGACATCAGGTAGTGCACTTGATTCATCTTGCATTGTATTCAATGTGCGATCAACTTCAGACATTAACTCAGCTTTCCATGCATTTAGGATTTGGCGGAAATGCTCAAGTTGTCCATCAGACATGTATTCTTCATTTTTTTTCGGCTGATAAGGTTCGATTCCAAACAAGCTAGCAGTTGTACCGCCTTCAGAAGCTTTTGGTTTGGTTTTGCGTACACGTTTTACAGTCGATTTTTGATCGTCGATCACTGCTGTCTGTTCGTCCAAGACTTGATTTTGGTTGTCATTCGCCATATAGGGCATTCCTCATCATACACGTACTATCTATACGCAAAAAATATGGTGATATGCAAGTGTTTTTATAGAAACCGAAGATGGTTTTTCCCATCAAGGGTCGACATCATATAGAGTTTTTGAGCAAGATGGTAGTCATTCCTGTCTAGATTTAGTGAGAAATCTAGGATGTGATTTGTAATCAAAAGTTTAGTCATAGCCTAAAACTTCAGAACTACTCATCCGCTGCGAATTTGACAGTCTATAGACTTGAGTTTCGATTTCACCATTGGATTTAAGTCGGATATAGCGATAACCAGGGTGTTCTTCGTCTAAAGCAAATTTGTCACTTTTTGGCTTAAACTGGATGCATGTCGAAGGTGTAGATAAGAATTCTACGCCTTGCCAAGTATTAATCGAATCCTGATGCACATGCCCACATACAATTGCTTTAACATTATTAAATGGCTCGATCGTCTCTAATAAATCAGAAGAATTTTTGAGTTTATGCTGATCAATCCAAGCTGATTGCATTGCAAATGGATGATGGTGACATGCAATAATCACATAACAATCTTTTAACTCAGTTAGTAATTGAGTGAGTTGCTGTAATTGAATGTCTGCAATTTTCCCATCGATACGTTCTGGTTGCGCGCTGTTTAATAAAATGATGCGCCAGTTACCTACTTCAACAACGGTCGGTTTGCTCGGTTCTGTTTCATGAAATGGAAAATAGGCTACATCGTCATGATTTCCCGGCGTATGAAAAAATGGAATTCCCAAGGTATTCATATGTTCGAGATAACGATGGTACGTCACAGGTGTTGGATTTTGTGCTAAATCACCAGTATGGACGATTAGGTCAATTTTAGAGTGCTGTTGGCGCATCAAGTCGATTACTGCACGGAAACTTTGCTCAGGTTGCATCCCGACAAATTCCAAATGCGGATACTCTAATAAGTGTGTATCGGTAATCTGTACCATCACAAAATCTTTTTGTGATAATGTTGAGACTTGAAAAGTCACAGTCTTACCCCCTTCAGATTTTTATCGTTGTTGTAAATGTTGAGCAAGCCACTGTAATGCCATGATCACAGGTGCATTTCTCAAACGCCCGTTTTTTAATAAGAGTGTTAACTCAGAATAATCAAATAAATGAAGTTGAATATTTTCGCCTTCATCTGGCATACCAAAGATTCCACCTGTTAAAGGTAGATCTACTTCTGCCACATAGAGATGAAAGAATTCTGAACATGCGCCAGCAGAAGGGTAGAAGCTAAATAAATGTTGTAATTCTTTTATTTCACAACCTGATTCTTCTAAACTTTCACGGCGAATACATGTTTCAGGAGATTCATCTCCATCAAGTACACCAGCAATCACTTCAAGTTGCCATGCTGATTCAACGTCATTTAACGCACCAATACGAAATTGCTCTATCAATGCAAAGCGCTGTTGTTGATCATCATATAATAAAACGCCAGCGGCTTCTGGACGATGTACAAGTTCACGTTGAATCAAAGGTGAATAATCCGAGCGATTAAATAATCGATGTCGAATATTCACTTTCTCAACTTGAATGAATCCTCGAAATAAAAACTCTCGAGATTCTATCGTAACGTCGGATGCTGAATAGCTGGCGTGGTCAAGAATGGTCATCTTCAATCAGGATGAGATTGTACATATCTCATCCTAACCGAGAATGATTCGCGGGAAAATCTTTTTTTAGTCGATTTACACTTTGTGGTACAGTTTTTGACCATGTTCCTGATAAGCGGTTTTCATGGCATTGAGACCTGCTTCAACATCTGTTTCTGCATCATTTGACTGCTTGGCATTGTGTTGATTTTGAGCATAATCTCGCACATTTTGTGTGATTTTCATCGAGCAGAATTTAGGTCCACACATTGAACAGAAATGCGCTGATTTATGTGCTTCTTTCGGAAGTGTTTCATCATGCATACTGCGTGCTGTATCAGGATCTAAGCTCAGATTGAACTGATCATCCCAGCGGAATTCAAAACGTGCTTTAGATAAAGCATTGTCACGAACTTGAGCACCCGGATGACCTTTGGCTAAGTCGGCTGCATGAGCTGCAATTTTATAAGTAATGATGCCATCTTTAACATCTTTCTTATTTGGTAAACCTAAGTGCTCTTTCGGCGTGACATAGCAAAGCATCGCTGTGCCATACCAGCCAATCATCGCAGCACCGATCGCAGAGGTAATATGGTCATAACCCGGAGCGATATCTGTAGTGAGTGGTCCAAGCGTATAGAACGGCGCTTCTTTACAGACTTCAAGTTGTAGATCCATATTTTCTTTGATCATATGCATTGGCACATGTCCCGGACCCTCGATCATCACTTGGACATCATGTTCCCAAGCACGATGTGTCAATTCGCCCAGCGTTTTAAGTTCACTAAATTGTGCTTCATCATTGGCATCTTGAACACAACCTGGGCGTAACCCATCGCCTAAGCTAAATGACACATCATAAGCTTTCATGATTTCACAAATTTCGTCGAAATGCGTGTAGAGGAAGTTTTCTTCATGATGCGCTAAGCACCATTGTGCCATGATTGAACCACCGCGAGACACGATGCCAGTGAGGCGATTCGCGGTCATTGGTACATAACGAAGTAAAACGCCAGCATGGATCGTAAAATAGTCTACGCCTTGCTCGGCTTGCTCAATCAACGTGTCTTTAAAGATTTCCCATGTGAGATCTTCAGCAACGCCATCGACTTTTTCTAAAGCTTGATAAATCGGAACCGTACCAATTGGAACTGGAGAGTTGCGGATAATCCATTCACGTGTTTCATGAATATTCTTGCCCGTCGATAAATCCATAATGGTGTCGGCGCCCCAACGGGTTGCCCATGTCATTTTAGAAACCTCTTCATCAATCGAAGAGCCAAGTGCTGAGTTACCAATATTGGCATTAATTTTGACCAAGAAATTGCGACCAATAATCATTGGTTCACATTCTGGATGGTTAATATTGGCAGGAATAATGGCACGACCCGCAGCAACTTCTTGACGGACAAATTCAGGCGTAATCTCTTTTAGATTTTGCGCACCGAAGTTTTGACCTTCATGTTGACGCATATCTACACCTTCAGATTGGCGCTGATTTTCACGAATCGCAATATATTCCATTTCAGGTGTGATGATACCTTGTTTGGCATAGTGCATTTGCGTGACATTCTTTCCAGCTTTGGCGCGGCGAGGATTTTGAATATGTGCAAAGCGAATGTCTGCGGTACGAATATCTTTTAAACGCGCTTGACCAAATTCAGAGCTTAAGCCTGTCAGTACATCGGTATCTTGACGTTCTTCGATCCATGTTTGGCGCACAGAAGGTAAGCCTTTATTAAGGTCGATTTCGATGCTTGGGTCAGTATAGACACCAGAGGTGTCATAGACCATCACAGGTGGATTATGTTCACCGCCTAAGCCTGTTGGTGTTTCAGTCAAACTAATTTCACGAAACGGAACTTGGATGTCAGGGCGAGAACCTTCAACATACACTTTGCGCGAAGCAGGTAATATACGGGTTAAATCTTTAGCGTCTTGCTCATGTTGAGCAGAAATATCAGCAGGGGAACGATTCGTTAATTGGTTCATGGCATGATCCTTATGTATGGCATTAACGAATCAAGCACGACCAAAAACAATGGCGGATTTATCTCTATGATAAATAAAGGCTAAGTTTTTTGTTGGGCTTGATTCCTACGCAGGTGTTAACCTGATCAGGTTCAACGGTACTCATCTTTAAATCCAGAGGTGTGACCTCAGTATTAAGACAATCTCAGCAGTTTGTTAACTGCGCTCCGTCAAGCAATGTCCAAAGCTTAGCAGATTTAAAAAAAAATGCTTGTTTAATTCTCGTCAAATTTGAATGCAAATCGCATCAACGTGACAGTCTTTTTGACGCTCCTTTTCCCAAGGTGAGGAAAGCTGCAATAACGATTTTAATTGCTCATATGGATTGGGTGTTTCATTGCTCTCACTTGTTGCTGAAGCCTCATGAATGTCTGAGTCACTGACAATTTGAAACTTCTCAGATCGCTGCTCTATTGGTGTCGCGATAAAATCCAAGAATTTTTGTGCAGTAGAAGCAAGGTTGGTGTCTGTGCGTTTTGCTAAGGCTTTAATTGAGGCTAAGGCGTCTGGATCAATCCATGTATTTGGAGCAAACTCATCCGAAACAGGGCTATTGTCTACTCCTAGAAAGATCAGGTAACGATACTCGTCTAGTAAACTTTGAGCATCTGTTTTGAATTTAGCGTTTGGATATTGTTTTAAGTAGTTTTCCCAAAACAATGCTCGATTCACTAATTCATTCCAAGAAATAGTTAATGCAGCATCGTTGTAGAGAATATCTTGGTTATCCTTTGCCATTTGTTTGACAAAGCGCTGTTGGTCTATAGGTAAAGCGGGAGCGAAAATATCAAGGATATATTGAGGCTGTCTTCGATATTCAAAAACACCTTCACCAATATATTGAAACTCAATATAGGCTTGACCTTGATGTTTGAGTAAATATTGATCTCTCTTTGCTAATTTTTTAAATATCTCCTGACTGCCCACTTGGATTGTTGATGTGCGACGGTCTGGATGATTATTTTCGTTATCTAAAATGCTATATGAGTACTCTGAAAGCGCATCCAAACTTTTCGCATCTGTATCCGCATCTAAGAAACGTTTGTACATTTTTGTTGAATCATCTAACCATTTTAATTGTTGTGTATTATCAGCTTGAGTCATGCATTTCTTTAATTGAGTATTGACCTGAGTGAGTGATTCAACGGTACTGCTACGGCCAATCTTTTCAATATTTTGGCTCAAACTTTGACATTCATGATTTGTTGATTTGCTTTTAACTGAAGGTTGCTTTTGTTGTTGCTCGTTTTCAATAGCATTTTGGGGTGTTTTCTGACATCCTGTGATGAAGACGGTGCATAACAAACATATGTTGAAAATACGCATCATAAAGTTCTTTATCTATTTCTATATTGTTGTGTTGACGTGATTATAATGACAAGTTTATAAACATGAAATCTAGTGATTGATTGTCATAAAACTTTCATCATTATTATGTTTTAATCACCAATCATTTTTCCATGTGTCTAGTGGAGGCATACTGTGAGTCCAAGTAATCCTGTGTTAAGTCACCATATTTCTTCACAATTTAATGAAGACTTACAAGCTGTGCATACTAAATTTATGACAATGGGGGGATTGGTTGAACAGCAGGTTGCCAATGCAATTCATTCTTTACTCGATACAGATGCAAATTTAGCAATTGATGTTCAATTTAAAGATAATACGGTCAATCAATATGAACGTGATATTGATGAGGGTTTGACTTTAATTTTGGCACGTCGTCATCCAGCAGCAATCGATTTGCGTATGGTCATTGCGATGAGCAAAGCCAATACCGATTTAGAGCGTATTGGCGATGAAGCTGCAAAAATTGCACGTATTGCACAAAACCTTTGTGAGGAAGGTGAGTCTCCTCGTGGTTATATGGAAACGCGTCATATTGGCAACCAAGTCCGTGTCATGATCCATGATGCATTAGATGCCTTTGCTCGTTTAGATGTGGATCAAGCGCTCAAAGTTGTTATGGCGGATGCTGATATTGACCGTGAATATCAATCTGCAACACGCACGTTGATGACCTATATGATTGAAGATCCTCGCCATATTTCGCGTGTGATGAATGTGATGTGGGTGTTGCGTGCACTTGAGCGTGTTGGTGATCATGCTCGCAATATCTCTGAACAAGTCATTTATATGGCGAAAGGGATGGATGTTCGTCATACCAGCATTGAAGAGATTGAGCAGAAAGTAAATCAAAAATAATTGGAATATGAAAATAATATCGAGCCGTAGATTATTCTGCGGCTTTTTTTGTTGGTAAATTTAAAATAAAAAAATCCCAGACTTCGGGGGAAAAGTCTGGGAGAGAAATATCATGCATTACGTGAGATATCGGTGTATCTCTTTGTCTTTCTGAATACAAATATAGATCGAGTTGATTTAGGTGTCATGTAGACAAGTGTGTATACTCTGTAATGCTTTATTACTAGTGTAAATATCACGTAAAAAGAGAGCTGAGAAACAGCTCTCTTTTTATCAATAAAATTAGACTAAGTGCTTATTTTTGCTCAGTCCAACCTTCTGCTTTCTCAATGCTTTCATCATTGTTGAAGAATTTCTCACGTTGCTCTTCAAGGAATTTTTTTGCATCAGGTTCAAATACATTTAAGCGTTTTTCATTGATGAGCGTGGTTTGGTGTTTTAACCATTCCTGCCAAGCCTGTTTCGAAACGGTCTCAAAAAGCTCTTGACCCTTTGCTCCTGGAAAAGGTGCAAAATCTAAGCCCTCTAATTCTTTTTGATACTTACGGCAAAATACTTGTCTAGTCATCATAAATCCTTAAGCGTATAGCTGTTCTAGGCGAGTGTGTGCACGAGCGATTGCAGCTTCAACTTGTTTAGGTGCAGTGCCACCGATGTGATCACGCGCATTCACAGAAGCTTCTAAGGTGAGTGCTTTATCGAACACATCTGCTGTAATGAGATCAGAGAACTGTTGAAGCTGTTCAAGTGTTAATTCAGATAAATCTTTCTCTTCGGCAACACCGAGCGCAACTGCTTTACCTACGATTTCATGTGCATCACGGAAAGCAACACCTTTCTTCACAAGATAGTCAGCAAGGTCTGTTGCTGTTGAGAAACCACGTAATGCAGCTTCACGCATAATTTCAATATTTGGTACTAATGCTGGCACCATGTCGGCAAATGCCATCAATGAACCACGTACAGTATCAATTGCATCGAATAGTGGCTCTTTGTCTTCTTGGTTGTCTTTGTTGTATGCCAAAGGCTGACCTTTCATGAGTGTCAGTAAGCTAATTAAATCACCAAAAACACGACCAGATTTACCACGTACTAACTCAGGAACGTCTGGGTTTTTCTTCTGTGGCATGATTGATGAGCCAGTACAGAAACGATCAGGAATGTTGATAAATTTGAACTGTGCTGAAGTCCATAAAATGAGCTCTTCAGACATACGTGATAAATGCATCATGATTAACGATGCAGCTGCATTAAATTCAATTGCAAAGTCACGATCAGAAACTGCATCTAATGAGTTTTCTGAAACAGCTTCAAAGCCTAAAAGTTCTGCGGTATAGGCACGATCAATCGGGTAGGTTGTGCCTGCTAAAGCTGCTGAGCCGAGAGGCATACGATTGACACGTTTGCGACAGTCTTGTAAGCGCTCAGTATCACGTACCAGCATTTCAAACCAAGCTAATAAGTGATGACCAAAAGTGACAGGCTGAGCTGTTTGTAAATGCGTAAAGCCAGGCATGATAGTATTGGTATTTTGGCTTGCTAAGCTGAGAAGGCCTTTTTGTAAACGTAGCAGCAAACCTAAAATGTCATCAATTTCATCACGTAGATATAAGCGAATATCTGTTGCAACTTGGTCATTGCGGCTACGGCCTGTGTGGAGTTTTTTACCTGTAATGCCAATACGTTGAGTTAGACGAGACTCAATGTTCATGTGCACGTCTTCTAGGTCAATGCGCCATTCAAAGTTACCCGCTTCAATTTCTGCTTTAATCGTCGTTAACCCTTGAATGATGTCATCACGTTCAGCTTCAGCAAGTACACCGACTTTAGCGAGCATCGTTGCATGTGCAATTGAACCAGCAATATCTTGTTTATAAAAACGTTGGTCAAATTGCACAGATGCTGTAAATTCTGCAACAAAAGCATCTGTTGCTTCAGAGAAGCGACCGCCCCACATACCAGAGGTTTGATTAGGGCTTGCTGAAGATGAGGATTGAGAAGATGTGGTCATGGCGGCTCAGTAAAATAAAAAAGAGTATAGCAAATCCAAACGCAGTTGCCGAAACTCGACGTAAGAAGTTATCGCAATCTCGTCAGATGAATTCATCAGGGTCTTATTTTTTTACGAAAATTGGCCAATGGCAACACTTATTAGAATTAATTGTTGCAAGTAACGTTTTAGCGATGGTTTTAGCGCTTGCAGAAGCACGCTCGTGGGAAGCGTTAGAATGGCTTCGATTTTTACAATTCATGTTTTTTATTAACTGGGTGATTTTATCTTTTTCTGCGCTTGTGGATTATTTCCAAGAATTTTTTGCCAAATTTAGCCAGAAAGTTGCATTAACACTTGGTTTTCTTTTACTTCAGATGATTGTGTTATTTACCACTTGTGCGGTGAATATTATTCAATTTTGGGCGACACGTTCGAGTCAGTTCTCTGAAGAAATTCTGTTTCATGGCGCGAGCTTGCATTTGGGATATGGAGTCTTGCTAGGTGCATTCTGTTTGCGCTATTTATATATGCGGGAACAATGGCTTAACCAGCAGTATAGTGAGCTGAATGCGCGTATTCAGGCAATGCAGGCCAGAATCCATCCACATTTTTTATTTAATAGTTTAAATAGTGTGGTGAGTTTGATCGCGATTGATCCTGATAAAGCCGAAAATATGCTAATCAATTTATCGCGGTTATTTAGAGCGAGTTTTCAAGAGCTGAAATTGGTGAGTTTGAATGAGGAAATGGATCTCTGTCAGCAGTATTTAAGTATAGAAAAAATGCGTTTGGGTGAGCGTTTAAATGTAGAATGGAACATACAAGCGACACCAATTGAATTAAAACGGGTGACGATTCCATTATTAACGTTGCAACCTTTGCTAGAGAATAGTATTTTTCATGGGGTGGAATCGGTTTTGCAGCCATCTACAATCAGCGTATTGGTTGAAATATTGCAAAATCAAGTCAGTATAGTCATTACTAACCCTTATTCTCACGATAAAATAAAATCGAGAAAAGGGAATGGTATTGCGATAGAAAATGTGGAACAACGCTTGAAAGCTTATTATGGGCGGTCGGTGAAGTTTCAGGTCTATGGGGGAGCGTCCTTATATACGACTGTGGTGAGTTACCACTATCGAGTAAAATAATAAGTCGAGTTAACCATAAAAAATATGGATGAAGTTAACGGTGACAAGGAGGAGAGGATGAAAGTTCTGATTGCTGATGATGAACCTCTCGCAGTAGAGCGTTTGTCACGTTTAGTGACCCAAATGGGGCATGAAGTGATTGCGACGGCGCATCATGGGCAGGATGTGTTAAATCATATTGAAAACGACTCGCCCGATGTCGTTTTATTAGATATTCAAATGCCAGGGATGAATGGTTTGGAATGTGCTGAACAACTCAGCCGTTTAAATCCGCGTCCAGCAATTATTTTTTGCACGGCATATGATCAACATGCATTGGAAGCATTTAAATTTCAAGCACAAGGATATTTGCTTAAACCTGTTGCACAACAAGACTTACAGCAGGTTTTTAATAATTTAACTCAATTAACACAAGCACAAATGACTGGTTTACAACAACAAGACGATATGTACGATACCAAAGCCCAACGCCATCAAATTGCTGCGAAAACTTATCGCGGGGTCGAACTCATTCCACTAGAAAATGTTTATTATTTTCTTGCTGATCAAAAATACGTTACGGTTCGCCATAAAAATGGCAGCGTATTAATTGATGAGACGTTAAAAGACTTAGAGCTTGAATTTTCGGATCGTTTTATTCGGATTCACCGTAATGCACTCGTTTCTTTAGATTATTTGGAAGGACTGGAGTTGGTTGCCGCGGGGCAATATCAAGTACGGTTACGAGAACTTGATGAGCGCTTGTCGGTGAGCCGTCGCCATTTGCCGAGTCTACGAGAGTGTATGCATCAGTTGTAATCAGGCAGTTTTCTGTAGGATAGCGCACACTTTGTGATTTTTTGCTTGCAATTTTAGATGAGCAAGTTAAGTTTGGAACAATTGCTTTGATCAATACTTAACTTAGATTTATGAAAACCCTAAAAATTGCAACTCGACAAAGCCCGCTTGCTCTTTGGCAGGCCGAGCATATTCGTTCTCGTTTAAATGCGCTTTATCCAGATTTAACGGTTGAATTGGTTAAGTTTGTGACGCAGGGTGACAAAATTCTTGATACGCCCTTAGCTAAAATTGGCGGCAAGGGTTTATTTGTAAAAGAGCTAGAGGCTGCTTTACTCGATGGGCGTGCTGATTTGGCTGTACATTCGATGAAAGATGTGCCGATGCACTTGCCTGAAGGTTTAAGTTTGGCAGTGATCTGCGAGCGTGAAGATCCCTTAGATGCTTTTGTATCAAACCAATATCAGCATTTTGATGAATTACCGCAAGGTGCCAAAGTTGGGACTTCAAGTTTGCGCCGTAAATGTCAGATTTTACAGCAACGTCCTGATTTAGAGATTATTGATCTGCGTGGGAATGTTGGCACACGTTTATCGAAACTAGATGATGGTCTGTATGATGCGATTATTTTAGCAAGTGCAGGTTTAAAGCGTCTAGGATTAGAAGATCGTATTCGTCACTGTTTAACACCAGTAGTAAGTTTACCTGCGGTCGGACAAGGTGCATTGGGTCTAGAATGCCGTACAAATGATGATGAATTATTAAAGCTTATCCAACCTTTACAACACGAAGAAACCTCGATTTGTGTGCGTGCTGAACGTGCATTCAATGCCTATTTAGAAGGCGGATGCCAAGTCCCAATCGCGGGTTATGCGACTTTGCAAAATAATCAGTTGAAAATCGAAGGGCGTGTGGGTAGTGTTGATGGTAAAACGCTACTGAAAGAACAGTTAGATGGCACAGCGGGAAATGCTGAACAACTGGGTGTTCAGCTCGCACAACGATTATTAGAGCAAGGTGCTGGCGAACTGCTCAAAGCGCTTTATTAATGTTATTTATCAATACTCGCCCACAAGATAGAGCCTCTACATTAACAGAGGCTCTTGTTGATGCGGGGTATCAGGTTGCAACATTACCATTGCTTGAGCTAAAGGCTGAGCCATTTTCTTTCGAATTGCAGCAGCTTTATCAGCAGCTTAGACAAACTCAAGTGATTGTTGTAGTAAGCCCTACTGCCGTTGAGGTTGGAATCCGATATCTACAACAAGCAAATATTGATTTGGCACAGTTAACACATATTCAGTGGATTGCTGTGGGGCAAGCAACCGCACAGGCATTGGCAAAATTTAAAATAGAAAGTTTTGTTCCTAAGGTAGAAAGTTCTGAAGGAATGCTGGATTTACCAATTTTAAAGCAACAAGATCACCTTAAACAGATTGCTTTTTGGCGTGGTTTGGGTGGACGACAATTCATGATGCAGCAATTACAGCAACAAGGAATTTCAGTTCTCAATTTTGTGCTTTATCGCCGTCAGTGTCCTGAATTAAGTGTTCTAAAATTTTCTACAATTTTAAAAAATATTGAATCTCATCAGCAGGTTGCTGTGTTGATTAGTAGTGAAGCCAGTTGGAACAATTGGCAACAATTAACCTCACAAAATCAAGTAGAAGCAGAGTGGATCTATTTGACGCTTGGTGAGCGACTGACACAGTTATTAACACATTCACAAGTATTGTTAAATCAAGCAAGTAACATTATTCAGCTTGAAAACTTATCTGCATCAGAGATTATTCACCGTATGCGTTGCTGGCAAGGAAAGGTATGAGAAAAATTGTTTATTTGATTCTATTACTAAGTTTATTGTGGTTAGCAAAACTTAGTTATGATGTCGCTCAATATTCTCAAACAACACCTGAATTACAACAGCAACTTGCCCAAACTGAGCAACGTTATTCCTTACTCAATGATCAATTTGTTGCTTTACAGCGCCAAATGCAGAGTGGACGCGCTGCAGAACCTGTTGAAAATAGTATTCCACCTCCGATGATGGTGGTGGGTGTTGCACCTGTTATTTTAATTAAGCAACATTTAGAGTTGGTTCAGTTTGCTATTGATCAACAACAGTTTATTTATGCGCTAGAGCATCTCAATCAATTACAACAACAAATTGTTCAATACAATGTAGCTCCTGCTCTACAACAAAGTTTAATGAAAGCGATAGAGCAAGATCGACTTGCCATTCAGCAATATGTTTTATCTCAAACGCAGCAACAGCAGCAGTTAGATAACTTATTGCGGCAATTAGATCAGCGTTTACAAGCTGAAATTGATAATCCAACCGTACAAAAAGTCAAAATTGAAAATCGCGCTTGGTGGAAGTGGTTTAGTTTTGAAAAAGTACAACGTGTCGCACCAGATTTAATTAATCGCTCAATTATTTTAAAAGAAGCACAGTTACGTTTATTGTTGGCGTCTCAAGCTTTACATCACAATCAGATGTCTGAATATCGAAAATCTATTTTAGAGGTTATGCAGATATTGGCGGATCTGCCTGATCGAGATAGTCAGCAAATGAAAATGAAATTGGAAAAAATTTCAAATTTGCCTACCGTACCTGCACCAAAACTTACAACACTTGGTTTGCTTGGATAAATAACGATGAAACATTTATTGCTGATCTATTTATTTGCAACATTGTTGATATTCGCAGCTTTTGCTGTACTGAGTTTTGGTTACGGAAATGGTTATGTTTATATCTATTGGCGAGATTGGCAATTTCAAAGTAGTGCTCTGGGACTGATTGCGCTCTTTATCTTGATTAGTTTATTAGTTCAATTAGGTTGGCTATTTGCTAAGCGTTACTTTGTAAGAGAGCAACGCAAAAAAGAGACTGTTTTAAATTTCAAAGAACTTCACCCTTATGAGCAATTGGGTATTGTTTGGCTACTAGATGCGGCTAAAGATCAACAAGTCTTTATTGAGCGCGTTTTTGCTCAGTCAGGCTTGCTGAGTAATATTATTGACGCACAGTTTGATTATAGAAATGGTGATTTTGATACGGCCTTACAAAGTCTCGATAAATCAGCACCGATGGCATTTGAATTGGCTGAATTGTTACGAATAGATATTTTTTTAGAACGGCTAGAAACTGAAAAAGCGCTGACGCATCTTGAATTTTTATCTCAGCATCAACTTTCGCCTTGGTTAACCGAGATTGAAAATGCATATCAACAGCGGATTACTGCATTATGGGGGAAATTAGCCTTACAAAAACCTTGGGTGTTTTTACAGACAACACAGTATGGTTTGTTAGATGCAGAGCATCGTGACCTGTGGTTGCAGCAACTATTAATTCAGTTTGAACAGGCTTCAGTGGATGATTTAGCATTGCTACAACAGCGTTATTTAGCATTGCAATCAGAGATTCAGCTTCGCCCATACAGCAGTAAAGTATTATGGCTAAAACTGTTGGCACGTATGCCTGAAATGGGGCTTCAGCATGCTGATCTGGCTTTACATTTATTACAAGAGCATTTTGACCCAGAAGTCTTTTATCTTTGGTTCCAGCAGCAGTTATTAAAACAAATTCCAGATTATGCCTATGTTGAACAACGCATTCTTCAGCTTGAACAAAAATATACCAGTGTTCCGATGCTAACATTTGCTAAATGGCATATTTATATGGCAACTGAGCGTAAATCTGAGGCAGAGCAGCTATTGGTTTTATATCCAGATAATATTCTAATGGGTTATCTGCGGATTAAATCAACCCTAGGTGATAATCCTGATTTAATCAGGCAGTTGAATTTAATCTTTGAAAATGATGTTAATTTTCTTAATTTTAAGATATGAGTGTAAATATGAAAGAGCTGTCTGTCTATCCTGTTGTTCATGAGCAAACTGTTGCTTGGGGTGATATGGATGCTTTTGGACATGTAAATAATGTACAGTATTATCGTTATATTGAAAGTGCTCGAATTGCTTATTTAATGGCTTTAAATATATTCGATCAAGATATATTGACAGTTGTGGCATCCAGTCAATGTAAATATCTGAGTCCTGTATTTTATCCCGATGTGCTACATATTGGTGCGAGAATTGAAGAGTTAAGAAATAGTGCATTTCGTATGCATTATGTTTTGTGGAGTAAAATGCAAAACCAAGTCGTTGCCACAGGCGAAGCAGTCCTTGTCTGTGTTTCTAAGCATGATTCGAAGAAAGTTAATATTCCTGATTTAATCCGAAACAAGATTATTCAACTCGAATCTAATGTTGGGCATCATCTAGTATCTCATTAATAATTATAAAGACTATTATGTCTATTTGGGTGTGTATATAGCGAAGGTTTATGCAGTTGTTATTGGTTGTGAATGAAAATCATAGCAACTGTATAAATTATCCAATAGGTAAAATATTTCACAAAAATTAAGATTTAATTAATCTTTATAATAACTAAGTGTTAAATTTTTTTATTATAGTTTTTAAGATGAATTAAATATTTTGACTCGAATATAGGATTTTTCTTAGCTTTATTGTAAATATAAGCTGATTTATCACGGTGTTGTGATTAAGTTGACTATTTTAATATTGATTATTTAATTGCATATAAATTAATATTGAATTGAATTTTTAATTCATTTTTTATTTTTGAGTGATATATCCTTTTTTGAGTTGGAGTGGTTCTAATGAAACCAGATATTAGTGATTTGTCTGTTGAAGATCTAAAACGTTTACAAGCAGAAGCAGAAGCTTTAATTGCGAGTAAAAAAGATCAGGCAATCGAAGATGCTTATAATCAAATTATCGCGATTGCTGAAAAAGTTGGCTTTAGCGTAGAAGAGTTATTGGAAGTTGGCGAGCAAAAGCGTAAGAAAACAACACGTAAAGCTGTAGAGCCACGCTATCGCAATAAAAATAATACTGAAGAAACTTGGACTGGTCGTGGTAAGCAACCACGTTGGTTAGTTGCAGAATTAGAAAAAGGTGCAAAACTTGAAGATTTCTTAATCTAATCAAGTTTGAAAGTCATCGTTTTGTCATACGATGATTTTATTCTTCAGTAAAAGCCAGGCTTAAAAAGCTTGGTTTTTTTATATGAGAGAATTGGCGATGTTGAAAAAGTATGCATAATGTCATTTACGGAGCGAGAGTCTCAACACGGATGATATTTTGCATGTTGGTAAGGGTGGAATGAAAAAAAAGACCAAGCAATGGAGATGGTGGCTTTTCGCCATTTTTGCATTTTTAATTTTTATTATTTTACAAATTCCAGCGACATGGTTAATTGCGAAATTTTCAAAAGATAATCAAATATTACATAATGTCAGCGGCAACATTTGGCAAGGGCAGGCTGATTGGCAGCGCGGTCAATTGCGTGGTTCTGTACATTGGAAAACACGTCCTTTAGATTTGCTGTTATTGCGCCTTGGTGCCAACCTCGATATTCATAGTGGTAATACTCAATTCAATGGGGTTTTGGGCTATGGTCTAGGCCAGAAAATTATGGTTAAGGATTTACAAGGTGAAATTTCACCAGAAACCTTAAAATACTTTGCTAATTGGCAATGGCCAGAAAATGCAATTCAGTTAAAAGATGTGCAGTTGAATTATCAAAAAGAAAAAGGATTCAGTTCAACTGAAGGGCAGCTAAATTGGGGCGGTGGTGCATTGACTTATACATTCGGTCAGCGCCAAGATCGTATGAATATGCCTTTTCTAGTTGCTGAAATGAAAGATGAAAACGGGCAGTTACAAATTGATGTTCGTGATCAACGTAGCCAAAAAATGGCAAATCTCAGTTTAGATGCTAGTTTAATGTTGGATGTGCAACTTACCCAGCGAATGCTTCTTAACATTCCATCCTATCAAGGTAAAGCGGGTCTAGACACTTATGTAGTCAGTTCACGCCAACCGTTATTACAGGGTGGTTTCTAATGAAAGTTATCACTCAAAAAATGCAACAAATACGCTTACAGAAATTAGATAAGTTAAGTGGTCTTGTTCTCGCATTATTGATTTTATGGTTATGTTGGAAGCTCGCATCATTATTTTGGTGGGTGATCGCACCACCACAGCCGATGCAATTTGATCGAGTGCAATTAGGTTCACAGCAAGCTCAAGTTCCAAATATTAGTTCTTTTGCTTTATTTAACGAACCTGCAACAACCTCCGCGGATGATAATGCCAACTTGGAGCTGCAAGGAGTGTTGCTTGGTTATCCAAGTTATTTGTCTTCGGCGGTAATTAAGTTAAATGATATTGCAGAGCGCTATCGTGTAGGCGAAACAGTTGGCTCGACGTCTTATCAGTTGGCTGAGGTCTATTGGGATCATGTGATCTTGAGACAAGGTAATGGCGCAACGCGTGAAGTGAAATTTAAAGGCTTAGATAAAGGGTTATACCAACCAATCGCGCCAGTATTAGGTGGTACGAATAATGCAGCAGCACCACCTTATTCTGCACCTCAGCAAGCTACGCAAAATACACCGCAATCTGCTTTAGGTCAGGCCATCCAACAAATGCAGGAAAACCGTGAACAATACTTAAAAAATATGGGTGTGAGCGGTGGTGGTGTAGATGGCTATGAAATATCAGATCGTACACCAATCAGTTTAAAAAACACTTTGGGTTTACGTTCAGGTGATCGTATTCTATCGATCAACGGTCAAACAGTAGGGCAAGGACTCAGTGACGTACAATTACTAGAGCAAGTGCGTCGTGAAGGACATGCCAAAATAGAAATAAAACGTGGTGATCAAGTGATGACCATACAACAAAGTTTTTAGTGATGGAACGTCACCACATAAGTTAGGAATAAGTGCAGGTTATGGCTTTATTGAATCATCAACGTCCACTTTGGGCATTACTTGCTGCAGCGCCTTTAGTTGCGACAATCAGTACCAATGTGCAAGCACAGACATGGAAGATTAATCTACGTGATGCGGATTTGACGGCATTTATTAATGAAGTGGCTGACATTACGGGTAAAAACTTTGCGGTTGATCCACGCGTACGCGGAAATGTCACGGTTATTTCAAACAAGCCTTTAAATAAAGATGAAGTTTATGATCTTTTTTTAGGGGTGTTAAATGTCAATGGTGTGGTGGCACTCCCTTCTGGAAATACGGTTAAGCTTGTTCCTGACAGCAATGCAAAAAATTCGGGGATTCCGTACGATGCACGCAGTCGAGCGGGTGGTGATCAAATTGTTACGCGTGTTATTTGGTTAGAGAATACCAATCCGAATGATTTGATTCCTGCGTTACGTCCTTTGATGCCACAATTTGCACATTTGGCTGCTGTGGCTGGGACTAATGCATTAATTGTTTCAGATCGTGCAACCAATATCTATCAGCTTGAAAGTATTGTGCGTAATCTAGACGGCACTGGTCAAAATGATATTGAAGCGATTACTTTGCAATCGAGTCAGGCTGAGGAAATTATTGGCTTATTGGAAACAATGAGCGCAACAGGTGCTTCAAAAGATTTTATTGGTTCTCGTGTACGTGTGATCGCGGATAACCGTACCAACCGTATTTTGATTAAAGGTGACCCAAACTCACGTAAACGTTTACGTCACATGATTGAAATGTTGGATGTTCCTTCGGCTGATCGTTTAGGTGGACTCAAGGTCTTCCGTTTAAAATATGCGAGTGCGAAAAATTTAGCTGAAATTTTACAAGGCCTAGTAACAGGACAGTCAGTTTCATCGTCATCATCAAATAGTGGTAATTCCTCTTCTAGTAACTCAATTAACAATCTGATTTCAAATAATCAAAACTCTAGTTCTTCAACAGGTTCATCATCTTCTATTTCAACACCGTCGATTAATCTAAATGGTGGTTCGAATAACAATCAAAATAGTGGTGTCACAAGCTTTAATGGTGGTGGAGTAAGTATTATTGCGGATAGCACTCAAAATGCTTTGGTAGTGAAGGCTGATCCTCAGTTAATGCGAGAAATAGAAGCGGCTATTCAACAGTTGGATATTCGTCGTCAACAAGTTTTGATTGAGGCTGCAATTATTGAAGTAGCTGGTGATGATGCGGATCAATTGGGGGTTCAATGGGCATTAGGTGATATTAGTAGTGGTGTAGGCCTTATTAATTTTACCAATGTCGGGTCAAGTTTATCTAAGTTAGCTGCGGGTTATCTAACTGGTGGTGCAGCAGGTTTAGGCTCAGCGGTTGGTGCAGGGTCATCCATTGCGTTAGGTGATTATAAGGAAGGCGCAGATGGTTCACGTAAATTGTATGGTGCACTCATTCAAGCGTTAAAAAGCAATACCAAGTCAAATCTGCTTTCTACGCCATCAATTGTGACGATGGATAATGAAGAAGCCTATATTGTTGTCGGTCAAAACGTTCCCTTTGTTACAGGCTCTGTGACGACGAATAGTACTGGTGTGAACCCTTATACGACTGTTGAACGTAAAGATGTGGGGGTAACTTTAAAAGTTGTTCCTCATATTGGTGAAGGTGGATCGGTTCGTTTAGAGGTTGAGCAAGAAGTTTCTGCGGTTCAAGAAAGCCGTGGGCAAGCAACAGATTTGGTGACCAGTAAGCGAGCAATTAAAACAGCAGTTCTAGCAGATCATGGGCAGACCGTTGTGCTCGGTGGTTTGATTTCTGATAATACGGTCCAATCTCGACAAGGTGTTCCAGTTCTTAGTGATATTCCTTACTTGGGGCGATTATTTAGAGCGGATAGCAAGACGAATGAGAAGCGCAATTTACTTGTCTTTATCCATCCAACCATTGTGGGTGATGCGGATGATGTTCGACGTATTTCTCAACAACGTTATAATCAACTTTATAGCTTGCAGTTGGCAATGGATAAAAATGGTAACTTTGCTAAATTACCAGAAAATGTAAATGATATTTATCGCCAGCAACCTGCGGCAGCGAATAGTTCTCCTTATCAGAAAGTTCCAACAGCAACTCAGCAAAATCAATCTGGCGCTGTTTCAACGCCTGTAGCGGAAGATCGACCTGTTGTACAGCAAAAATCAGTTGCACTTCCTGTAAAGGAAACTGAACGCAGTAAAAATACGGTGACAACAACAACGATTCGTCCTGCTTCTTCACAGTAGATGCACAGAAGACCTTATGCGACAATGTTACAATTGCAAGAAATTATATAAGGATATGCATCTATGACTTGGAAATTACAAGCCATTACAGGTGAATTTACGGGGCAAGAAATTAGTGTTGAACGTGATATGTTGGTTGGGCGCCATCAGGATGCTGATTTGCTGCTGCAATCGGCAGATATATCACGTCGACATGCTGCATTGTTGCTAAAAGATCAGCAACTTTGGGTTCAGGATCTAAATTCTTCTAATGGAACATTTATTAATGATCTAAAAATTGAGCAAGAAACAGAGTTGAATGATGGTGATATTGTTCAATTTGCAAGCTTTATGTTTTCTGTTCTTGCACCAGTAAGTATTGCTGATTTACCTGAAATTGAAGCTGAGCCTGTGTCATCTTCGGCACACGATCAAGGAATGCCTAGTATTGCAGAACGTGCTGCAGAAACCTCGATTACTCGAGATGGTATGCCACAACAAGTGACAATACCAAAACCAGCGCCAATTCCAGAGGGTGTGGATGTCAAAGTCACTGCGCCTGAGCAACACCCAGTTGTGATTGAAGAGCCAGTTTCTCGTGTTGAACAAGAAAAAGAACAGCAAAAAAATGCTTCTGTAGGGTTAATTTCAATTATTGTGTTGGTGATTTTAGCTGTGATTGCATGGTTGTTCTTTAAATAATCGATCTAAGCTTTTACAATCAAAGGCATGCTATTTGAGCGTGCCTTTTGTTTTTGAGTGAAAATATGTCTGTTGCACAGTTACAATATCGCGATCTTATTTTATTTGATTTGGATGGAACTCTAGTTGATTCAGCTGCTGATTTATATCGATCAATGAATCTCAGCTTGGAGCAACTAGAATGGCCTTTGGTGACTGAATTACAAGTTCGAGAGTGGGTTGGTAAAGGCGCAGCAAAATTATGCGAAACAGTGCTTGAGCATTTATTTGGTCAAGTTGATGCACAAAAGCAAAAAAAATTACTCGATACTTTCTTGGATGTTTATGCACGTGAGCTATGTGTAAATACCACAATTTATGATGGTGTCTTAGCTTTCTTGGAGTACTGTCAAAGCCATAATATTTTAATGGCATGTGTGACTAACAAACCTGAGCACTTGGCTGAGGGGATCTTAGAAAGCTTAAAGCTCTCTTCTTTTTTTGAAATGGTGGTTGGTGGTGATACTTTGCCAGAGCGGAAACCACATCCGTTGCCTTTATTACATTGTATGCAGCAGCAAAATGTTGATAAGGCAGGCACATTAATGGTGGGTGATTCCAGTAATGACGTGGAAGCAGCTAGACGTGCAGGTATTGATTGTATTGTGGTTAGCTATGGCTATAATCATGGTGAAAACATCTATGACTGTCAGCCACAACAAGTTGTTGATAGTTTATTTGAATTGGTTGAAGAAGATCAAATAAGGAGAAAGGCATGAGCTTGGTTATGGTTTTTCGATGGCGAAATTAAAGCAAGATCGAATGAAAACGCAAAGAAACTTAACCATAGAGAATATTCATGACTTCACAAGCACAATTCGAACAGCTGAAATCAGCTGGATTCAATACGATTCCTGTTTATCGCCAGCGTTTGGCTGATACAGAAACACCGCTTTCAGTATTTGCCCGTTTTAAAGAACAGAAACAAGCCTATTTATTTGAATCTGTAGAGGGTGGTGAAAACTGGGCGCGTTACTCCATGATCGGTTTGGGTGAGTCGACCGTTTTTTCATGTAATGCTGGAGTTTTAACGATTCAGCAGGCAGATGGCACAGTAACAGAGCAGCCGTGTGCTGACCCATTTCAGTATATTCGTGAATTTCAAAGCCAGTTTAAAGTACCAACTCAAAAAGAAATTCCCGATTTACCGAGTTTTACTGGTGGTTTGGTAGGGTATTTGGGCTATGACGCTGTTCGTTATATTGAACCAAAACTCAAAAATGTTCCAACTGCTGATCCCGTGACACTCCCAGATTTGTGGTTAATGTTGTCTCAAACAGTCATCGTATTTGATAATTTAAAAGATACCTTGTTTTTAATTCATCATGCAGATGCTAAACAGCCAAATGCGTATGATCAAGCTCAGACTAAATTAGATCAACTTGAGCAATTGCTCGCAATCCCAGTGAGTTTGCAAGCTAAACCACATACCAAGCCGAACTTTGAGTCAATCACAGGGCACGAGAAGTTTCTTCAGACTGTGGAAAGGGTAAAAGAATATATTCGTGCTGGTGATGTCATGCAGGTGGTGCCTGGGCAACGTATGGTGTCTGATTTTGATGGTGAAGCGCTACAAGTATATCGTGCACTCCGCCATTTAAATCCATCGCCATATTTATTCTTGGTGCAAGGGCAAACCCTGACAGACCAAAAGCCATTTCATATTGTGGGTTCATCGCCAGAAATTTTATCTCGTATGGAAAATGGTATTGCAACCGTTCGTCCTTTGGCGGGAACGCGGCCTCGTGGTAAAACCAAGGAAGAAGACTTAGCTTTAGAACAGGACTTGCTGGCAGATGAAAAAGAAATTGCTGAACATCTTATGTTGATCGATCTTGGTCGTAATGACGTTGGGCGTGTTTCAAAGATTGGTAAGGTTCAAGTCACAGATCGAATGGTCATAGAACGTTATTCGCATGTCATGCATATTGTGTCGAATGTGCAAGGTGAAGTTCGAGATGATGTTGATGCTTTAGATGTATTTAAAGCAACATTCCCCGCAGGAACACTGTCTGGCGCTCCAAAAATTCGTGCAATGGAGATTATTGACGAAGTTGAGCCGGTAAAACGCGGTGTTTTTGGTGGCGCAGTTGGATATTTGGGTTGGCACGGTGAAATGGATATGTCGATTGCAATTCGAACCTGTGTCATTCGTGAAAATAAAGTCTATGTGCAAGCTGGCGCGGGACTAGTTGCTGACTCAAATCCTGAATCAGAGTGGAATGAGACCCAAATAAAAGCTCGTGCAGTGATCAAAGCGGTTGAATTATCGTCAAACGGGTTGATTTTATGAGTTTTTAAGGTTTTTTTTGAAAAAACCACTTGCATCGATTCAGAGTTTTGCTAAACTGCACACCGTTCCGATACGAAACGTACGAAATGCTAAGAAAGAGCCGGCATAGCTCAGTTGGTAGAGCAACTGACTTGTAATCAGTAGGTCCACAGTTCGAATCCGTGTGCCGGCACCATCTTAAAGTGTAGTGTGTGAATAGTAGAGGAAAGCGCTGAAATAAGTGCGACGTGGTGGGATTCCCGAGCGGCCAAAGGGGGCAGACTGTAACTCTGTTGCGAAAGCTTCGAAGGTTCGAATCCTTCTCCCACCACCATTAACTTCGAATGAAGTGGTTAATACCAATGTCGTGCGGGAGTAACTCAGTTGGTAGAGTGGCAGCCTTCCAAGCTGCATGTCGCGAGTTCGATCCTCGTCTCCCGCTCCATCGAAGGATAATCGCTCTTATAGCTCAGTGGTAGAGCACTCCCTTGGTAAGGGAGAGGTCTCGAGTTCAAATCTCGATAAGAGCTCCAGATATACAGCTTAGTAGAGTTTTCTACAAAATTTTAAAGAAGCAGGCTTTTATAGTCTGCTTTTCAAGTATTAGGTGTCTAGTTTTTTAGGCAAATGTCGATAAAGAAGGTTTTTCAGGGTTGTTTTTCTCTAAACTGGTGTCGACGTAAACGAGGAAAATCAAATGGCTAAGGCTAAGTTTGAACGTAATAAACCACACGTAAACGTGGGTACAATTGGTCACGTTGACCATGGTAAAACAACTTTAACTGCTGCGATTGCAACGATCTGTGCAAAAACTTACGGCGGTGAAGCTAAAGATTACGCAGCTATCGACTCTGCACCAGAAGAAAAAGCACGTGGTATTACAATTAATACTTCACACGTAGAATACGATTCTCCAACTCGTCACTACGCTCACGTAGACTGCCCGGGCCACGCCGATTATGTTAAAAACATGATTACTGGTGCTGCTCAGATGGACGGCGCGATCCTTGTATGTGCTGCGACTGATGGTCCAATGCCACAAACTCGTGAACACATCCTTCTTTCTCGTCAGGTTGGTGTGCCTTACATTCTTGTATTCCTTAACAAGTGTGACCTTGTTGATGATGAAGAATTACTTGAATTAGTAGAAATGGAAGTTCGTGAACTTCTTTCTACTTACGACTTCCCAGGTGATGACACTCCAGTTATCCGTGGTTCTGCTCTTGCTGCGCTTAATGGCGACGCTGGTCAGTATGGTGAGTCTTCAGTTCTTGCTCTTGTTGAAGCGCTTGACTCTTACATCCCAGAACCAGAGCGTGCTATCGACAAAGCATTCTTAATGCCAATCGAAGACGTATTCTCAATCTCTGGTCGTGGTACTGTAGTAACAGGCCGTGTAGAGTCTGGTATCGTTAAAGTAGGCGAAGAAGTTGAAATCGTTGGTATCAAAGATACAGTTAAAACAACTGTAACTGGCGTAGAAATGTTCCGTAAACTTCTTGACGAAGGTCGTGCGGGCGAGAACTGTGGTGTTCTTCTACGTGGTACTAAGCGTGAAGACGTACAACGTGGTCAAGTACTTGCTAAACCAGGTTCAATCAAGCCACACACTAAATTCGATGCGGAAGTATATGTACTTTCTAAAGAAGAAGGTGGTCGTCATACTCCATTCCTTAACGGTTACCGTCCACAGTTCTACTTCCGTACAACTGACGTAACTGGCGCGATCAAGTTACAAGACGGCGTTGAAATGGTAATGCCAGGCGACAACGTTGAAATGTCAGTAGAATTAATCCACCCAATCGCAATGGACCCAGGTCTACGTTTTGCGATCCGTGAAGGTGGTCGTACTGTAGGTGCTGGTGTTGTTGCTAAAGTAACTGCATAAGCCCAATACTGTGTTACACTCAAATCGGAAGCTTCGGCTTTCGATTTGCATAATAGGCTAGTAGTTCAATTGGTAGAGCGTCGGTCTCCAAAACCGAATGTTGGGGGTTCGAGTCCCTCCTGGCCTGCCACTTTTTTTTTATAAAAAAGCTTAATTCTGGCTGAGTTGTCATATAATAAGTCGCGAATTCTACGACGAGTAAAAAAATGTCGAATGATAAATCGCGTGACGCATTAAGCGACGCGCCAATCCCTCAAAGAAATAATGCTGCGGAAGTTGTAAGTTCAGGTTCTCCACTTGATGCTGTTTTGTGGTTGATTGCTATAGCTTTATTCATCGGTTCAGCATTGGTAAATCAGCATTTACCAGCCTATTGGGCGCCTGCAAATGATATTTGGGTGCGCATTGGGGTAATTTTGGCTTGTATCGTCGTCGCTTTAGGTTTATTATACGCCACCCATCAAGGTAAAGGCTTTGTGCGCTTGTTGCAAGATGCACGAATTGAACTGCGTCGAGTGACTTGGCCTACAAAACAAGAGACGATCACGACATCGTGGCAGGTTCTTTTGGTTGTGGTTGTAGCATCATTAGTGTTGTGGTGCTTCGATTACGGGTTAGGTTGGTTTATTAAGTTAATTATCGGGTAAGAGCGCCATGAAACGTTGGTATATTATTCATGCCTATTCAGGTTTTGAAAAACAAGTGATGCGTTCACTTAATGAACGAATTCAACGTAGCACGGTAGCTGATAGCTTTGGTGAAGTCCTTGTTCCTACTGAAGAAGTAGTAGAAATGAAGGATGGGAAGAAGCGCAAATCTGAACGTAAATTCTTTCCGGGCTATGTATTAGTCGAAATGGAAATGAATGATGATACTTGGCACATTGTAAAAGAATGTCCAAAGGTTCTAGGTTTTATTGGTGGAACACCAGAGAAGCCAGCACCTATTTCACAGCGTGAAGCAGATGCGATTCTTGCTCGTGTACGTAATACTGGTGAAGCACCTCGTCCTAAGACGATGTTTGAGCCAGGTGAAGAATTGCTCGTTATTGATGGTCCGTTCACAGACTTTAAAGGGGTTGTGGAGGAAGTGCAATACGATAAGTCACGTTTAACGTTGACGATTAATGTATTTAATCGACCAACTCAAGTTGAACTCGAATTTCGTCAAGTCGAAAAAACGATTTAATTTGAATTGGTTGAAAAGCGCCCGATTTGATCGGGCATTGTTGTTCTAACACTTCGGTGTTGTTTAATTTTTTGGGGAGCCTAGCGGCGTCTGTACCCAGAGGAAATTTTCAATGGCTAAGAAGATTGACGGCTATATCAAGCTGCAAGTTCCAGCTGGTAAAGCAAATCCATCTCCACCAATTGGTCCTGCTTTAGGTCAACGTGGTGTAAACATCATGGCTTTCTGTAAAGAATTCAATGCTGCTACACAAAAACTTGAAGTTGGTTTGCCAATTCCTGTCGTGATCACTGTGTACAACGATAAGTCGTTCACTTTCATCATGAAAACTCCACCTGCATCTATTCTTCTTAAGAAAGCTGCTGGTATTCAAAAGGGTTCTTCTGTACCTAACAAAACTAAAGTTGGTAAGTTGACTCGTGCTCAATTAGAAGAAATTGCGACTACTAAAGAACCAGACTTAACTGGTGCTGATTTAGACGCTCGTGTTCGTACCATCGCTGGTTCTGCACGTTCTATGGGCTTGGAAGTGGAGCTATAAGACATGGCAAAGTTAACTAAACGTCAAAAAGCCATCGCTGCTGCTGTAGAAGCAAACAAAGTTTATACTTTGGAAGAAGCAGTACAAGTTCTTAACAGCCTTCCAGCTGCGAAGTTCAAAGAATCTTTAGACATCTCTGTAAACCTTGGTGTAGATCCACGTAAATCTGACCAAGTTGTTCGTGGTGCGACTACTTTACCTGCTGGTACTGGTAAAACTGTACGTGTTGCAGTATTTGCTCAAGGTGCTGCTGCTGAAGCTGCAAAAGAAGCTGGTGCTGACATCGTTGGTTTTGATGACCTTGCTGAAAGCATTCAAGGTGGAAATCTTGATTTCGACGTAGTAATTGCTGCTCCTGATGCAATGCGCGTTGTTGGTAAGTTAGGTACGATTCTTGGTCCACGTGGCTTAATGCCAAACCCTAAAGTGGGTACAGTAACTCCTGACGTTGCTGGTGCGGTTAAGAATGCTAAATCTGGTCAAGCACGTTACCGTGTAGACAAAGCGGGTATCATCCACGCTGCGATTGGCCAATTAGGCTTCAGCGAAGATGCTGTTCGTCAAAACGTTGAAACTTTAATTGCAGATTTAAAACGTTTAAAACCTGCAACATCTAAAGGTGTATACGTTAAAAAGATCACTTTGAGCTCAACTATGGGTCCTGGTCTTGCAATTGACGTAAACAACGTTTCTAAGTAATTAGAAAGAATTTTAAAGCCTCAGATTCTTTTATAAGAATCTGAGCAAACTTTGAATTGATAAATGAATATTTATCAGCGTCAAAGACCTCAGGCGAGAGATATTTTCGAATATTTTTCTTAATAAACCAGTCTGAGTAGACGTGGTGGTGTGATTTGTTCCTCCTCCACGTGTAGGTCGAAAGGCTTACGAATTGGGAGTGTACTCATATTTGAGTGCATAAATCACCGTTAGGAGGTTTTACAATGGCTCTTCTTATCGAAGACAAAAAACAGATCGTTGCAGAAGTAAACGAAGTTGCTTCTAAAGCGTTCTCTGCCGTTGTTGCTGACTACCAAGGCTTAACTGTAGAGCAATTAACAACACTTCGTGTTGAAGCTCGTAAGTTAGGTGTTACTACACGTATCGTGCGTAACACTTTGGCTAAGCGTTCATTCGAAGGTACTCAATTCGATATCTTGAATGACGACCTTGTTGGTCCAACAATTCTCGGTTTCTCTACTTCTGAAGACGACATGGGTGCAGCTGCACGCTTGTTCGAAGAATTTGCGAAAACTAACAAAGCATTTGAACTTAAAGCTGCTGCATTTGATGGCAAACTTTATAAAGGTGCAGAAGTTAGCGTTATTGCAAACCTTCCGAACCAAGAGAAAGCGCTTACTATGCTTGCCTCTGTTCTTCAAGCTCCTATTTCGAAATTGGGTCGCCTTATTACAGCACTCAAAGAGAAAAACGAGTCAGAAGCGGCTTAATCCTATTTTCACACCATTCAATATCCATTTGGAGTTATTCTCATGGCTTTAACTAACGAAGAAATCTTAAACGCAGTTGCTGAAAAAACAGTTCTTGAACTTGTTGAATTAATTTCTGCTTTCGAAGAAAAATTTAACGTATCTGCTGCTGCTGTAGCTGTTGCTGCTGCTCCAGGTGCTGGCGCTGCTGCTGCTGAAGAACAAACTGAATTCAACGTTGAGTTGACTTCTTTCGGTGCTAACAAAGTTGCTGTAATTAAAGCAGTTCGTGAAGCTACTGGTCTTGGTCTTAAAGAAGCTAAAGATATGGTTGAAGGCGCTCCAGCTGTTCTTAAAGAAGGCGTTTCTAAAGAAGAAGGCGAAGAACTTAAGAAGAAGCTTGAAGAAGCTGGTGCTACAGTTACACTTAAGTAATTCTGTAGGGAGTCGGTTTTTTGATAATCGGCTCCAAAAAATGGCTGATGGCTCTTGGGTCATCAGCCTTTTTGCGTTACAATAATCGGCTCGTTTTTTGTTAGTTTTGCTTGTAATACGTGCGTAATTAGAATAAACGACTGAATATCAAACGCTTACCAATATTTTTTTGCTTATAAAAATATTGTTAAGCGTTTTAATACCACTAAAAATTGCAGCATTTGTAAACAGTGGTGGCCATATCGGCCTGCGTAATTCCTTCCAAACCCGTTCTGCAGGCGGGTTTGGTTTACTTTCCGAGGACTCCAGATGGCATACTCATATACCGAAAAGAAACGGATCCGTAAGAATTTTGGTAAATTGCCCCAAGTAATGGATGCACCGTACTTGCTTTCGATTCAAGTCGATTCGTATCGTACATTCTTGCAAGACGGTAAAACTCCAAAAAATCGCGAAGATATCGGTCTCCAAGCCGCATTTCGTTCAGTTTTTCCTATTGAAAGTTATTCTGGCAATGCTGCTTTAGAATTTGTTGAGTATAGTCTTGGTAAGCCTGAGTTTGACGTACGTGAATGTATTTTACGTGGTTCAACTTATGCAGCACCAATGCGCGTAAAAATTCGTTTGATCATCAAAGATCGTGAAACGAAATCAATTAAAGACGTTCGTGAACAAGAAGTTTACATGGGTGAAATGCCACTCATGACCGATAACGGTACATTCGTTATCAACGGTACAGAGCGTGTAATCGTATCTCAATTACACCGTTCACCAGGCGTATTCTTTGACCATGACAAAGGTAAAACTCACTCAAGCGGTAAAGTGTTGTATTCAGCACGTATTATTCCTTACCGTGGTTCATGGTTAGATTTTGAATTTGATGCTAAAGATTTAGTATTCGTACGTATTGACCGTCGTCGTAAATTGTTGGCGACTGTGATTTTACGTGCCTTAAATTATACAAATGAACAAATCTTGAATTTGTTCTACGAAAAAGTACCTGTATATCTAGATATGGGTAGCTATCAAATTGACCTCGTTCCAGATCGTTTACGTGGTGAAATGGCGCAATTTGATATCTTGGATAACGATGGTAAAACAATCGTTGAACAAGGCAAACGTATTAATGCACGTCATGTACGTCAAATGGAAGCTGCAAACTTGGCGAAGCTTTCTGTACCTGACGAATATTTATATGAGCGTATTACTGCTGAAGACATCACACTTAAAAGTGGTGATGTGATTCCTGCAAATACGGTGCTTAGCCATGAAATCATGGTGAAGATCGCTGAAGGTGGTGTTAAACAGTTTAATATCCTGTTTACAAATGACATCGACCGTGGTCCTTTCGTTGCGGATACATTACGCGCAGATACAACAACAGGTCGTGAAGAAGCACTCGTTGAAATCTATAAAGTAATGCGTCCAGGTGAACCACCGACGAAAGAAGCTGCTGAGAACTTATTCAATAACTTATTCTTCTCTTCTGAGCGTTATGACCTTTCTCCAGTAGGTCGTATGAAGTTCAACCGTCGTTTGGGTCGTCCTTACGAAGTGGGTACTGATCAGAAGTCACGAGAAGTTGAAGGTATTTTATCGCACGAAGATATCATTGATGTACTGCGTACATTGGTTGAAATTCGTAACGGTAAAGGTGAAGTCGACGATATTGACCACTTAGGTAACCGTCGTGTGCGTTCTGTTGGTGAAATGACAGAAAACCAATTCCGTGTTGGTTTAGTTCGTGTTGAACGTGCTGTTAAAGAGCGTTTAAGCCAGGCAGAAACAGATAACTTGTCTCCGCAAGATTTAATCAACGCTAAACCAGTTGCTGCTGCAATCAAAGAATTCTTTGGTTCAAGCCAATTATCTCAGTTCATGGACCAAAACAACCCATTATCTGAGATTACACACAAACGTCGTGTATCTGCGCTTGGTCCTGGTGGTTTGACTCGTGAACGCGCGGGCTTCGAAGTACGTGACGTACATCAAACTCATTATGGTCGTGTTTGTCCTATTGAAACGCCTGAAGGTCCAAACATTGGTTTGATCAACTCGCTTTCTGTATATGCTAAAGCAAACGACTTTGGCTTCTTGGAAACACCGTATCGTAAAGTTGTAGATGGTCGTGTAACAGATGATGTTGAATATTTATCTGCAATTGAAGAAGTGGGTACTGTCATTGCACAGGCCGATTCTGCAGTAGATAAAGATGGTAACTTGACTGAAGAAATGGTCTCTGTACGTCATCAAGGTGAATTCGTACGTATGTCGCCTGAGCGCGTAACACATATGGACGTTTCTGCACAGCAGGTTGTTTCTGTTGCAGCATCATTGATTCCATTCCTTGAACACGATGATGCGAACCGTGCATTAATGGGTTCAAACATGCAACGTCAGGCTGTTCCAACTTTACGTGCTGACAAGCCGCTTGTTGGTACGGGTATGGAAGCAAACGTAGCACGTGATTCTGGTGTGTGTGTAATCGCCGATCGTGGTGGTGCGATTGAATATGTTGATGCATCTCGTATCGTTATTCGTGTAAACGAAGATGAAATGATTGCAGGTGAGGCGGGTGTAGATATCTATAACCTCATCAAATACACACGTTCAAACCAAAATACATGTATTAACCAAAATGTTATCGTGAAATTAGGCGACAAAGTTGCTCGTGGTGACATCTTGGCTGACGGTCCATCGACTGACATGGGTGAACTTGCGCTTGGTCAAAACATGCGTGTCGCGTTCATGACATGGAATGGTTATAACTACGAGGACTCGATCTTATTATCTGAGCGTGTACTTCAAGAAGACCGTTTAACGTCGATTCACATTCAAGAATTGTCATGTGTAGCACGTGATACCAAGTTAGGTGCAGAGGAGATTACTGCTGATATTCCTAACGTAGGTGAAGCTGCACTGTCTAAATTGGATGAGTCAGGTATCGTTTATATCGGTGCTGAAGTGACTGCGGGTGATATCCTTGTAGGTAAGGTAACGCCTAAAGGTGAAACTCAATTAACACCTGAAGAAAAATTACTTCGCGCAATCTTTGGTGAAAAAGCTGCTGACGTAAAAGACTCTTCTTTACGTGTTCCGTCTGGTACTAAAGGTACAGTTATCGACGTTCAAGTCTTCACTCGTGATGGTTTGGAAAAAGACGAACGTGCACAGGCAATTGAAAAAGCTCAGCTTGATGCATACCGTAAAGACTTGAAAGAAGAATACAAGATCTTCGAAGAAGCAGCACGTGAACGTATTGTTCGTTTGTTGAAAGGTCAAGAATCTAACGGTGGTGGTTCGACTAAACGTGGCGATAAACTTTCTGAAGACTTATTGTCTGGTTTAGAGCTTGTTGATTTACTTGAAATCCAGCCAAATGATGAAGCAATTGCTGAGCGTTTAACTCAAATTCAAGTGTTCTTGAAAGAGAAGAGCTACGAGATTGATGAGAAGTTTGCTGAGAAGAAACGTAAACTTTCTACAGGTGATGAATTAACAACTGGCGTATTGAAAGTTGTTAAGGTTTACCTTGCTGTTAAACGTCGTATCCAGCCTGGTGATAAGATGGCGGGTCGTCACGGTAACAAAGGTGTTGTATCAAACATCTTGCCAGTTGAAGACATGCCGCATGATGCAAATGGTGTACCAGTTGATATCGTGTTAAACCCATTGGGTGTACCATCACGTATGAACGTGGGTCAGATTCTTGAGACTCACTTAGGTATGGCGGCGAAAGGTCTTGGTGATAAAATCGAGAAAATGTTGAAAGAACAGCGTACAGTTTTAGAACTACGTGATTTCTTAGACAAGATTTATAACAAGGTTGGTGGCGAGCAAGAAGAGCTGAATAGCTTAACTGACGCAGAAATTTTAGCACTTTCAGGTAACTTACGTGCTGGTGTTCCATTGGCAACACCTGTATTCGATGGTGCTGAAGAAAGTCAAATTAAAGATTTACTTGAATTGGCAGACATTTCGCGTACTGGTCAAACGGTATTGTTTGATGGACGCACAGGTGAGCAGTTTGATCGTCCTGTAACTGTAGGTTACATGTACATGCTCAAATTGAACCACTTGGTTGATGACAAAATGCATGCGCGTTCAACAGGTTCTTACTCACTTGTTACACAGCAGCCGCTTGGTGGTAAAGCACAATTCGGTGGTCAGCGTTTCGGTGAGATGGAAGTATGGGCACTTGAAGCATACGGTGCAGCATATACACTCCAAGAAATGCTTACTGTTAAGTCGGATGACGTCGAAGGTCGTACACGCATCTATAAGAACATTGTAGATGGTAACCATTATATGGATCCGGGTATGCCTGAATCGTTCAACGTATTGACCAAAGAGATCCGTTCTTTAGGTATCAACATTGAACTGAAAAATGGTGACTAATTAGCCATTAATCCCCCCCCAGCCCCCTTTATGAAAGGGGGAGTTCTCACTCGAAAGAGTCGGGGCTTCCCTCCTTGGAAAAAGGAGGGATTGAGGGAGGATTATTCAGTTAAAAAACAATATTTGTGACCCAGTCGGGTGAGCGTAGCTTCCCGACACACGGAGAAAAAAATTGAAAGACTTGCTCGATATCATGCGTAAGAAAACGGATTCAGAAGGTCATGCACCCGTTGAATTTGACCGTATCCGTATTGGTCTTGCGTCACCAGAGATGATTAAGTCATGGTCTCACGGTGAAGTTAAAAAGCCTGAAACCATTAACTACCGTACTTTTAAACCTGAACGTGACGGTTTGTTCTGTGCCAAAATCTTTGGTCCAGTAAAAGATTACGAATGCTTGTGTGGTAAATACAAGCGTATGAAATACAAAGGCGTCATTTGTGAAAAATGTGGCGTTGAAGTAACAACAGCAAAAGTTCGTCGTGAACGTATGGGTCACATCGAGCTTGCTTCTCCAGTTGCACACATCTGGTTCTTGAAATCATTACCGAGCCGTATCGGTTTACTTCTTGATATGACTTTACGTGATATCGAGCGCGTATTGTATTTCGAATCTTATGTTGTAACAGATCCTGGTATGACTCCGTTTGAAAAGTATCAACTTTTAACAGACGAAGAATACTACAATGCACTAGAAGAACACGGTGATGAATTCACTGCGAAAATGGGTGCAGAAGCAGTTCAGGATTTGTTAAAAGATATCGATCTTGAAGCAGAAATTTCACGTTTACGTGAAGAAATTCCACAAACAACGTCTGAAACGAAGCTTAAGAAAGCTTCTAAGCGTTTGAAGTTGATGGAAGCTTTCAAAGATTCGAACAATAAGCCTGAATGGATGGTGATGAACGTACTTCCAGTACTTCCACCAGACTTACGTCCGCTTGTACCACTTGAAGGTGGTCGATTCGCGACTTCAGACTTGAACGATTTATATCGCCGTGTGATTAACCGTAACAACCGTTTAAAGCGTCTTCTTGACCTTGCTGCACCAGACATCATCGTACGTAACGAAAAACGTATGTTACAAGAGTCTGTTGATGCATTACTTGATAACGGACGTCGTGGTCGTGCGATTACAGGTTCGAACAAACGTCCATTGAAATCTTTGGCAGATATGATCAAAGGTAAACAAGGTCGTTTCCGTCAAAACTTGCTCGGTAAGCGTGTTGACTATTCAGGTCGTTCGGTAATTACCGTTGGTCCTACTTTACGTCTTCACCAGTGTGGTCTTCCGAAGAAAATGGCACTTGAATTATTCAAGCCATTCATTTTCGCAAAACTACAAGCTTCTGGCCAAGCAACAACCATTAAAGCTGCGAAGAAAATGGTTGAGCGTGAAACACCTGAAGTTTGGGACGTTTTAGCACATGTTATTCGTCAACATCCAGTCATGTTGAACCGTGCGCCAACACTTCACCGTCTAGGTCTTCAAGCATTTGAACCTATCTTGATCGAAGGTAAGGCAATCCGTCTTCACCCACTTGTATGTGCTGCGTTCAACGCCGACTTCGATGGTGACCAAATGGCGGTACACGTTCCATTGACATTGGAGGCACAGTTAGAAGCTCGTGCGTTGATGATGTCAACGAATAACATCTTGTCGCCTGCAAACGGTGAGCCAATTATTGTTCCTTCACAAGACGTTGTCTTAGGTCTTTACTACATCACGCGTGATGCAGTAAATGCCAAAGGTGAAGGCATGGTGTTTGCGGATACTCACGAAGTTAACCGTGCGTTGGCGACTGGTAAAGTTGCAATCCATGCACGCGTAAAAGTACGTGTACACCAAACTGTTATTGATGAAAATGGTAACCGTGAAAAACAAACCATTATTGTTGATACAACACCTGGTCGTTGCTTGTTATGGGAAGTTGTGCCACAAGGTTTGAGCTTCGAATCGATCAACCTTGAGATGACTAAGAAAAACATTTCGAAGTTAATCAACTCTTGCTACCGTAAGCTTGGTTTGAAAGATACTGTTATCTTCGCTGACCAATTGATGTATTTGGGCTTCCGTCAAGCGACTCGCTCAGGTGTTTCTGTTGGTATGGAAGACATGCTTATTCCGCCAACTAAACATGCAATTATCGATAAAGCTGAAACAGAAGTTCGTGAAATCGAACAACAGTTTGAGCAAGGTTTCGTGACTGCGGGTGAGCGTTATAACAAAGTTGTCGATATTTGGGCACGTACAAACGACCAAGTAGCGAAAGCGATGATGGATAACTTGTCTTATACCCTTGTTAAAAACAAACAAGGTGAAGATGAGAAGCAGAAATCGTTCAACTCAATTTATATGATGTCTGACTCGGGTGCCCGTGGTAGTGCGGCGCAGATTCGTCAGCTTGCTGGTATGCGTGGTTTGATGGCGAAACCGGATGGCTCTATCATTGAGACACCGATTAAAGCAAACTTCCGTGAAGGTTTGACCGTACTTCAGTACTTCATCTCGACACACGGTGCGCGTAAAGGTTTGGCCGATACTGCATTGAAGACTGCGAACTCTGGTTACTTGACACGTCGTCTTGTAGACGTAGCACAAGATTTGGTTATTACTGAATCTGATTGTGGTACAGCTGGTGGCTTAGTCATGACGCCATTCATTCAAGGTGGTGACGTTATTGAACCATTACGCGATCGCGTATTAGGTCGTGTAACTGCTGAAGATGTACGTCGTGCATCTGATGATGAAGTGGTTCTTCCACGTGGTACCTTGATTGACGAGAAAATTGCTGCTCAGCTTGAAGAGGCGGGTGTCGATGAAGTTAAAGTGCGCTCTGTAATTGCGTGTGAATCTACCTTCGGTGTATGTGCGCGTTGTTATGGTCGTGACCTTGCACGTGGTCATTTGGTGAATCCAGGTGAATCAGTAGGTGTAATGGCTGCACAATCAATTGGTGAACCAGGTACACAGTTAACGATGCGTACCTTCCACGTTGGTGGTGCTGCGAGCCGAACTTCTGCTGCAAACAGTGTTCAAGTACGTAATAAAGGTACTGTACGTTTCCACAACGTGAAAACTGTACAACATGCCAAAGGTCACCAAGTATCTGTTTCACGTTCAGGTGAAATTGGTATTGCGGATGATTTAGGTCGTGAGCGCGAGCGTTATAAGCTTCCTTACGGTGCAAGCATCTTGTTGAAAGATGGTGAAGCTGTAGAAGCTGGCGGTATTGTAGCGACTTGGGATCCACATACACATCCACTTGTTACCGAAGTTGCTGGTAAAGCACGTTTCAGCCAGATTGCTGATGGTGTAACTGCAACATCTAAGACAGATGATGCAACTGGTATGACAACAGTTGAAATCTTGCCTGTAACAGCACGTCCTGCTTCTGGTAAAGATTTACGTCCAGCAATCGTGTTGGATACAACAGATGGTGGTGAACAGTTCTACTTCTTGCCACAGAACACAATCGTAACTGTCCGTGATGGCGAAACGATTGGCGTGGGTGACGTCATTGGTCGTGTACCACAAGAAACTTCACGTACTCGTGATATTACTGGTGGTCTTCCGCGTGTAGCTGACTTGTTCGAAGCACGTAAGCCGAAAGAGCATGCGATCCTTGCAGAAGTATCAGGTGTTGTAAGCTTCGGTAAAGAGACCAAAGGTAAGAACCGTTTAGTGATTACGCCAGATGATGGTTCTGAGATCTACGAAGAATTGATTCCAAAATGGCGTCAAATCAACGTGTTCGAAGGTGAGCATGTAAACCGTGGTGAGACAATCTCTGATGGTCCACAAAACCCACATGACATCTTACGTTTGAAAGGCGAAGTAGCATTAACTAACTACATCGTGAACGAAGTTCAAGACGTTTACCGTCTCCAAGGTGTAAAAATCAACGATAAGCACATTGAAGTTGTTGTACGTCAAATGTTGCGTAAAGTTGATATCACTGATGGCGGAGATACAAGCTTCATTAAAGGTGAGCAAGTGGATTACATCCGTGTTGTTCAAGAGAACCAAGCTGTCTTGGCTCAGAACAAGTTCCCTGCGAAGTTTGAACGTCAATTGATGGGTATCACGAAAGCATCGCTTTCTACTGACTCGTTTATTTCTGCTGCATCGTTCCAGGAAACAACTCGTGTGTTAACTGAAGCGGCTGTAACAGGTAAAGAAGATGATTTACGTGGCTTGAAAGAAAACGTTGTTGTGGGTCGCTTGATCCCAGCGGGTACAGGCCTTGCATATCACTTAGAGCGTCGTCGTCAAGAAGCAGAAGCTGCTGAATTTGAACTTCACAATGACTTTAGTGAAGTAGACCAAGCATTTAGTCAAGCATTGAACTCAGACCAGTTCTAAGTTCTCGCTGATAAAAAAGGCACCTTTGGGTGCCTTTTTTATTGAAAGCTTAAAATGAATACGTCTTTTACAAAACACTAAACGATTCAGTAAATGTAATAACAGAATGTGATCAAACTCCACATAAAAGAAGATTATGATTTTAATAGAACGTATAGGAGTGAATAGGCTCATGAAAAAAACAATTGGTTTAGTTTCAACTTTGATGTTGTCGGCGGTGATGTTTACAGGTTGCCAAAATATGAGTGCATCTGATCAACGAATTGGTGCAGCGGCTTTAGGTGGTGCTGTAGGCGGTGGTGTAGGTAACCATGTAGGTGGTGGTATTGGTGCGGGTGTGGGTGCAGCAGCAGGTGCGGGAGTTGGTTCAAACACACAAGGTGGTAGCCGTAATACTACGACAAGCAGCGCAATTGGTGCAGGTATCGGTTCCGTTGTCGGTAAGGCGCTTTTAGGTGGTGATTCTGGGGCTGCGATCGGTGGTGCGATTGGTGGTGGTGCTGGTGCAGCAATCCAAGAGAAGAAATAATCTTTTCACTTTATAAAATACCCCATTCATAATGTGGGTATTTTATTATGAGCTGGCTCTAGGTTTTTTACGGCGGATATAAAGTATTTTCTCAACCTCAGCAATCCGAGTTCCAGACTCATCCACAATATTCAAGGTATAAGTGCGAAATACAGGTTCATGATTCTCTGCGAGTTGCTTAATTTCATTAATCTCGGCAGCACTCAGTTGAATATCTGCATAGACTGTATTTCGGCCTGGAGAAAGGAAGTTAATCGAGGCACTCTTGTCCCAGACAATATATTTATGACCCAAATGATGCATTAAAATCAGCATATAAAAGGGATCAACCATGGAGTAAAGGCTTCCTCCAAAATGAGTTCCAACAATATTACGATTCTTTCTTGTGAGCGGCATTTGGACGCGAATGTGGTAATCATCTAAATCAATTGTTTCAATCGAAATACCTGCTCCGCGATAAGGCGAGTAGTGATTGAGGATAAATTTTGAAACAATAGGAATGGTTCGAATTTTTCTGAAAAAGTCTTTCATGGTCAATTTTTTTTCTTGCAACTCTATTCATACTCCATAAGTATCATTTTTATTGCACCGCTGGCAATGGCTGTTTTATGAACAGCCGATAGAAAACAAAATGGGAAAAATTATGCAAGCACAAGTCAAAACAGTCACAACGTCAGATCAGCAAACACTGTGTGTAAAAACATGGGGAGATGAGAAAAAAACGCCTTTAGTTTTAGTGCATGGCTATCCAGATAATCAGGAAGTTTGGGAACCAATCATTGAAAAACTAGTCAATGATTATTACGTGGTGACTTATGACGTGCGTGGAGCTGGCTTATCTTCAATTCCTAAGCGTATTAAAGACTATCGTTTGCCACGCTTATCTTTAGACTTACAGGAAGTGGTTGATCAAGTGCTTCCGAATCGTAATTTCCATATGGCAGCCCATGATTGGGGTTCTTTGCAGTCATGGGAATCTGCAACTGAGCCTAAGTTAAAAGGTCGTCTATTGTCTTATACAACGATTTCAGGACCGTGTTTAGATCATGCATCATTGTATTTGCGTGAAAAATTTAAATCAGCTCCAAGCAATGTGCTGAAAATGCTGACCAAATCATGGTATATCGGTGCTTTCCATTTACCTTTGGTTGCTCCAACTGTATGGACATTTTTTAGTCCAGAAAAATGGGGCAAGATTTTAAGTGGTTTAGAGAAGAAACAAAACTTACCTTTAAATGCAAATATTGTTGCCGATGGTAAATATGGAATTAACTTATATCGAGCGAACTTTATTCCATCGCTGACTCAACCACGTCAGCGTTATGCGCAGTGTCCGGTTCAGGCGATTGTATTACGTCGTGATGCCTTTGTAAGCCCAGAATACATCACTGAATCCATGCCAAAATGGGTTGAAAAATTTGAATATGTTGAGCTAGATGCAAATCACTGGGCAGTACTCAGTCAGCCTGAAAAAATTGCCGATTATATTCGCCAATTTATCGTGAAAAATGCATAAATAAAAATCAACTGACAGCAATCGCAGAATTTAAACTCTGTTAGAATGACGCCCTCGTTTCATTTAGTTCAAAGTTATGTTCGCGATTATTGCAGCGGTTGCTGTCATGTTCGGCCTTTCATTGGGGCGAGTTCCAGTTGTTTTTGCACTTGTAATTGGAGCTTTAACGGGAGGTTTGTTAGCAGGCCTAGGGGTACAAGGTACGTTAGACGCATTTAATAATGGTCTGGGCGGCGGTGCGCAAATTGCACTTGCTTATGGCGTGCTTGGTGCTTTTGCTTTGGCACTTGCTCGTTCTGGTTTACCTGATTTACTTGCTTATAAATTAGTTAAAAGTCTTAAAAATGATGCAGATATTCGTGCTCAGAAGAAGGTGAAATTTCTCATTTTTCTTACAGTTGGCGCGGCTGCGGTGGCATCGCAAAATGTCATTCCAGTACACATTGCATTTATTCCAGTTTTGATTCCACCGTTATTGATTGTTTTCAACCATCTACGTTTAGACCGTAGAGCGATTGCGTGTGTGCTAACTTTTGGCTTAGTTGCAACGTATATGTTCTTGCCTATGGGATTTGGTGCGATCTTCTTAAATGATATTTTAGCGCACAATATTAACCATTTTGGTCAAAGCTACGGTTTCCATATCAGCAACGATCAAATTCCTCGAGCAATGTTGATTCCTGTCTCTGGAATGTTCTTGGGGATGTTAACAGCGGTTTTTATTAGCTATCGTAAGCCGCGAGATTATCAAGACAAAGCATTGCATAACGTTGCTCGTAGCATCGTGGGTGAAATGACACAAGAACAACAAGCACCACAGATTGCAAAGTTCACATTATTCATGGCTGCATTTGCGATTCTAGCTACGATTGTTGTACAGCTTTATTCAGACTCAATGATCGTCGCGGGCTTAGTTGGTGTGGCGATCTTGAGTTGTGCTGGAATCTTTAAATGGAAAGAAGCTGATGATGTGATCGTGACAGGTATGCGCATGATGGCACTGGTTGGTTTTACTATGATTGCTGCCCAAGGTTTTGCCGCAGTTATTGAAGCAACCAATCAGGTTCCTGAGCTTGTGAAAGCTACAGCTGGCTGGATTGGGGATAGTAAAGCCTTAGCTGCTTTTGTCATGCTTTTGGTCGGTCTGTTGATCACTCTCGGTATTGGTTCTTCATTTTCTACTGTACCGATCTTAGCCATTATGTATGTGCCATTATGTTTGCAGTTTGGTTTTAGCCCGATGGCAACGATTGCAATCATCGGAACTGCTGCTGCATTGGGTGATGCAGGCTCTCCAGCTTCAGATTCAACTCTTGGGCCAACATCGGGTTTGAATATGGATGGTCAGCATGATCATATGAGGGATAGCGTTGTACCTACCTTTTTGCATTTCAACATACCCCTGATCATTTTTGGTTGGATTGCTGCAATGGTTTTATAAAAAATTAAAACTGTATTTAGGCTCTATTTATAGGGCCTTTTTTATTGATTGAGAAATACATCACAGAAAAATATTTTTTAATAATCTGTATATCAAAATATAAATATAGGTTATGACATTTTTTGTCTGTTTATTAATCTATTTGTATAATGCTGTCATTTTATTATTTTAAGATTAAATTATATTTTTAAGTTATTTTAAAATGTATTATTTAAAATAACTTTACTATTTTGGTCGGATATTTAAAGTATACAAAAAAGCTAGGTTTTATAGTAATTTAACTTTACTTAACTTGTCGGAATCGTAATAGTAAAAGT
>MPMC02235883.1_pt1 | contig 102508 bp, 72 predicted proteins | sample 1617281 | NCBI WGS metagenome assembly MPMC02 (sample SAMN05944809, study PRJNA350692) | marine metagenome | biome: marine; feature: ODZ; material: water; isolation source: 100 m water sample filtered on 30 um supor filter | place: Pacific Ocean | collected 2012-04-09 | depth 100m m | reverse complement strand
CTCGGAGCCCGCACCAGAGCCCGCACCGGAGCCCGCACCGGAGCCCGCACCGGAGCCCGCACCGGAGCCCGCACCAGAGCCCGCACCGGAGCCCGCCCCCGAGCCTGCGCCCGAGGAGGAATAGCTTGGTGGGCGTGAGGTTGACCGGCTCCTAGAGGAAGCAGTTCCGGGAAGCCAGGCCCCTCAAATTGCGGAATGATGGTGCCTTCTACGAGGAGGACCAGGAGACCGCCTGTACGGGCTGGGTGAAACCAGGGTCCTCGAAGGCCGGGATGCAAAGCCTGGAAAGCTGCAGGCCGGCAGGTAAACGCTTTGGAGTAACCGGGAAAATTTCCTCCGCTCGCTTGGACCGTCACTACGGAATTTATCGTTGATCTGTGGGCGAAGCCGCAGGAGGGATTCGGGAGGGGCCGGTTTGGGAGGTAGGAGGTGCGGCGGGATTGGTCTTGCCAATGACCTCGGGCAACGGACTACTAGTGGTCCTGTCTATCCATGGAGGCCATTCGTGCAGATTCGATCTCAAAAGACTTTGGTGAGGTTCGGGCTCTGAATGAGGTCAGCATCGGGATTGAACCCGGTGAGTTGTTCTTCCTCCTCGGGGGGAGTGGTTGTGGAAAGACAACCCTGCTCCGTTGCATCGCGGGCCTGGAGCAACCCTCCTCGGGCCGTGTCCTCTTTGAGGGAGAGGACGTCACGGACCTTCCCACCCACAAGCGGGAGGCCGCGATGGTGTTTCAGAGCTACGCGCTCTGGCCTCATATGACGGTGGGACAGAACATCGCCTTCGGACTGGAGGAACGGAAGGTCCCCCGTAATGAGATTGCCGAGCGTGTGGGCGAGGCGCTTGAGATGGTGCGGATGCCGGGATTCCAGGAACGGGGGATCGACCAGATGTCCGGAGGCCAGCAGCAGCGGGTCTCGCTGGCCCGCGCCCTGGTGGTGAAGCCCAAGTGCCTTCTGCTGGACGAGCCGCTTTCCAATCTCGACGCACAGTTGCGACTGGAGATGCGTTCGGAGATCCGACGTATCGTAAAGGAGAACGGGCTTACGGGCGTCTACGTCACCCACGACCAGGCCGAGGCGCTTTCCATGGCCGATCGCCTGGCGGTGATGGACCAGGGCCGGGTCCAGCAGATCGGATCCCCGGAGGATGTGTACCGTAATCCGGCCACCTCCTGTGTGGCCTCCTTTATCGGGGAGACCAATCTCCTGAACGCAACGGTGAAGGGACAGGGGGAAGGAGGTTCGGTGGTGGTCGAAACCGAGGCAGGGGAGTATGCAGGCCGCCCTGCGGCAGAAGACTGGAGGCCGGCGGAGGGAGACAAAGTCTCCGTTTCAGTGCGGCCGGAGGCGATCAGGATTGCTGAGACGGAGGATGGGTCTCTGGGGGAGATCATGGAAACCACCTACCTCGGGGATATCATTCAATACCGGATCAGGATGCATGCCGGGGTGGAGATCCAGGTCTCCGAGATGAATCCCCGGCAGGTTCTGGCCAAGGGTGTGGGAGTGACGCTCGAGGTGCATCCGGAGAATGTGGTGATCCTGCAGGAGTGACGATCCCGGGCCCCGTTTGAGAAGGCATGAACAACTGGAAGAAGATCCTCCTCATCCTCGCGCTCCTCACGGTGGTGGTTGCCGCGCCGCTGGTGTTGCGGGACAGTGGGACGGAGGGGTCTGACCAGGCGGACCTGCGACTCGACGTCATCACTCCGCACACCGAGACACTGCGTCGCGAATTCGGGGAGGCCTTTGCGGACTACTGGCAGAAGAAAACGGGAGAGAGTGTCTATGTGAACTTTCTCGTCCCGGGCGGAACGTCGGAATGCGTGCGCGTAATCGGCAACGGCTTCGAGGCAGCCCGGGAACGGGGAGAAACGGGGTGCAATATTGATGTTTTCTTCGGAGGGGGCGCCTACGACTTTGCCATTCAGGCCAAGCTGGATCGTTTCGAAAAATTACGGATCTTCGATACTCATCCCGGGCTGTTCGAGGAAGACGGTATTCCCGCCGCCCTGGGTGGAGAGACCTTCTACGATCCTGAGCACGCCTGGATCGGATCGGTGCTGTCCAGCTTTGGGATCTGTTACAACACCGATCTGCTTGCAGAGCGTGGACTTTCCCCTCCCACCAGCTGGGATGACCTGGGGGATCCCGGTTATGTGCGGGGGATCGCACTGGCCGATACCACCAAGAGTTCCTCGGTGACCAAGTCGTTTGAAATGCTGGTCCAGCAGAAGATTCAGAACGAACTGGCCCTGGGCAGCTCCGGGGAGGAGCGCGCTGCCGTGGTTGCACGCGGTTGGGAGGCCAGCATGCATCTCATCCAGCGAATCGGCGCCAACGCACGCTATTTCACCGACAGTTCAGCCAAGATCCCGCGCGACGTGGCCCAGGGTAATGCGGTGGCCGGGATGTGTATCGATTTCTACGGCCGGACCACCAGCGAGACGCTGAAGAGGGAAGACGGATCGTCCCGCCTGCAATACATCATGCCCTCGGGCGGCAGCTCCATCAGCGTGGATCCGGTGGCGGTTCTGAAGGGGGCTCCCCATCCCGAACTGGCACAGGCTTTCGTGGAATTCGTCCTCTCGCGGGAGGGTCAGATGCTCTGGGCGGCTGCCCCGGGGAGCCGCCCCGGGCCCAGATACCGGGCTCTGCGCCGTCTTCCCATCCGTCCTGACCTCTATGAGGGCGAGACCCTGGCCGCCATGATCGACGGGGAGGCTCTGCCCTTTGAGCAGGCCCGGAAGTTCACCTACGACCGGACGCTGACCGGTCATCTCTTCTCTCCGCTCAGGACCATCATCCGGGTGATGTGCATCGATCCTCATGACGAGATGAAAGCGGCCTGGGACGCCCTGATCGAGGCAGGCTTTCCGCCCCAGGCGACGGCTCGGTTTCATGATGTCAGCGCGGTGTCCTACGAGCAGGCCGGGGGGCTGATCAAAGTGACCCTGAAGAAGAGCAAGGTCGATGCGGTCAGGTTGATGAACGAACTCAGCAGTGTCTTCCGGGCAAATTACCGGGAGGCACAGAGTCTGGCGGAGAAAGGGAAATGAGAGCGAAGAAGGCCATTATTCTCACAACGGCGGTGGCCCTTTTCTTCGGGGTCTTCTTCCTCTTTCCGGTCGTGATGGTGATCGGCGAAGCCTTCGTGGACAAGGAAGGCGGGTTCACGAGTGCTTACGTGGTCCAGATCTTTGCCAACCCGGTCTACCTTGAGGGACTCTGGAATGCTCTTCTTCTCGGGGTGACCAGCACCTTTGCGGCGCTGCTGATCGCCTTTCCGCTCGCCCTGTTCACGCATCGCTACCGCTTTCCGCTGAAGGGCCCGCTCTCGGCGCTCATCCTCGTTCCGCTTGTCCTGCCTCCCTTCGTGGGGGCCGTGGGAGTCAAGCAGATGCTCGGGGTGAAGGGGGCGCTTAACGCCTTCCTTGAGAAACTTGGGATGATGGATCCGGCTGCGCCCATCGACTGGCTGGGGGAGGGACGCTTCTGGGGCATCGTGATCATGAATGCCCTGCACCTTTATCCGATCCTCTACATGAACATCGCGGCGTCGCTTGCGCATCTTGACCCTGCCATGGAGGAGGCCGCGCAAAATCTCGGCTGCTCGCCATGGAGGCGACTGAGGCGCATCACCATGCCTCTCACCATGCCGGGAATCTTTGCGGGAGGTGCGATCGTCTTCATCTGGTCCTTCACCGAACTGGGCGTGCCATTGGTCTTCGACTACTCGCGGGTGGCCCCGGTGCAGATTTACGACGGACTCAAGGATCTGGAAAGCAATCCGTTTCCCTACGCCCTGGTGGCGGTCATGCTGGTCATTTCCTCGGCAGTCTTTCTGCTCTCCAAGGCCCTCCTCGGGCGTTCAAGGCTGGGGACTGCCCCGCGACCCAAGGGGCGACAGACGGAAAAGGTGCTGCGGGGCGCGAAAGGCTGGTTGCTCACCGCTCTCTTCCTGGGAGTCTTTCTGCTCGCTTCCCTGCCGCATCTGGGCGTGATCCTGCTCTCGATGGCCACCGACTGGTATGGCACGATCCTGCCGGAGCAACTCACCGGGGCGCATTATGACGAGGCCCTGGGTCATCCCCTGGTGGTTCCTTCCATCCAGAACAGTCTCCTCTATGCCTCGGGGGCGATGCTGGTGGATCTCCTGCTGGGACTTGCCATTGCCTGGGTGATCGTGCGAAGCACCATTCGCGGGCGGGCCCTTCTCGACGCACTCGTGATGCTGCCCCTGGCCGTGCCCGGACTGGTCCTGGCCTTCGGATATCTCGCCCTGGCACAGGAAGGTCGGGCTTTCTCCTTTCTGGTCGGAGCCAACGGTAATCCCGTCATCCTGCTTGTGATCGCCTATGCGGTGCGCCGGCTTCCTTATGTCGTGCGGGCGGCGGTGGCCGGCTTGCAGCAGAGCAATGTCACTCTGGAGGAGGCGGCGCTCAGCCTCGGGGCCACTCCGATGCGCATGATGCGGCGGATTGCACTGCCCCTCCTCTCCGCCAATCTGCTGGCTGGCGGTATCCTGGCCTTCGCCTTCGCCATGCTGGAGGTGAGTGACAGCCTGATCCTGGCTCAGCAGGCCGAGCACTTCCCGATTACGAAGGCTATTTACGCGCTGCTCAACACGCTGGGGAACGGATATGAACTGGCTTCCGCTCTCGGGGTGTGGGCCATGGTCTTCCTGGGAATCTCGATCGTGGGGGCGGTTTCGCTGGCCGGGAAACGCGGTGGTCTCTTCCGCATGTAGCGGTGGTCAGTTCCGGTTTCCGGCAGAGTCAGTTGCTGTCGGAGAAGATCTGTGCCGTGTCTTGAGCCAGGGATCGAGGAAGTTGGCGACGATGATGAATACGGTGCCGAGATAGAAGGCGAGATGCAGTTGCTGGTACTCGTGGAAGAGGATGGCCCCGAGGAGAATGCCCCAGACGGGCTCGAAGTTCATGGTGAGATTGGCCGTGTAGGCGGTCAACCGGCGAAGGAGGTGGATGTTCCAGGTGTGAGCCACGGTGGTGCAGAGCAGGGCGAGGGTGAGAAGCGGAAACCAGTCGCGCCCGGCCGGGAACTGGAAGTGATGAGGGGAGATGAGGGGGAGAACGAGAGCAGCGATGAGGCATGCTCCGGCCATCTCGTAGAGGAGCATGCTGCGGGAAGGGGTTCCCCGGGCCACCAGTTGCCGGTTGAGGACGGGAAAAATGGAGTGAAGCAGGGCTCCCGCCAGGCCCACCATGAGGCCAAGGCGGTGATCGTCGCCAAGGTTTCCAGCGATGAGGAGTATTCCCGCAATGACGATTCCCCCGCAGAGCAACTCGCCCGGTCGGATGGGTCTTCGCTCGATGAGGGGTTCAGTGATGGCCGTGAAGAGGGAGATGGTCGCAAAGGCGGCAAGGGCCACGGACACGTTGGAGAGGGAGATTGACCAGAAAAAGCAGACCCAATGGGCTCCCTGGAGCAATCCCAGTCCGAGGGCGGCCAGCAACCGGCGGCGGGGGAGACAAAGGAGGGCGGGATTGATAACCGCCAGCCAGAGGGCCATGGCAAGTCCCGCAATGAAAACGCGCCAGAAAACGAGGGAGGGAGCCTCGATTGAGATGATGCGTCCCAGCACCGCGGTGAGGGCGAGAATGAAAACGAGAAAATGATATTGGATTAACGGTTTTATGAGGAGGGTGGGTGAGGGCTTTGGTCCGGATTGCAAGGGGGGCTCGTGGAGACGCAGTTCAGATTGCGCGACGCATGTTTGCTGTCCACTGAATATTGTATGACGGGTCCTGTCTACGGACCTCTTGATCTTGCCGTTCTTCCGCAATACAGTGAGTCAGTGACTCCCCCCAGTATCTTCAACGATGTGCTCGGCCCCGTGATGCGGGGGCCTTCGAGTTCGCACAGCGCGGCCTCGTTGAGGATCGGGCGACTGGCGCGTGACCTGATGGGAGGCGATCTGCAGGAGGTGGTGGTGGAATATGATCCCAACGGCGCACTGGTCACCACGCATGAGTCGCAGGGATCGGACCTGGGACTCTTTGGCGGCCTGATGGGCTGGGAAACGGATGATGAGCGTCTTCCGGACTTCCGTGAGAAAATCGAGGAGGCAGGGATCAAGGTGGAGATTCGCTACGTGAGTTACGGCGCGGAGCATCCCAACACCTACAAGCTGACCCTGCGCAACCGGGATGAGGAGCGAACCATGCAGGCGATCTCGACCGGGGGTGGCATGATCGTCGTGCAGGAAATCGAGGGTGCCGGAGTTGGAATAGAGGGCGATTACTGCGAGACGCTCGTTTTTCTCTCCGAGGCTGGAGCGGCTGAAGGACTGGTTGGCTGGCTCTCGAGCAGCTTTTCCTTCGAAGAGGTTCAGGTCCGGCCGGGGGGCAGGGAAGTCCTGATTGAGATCAGGAGCCGCAGCGCGCTCGACGAGGGCCTGCTGGCGGAACTCCGAGGCAATCCGGCGATTTCGGCAGTGCGCGTGCTCCATCCGGTCCTCCCGGTGCTGGCCCGCCGGAATCTTTCCGTTCCCTGGTTGCGGTGTGCGGAGATGGACTCCTACCGGGAAAGCAGGGGCGATGAACCCGGGCTGGGAGACCTGGGAGCGATCTACGAAGGTGAGCGCGGTGATATTCCGGTAGAGGAGGTGAGGGAGCGTATGGGCAGGTTGGTTGAGACGATGGAGGGGTCGATCCAGACCGGGTTGCAGGGAACCAGTTTCGCTGACCGGATCCTTCCGGCGCAGTCGCCGCGTTTTGCCGAAAGGATGAAGGCGGGGGAGCTGGTGCCGGGCGATGTGCTCAACCGGATCATCATGTATGTCTCTTCCCTGATGGAAATGAAGAGTTCCATGGGGGTCATCGTGGCAGCCCCGACGGCGGGGAGTTGTGGTGCACTTCCGGGGGCCGTTCTCGGGGTGGCCGATGCCCTGGGCAGGAGCCGTGAGGAGCGGATCGAGGCGATGCTGGCGGCTGGCATGATCGGGGTGTTCATTGCGGCCCACTCGACGTTTGCAGCGGAAGAGGCGGGTTGCATGGCGGAGTGCGGATCGGGCGCGGCGATGGCGGCGGCAGGAATCGTCCTTTTGATGGGAGGGAGCTTCGAACAACAGTTGGGAGCCGCGTCCATGGCCCTGCAGAGTTCCCTGGGGATGACCTGTGATACGCTGGCCAACCGGGTGGAAGCTCCCTGTCTCGGGCGCAATGTGACCGCGGCTGCCAATGCGCTCTCCTCTGCCAACATGGCGTTGGCGGACTATCAGCATCTGGTGCCCTTTGACGAGGTAGTGGATGCCATGAAGCAGGTGGGCGACCTCATGCCACGCGAGATATGCTGTACGGGCCTCGGTGGGTTGGCCCTTTCCCCGGCTTCCAGGGCTCTGGAGGAAAAGCTGGCCCGGGGACCGGGCTGTTGCGGGAAGGTGGAGAAGGAATCGTGATTCGTGGCAGCGGGGCTTCGAAAACCTACAACTCAGGGGCGATGAGGTCATCCCAGGACTGGCGTTGGCGGACGACCGTGGCCTGTGCACCATTGACGAGGATCTCGGCAGGCATGGGGCGGGAGTTGTAGTTGGAGGCCATGGTGAAGCTGTAAGCTCCTGCGCTCATGAGGGCGATAATGTCGTTGGCCTTGAAGTCGGCGAGTTCGCGATCCTGACAGAAGAAGTCGCCACTTTCGCAGATGGGGCCCACCACGTCGGCGGTGACGCGGGTGCTCGCGTCGTCTTCACGGAGGGGAACAATTTCGTGGTGTCCCTGGTAGAGGGCCGGGCGGATGAGATCATTCATCCCGGCATCGACAACCTTGAAGGTCTTGGCGTGGCCCTTCTTCTCATGGAGGCAGGTGGTGAGAAGGACACCGGCATTCCCCGAGATGTAACGACCGGGTTCGAGAAGGATTCTGAGGCCGAGGGATTGAAGGCGGGGTGCCAGTTCGTTGGCGTAGACCACGGGAGACAGTGGAGGTTCATCATGCTGATCCCACCAATCCCGCTGGCCGGAGGCGAGGGCGGCATCGTAGATGATGCCGATTCCTCCACCGATGGAGAAGAACTCAAGGTCGTGCACGGACTTCAACTCGGCCACGAGAGGGATGACCCGCTCGACGGCTTCCACGAACGGGGTGACACTGGTGAGCTGGGATCCGATGTGCATCTGCACACCCTTGATCCGGATATGGGGGAGGTTTGCGGCGTGCTGGTAGATTTCGCTGACGGCTGCGTAGTCGATCCCGAACTTGTTCTCAGCCTTGCCGGTGGAGATATACTCGTGGGTTCCGGCATCCACATTGGGGTTGATGCGCACCGCGATGGGAGCAGTTACGCCGACACCCCCGGCCACTTTGTTGATCAGTTCGAGTTCGGCCACCGACTCGATGTTGAAGCAGTGGATTTCGTGCTCCAGGGCATGGCGGATCTCTTCTGCAGTCTTGCCCACCCCGGCGAAGGAGCAGAGTTTTGGATCTCCACCGGCCTTGATCACGCGGAAGAGTTCACCTCCGGAGACAATGTCGAATCCGCTGCCGAGTTCAGCGAGCAGGCCGAGGACGGAGAGATTGGAATTTGCTTTGACGGCGTAGGCGATGTGGTGATCGAGACCCTCCAGAGCCTGAGTGAGTCGATGGTAGTTGTCGCGAAAGGTCTGGGCGGAGTAGACGTAGAGGGGGGTGCCATGCTCCTCGGCCAGAGCCTGCAGGTTCACCTCCTCACAGTGGAGGATGCCTTTGCGGTAGTGGAACTGGTGCATGAGTCGTGACGAGGAGTGGCAGGTGCGGGGGACCAATACGCCAGAATTCCGGGACTCCAACACTCCAAAAGCGAGGAAATGTTCTTTAAGGTGGAACGGGCTACTCGACCCGGAAAGAACGGGTTCGGCGGCCGAAGAAATCCTCCTCCATGGCTTTGCTTCTGATGTTGAGGAGTTTGGTTTCGAAGCCGGAGGTGAGCCAGACGTGGGCGAAGTGGCCGGATTGTGATTCTTTTTCGGGTGGGAGGACCACGACGGAGGTCACCCGCCTTCCCAGAGTAATCCGGTAGACGCGGTTGGGTGGAAGGGTGATGCGAGTGTGAACATTGAGTTTGGTGAAGTGACCGCTTCGGCGGTGAGCCACCTCGCTTCCGTCTTCGACGAGGATCCGCTTGTTCTGCAGTCGGGTTCCGGGGAATCCGATTCCACGGGACTTCGTTTCGAGAAGGAGGGTGTCGTCCCCGGCGAGTTCAAGAGAGCCTTCGAGGTCGAGGGTGATATGGATGGTGTCGGGCAGGCGTTCCAGTTCGTCCCTGATCAGGGTGGTGGTATTGGTTCTCGAACAGGGGAAAGACAGGCAGGTTGTGCCGATCACGGCAAAAAGGACCACCAGGACACCGAAGGGAGCCCAGGCCGGGATGTGTTCTTCAACCGGTGTTTTTGGTTCGTAGAGAGCCTTGCGGTGCAGTCCGAAGACCTGGAACAGGGCAGCCGAGGTAAACCAGATCACACCCGCGGACCAGAGGATATCGCTGGCAAAGTGCAGGCCCTGTGCCAGACATGCCATCCCGATGGAGGTGCCGTAGGTCCCGGCCGCCACGATGACCAGGATGCCTGTCTTTGGTCGCCGACAGGCGAGCAGGGCGAGGCCGACGGCGAAGAAGTAGAACCCCATGGAGGCGTGGACGCTGATGAAGGAATGTCCTTCGGTAGCGGGATCGATTGTCAGGAGCCGTTCGAATGGATCCGCTCCGCCCAGACCCTCGGTTTCATTTGGCCGGGGGCGGCCCCAGTTTTCCTTGAGGAGGAAATTGGCGATGAGGCCGGGTCCGGCGAGGAGGGCGAGAACGAGGAAAGCAGAGAGTTTCCGGGAGGAGGCAAGGCGGCGTCGTCCGATGCCGAGCACGAGGACAGAGAGGGCTACCGCAGCCGCAACAAGGGCTGGAATGGCGCCAAGGCGGTAAACCTGGAGCCAGGGTGGTTTGCCGGAGTAGGTCCAGAGATTGGCTTTCTCATTGTAGAACTGCCGGGCGATTTCCAGGTCCAGTTCGCTGAAAAGAAAGGGCAGGGACCCTCCTGCGAGAAGCACCGCAGGGAGGAGATAGAGAACGAGGATCCAGCGCCTGGTCACGGGAGAGAGGATGGTGGGTTCGAGTATTCAGTGTCCAGTTCTCAGTGCGCCGGGAGAGGGCCCGGGCGGGGAGGTTTGCCGGTTTTGGGTGACGGCCTGGTCATGCGCAGATTCCGGGGACCGTCCGAATCAACCCAAAAAAACCGGGAACCTGGCGGTTCCCGGTTCTGTATCAGTGTTGATGTCGATTTGAGTTCTTCGGGTGCCGTCAGCCGTTAACGGTCTGGCAGATCCGCTGTGCCACGCGGTAGGGATCTGCATTGGAAGCCGGGCGGCGATCTTCGAGGTAGCCCTTCCAGCCGTCCTGCACGGTGCCCACCGGGATGCGGACGGAGGCTCCCCGGTCAGAGACCGCATAGCTGAATTTGTCAATGGCCTGCGTCTCGTGGAGCCCGGTGAGGCGAAGTTCGTTGCACGATCCGTAAACCGCGATGTGTTCGTCATGCACCGGCGCAAACTTGTCGAGGAGAGCCCGGATGCCTTCCTCGCCGCCTTCCTCGCGGATGAAGGTGTTGGAGAAGTTGGTGTGCATGCCGGAACCGTTCCAGTCACCGAGCACGGGCTTGGGATGAAGTTCGACGGTCACGCCATACTTCTCCGCAGTGCGATAGAGAAGGTAGCGGGCCAGCCAGGCATCATCTGCCGCGCGTTTGGCACCCTCACCGAAGAGCTGGTATTCCCACTGTCCGATCATGACCTCGGCGTTGATGCCGGTGACACCCAGGCCAGCCTCAAGACAGAGGTCGAGGTGTTCCTCCACGATATCCCGACCGTCCACGTTGCCGGCGCCGACCGCGCAGTAGTAGGGGCCTTGCGGGCCGGGATAGCCCTTGGTCGGAAAGCCGAGGGGAAAGCCGTTCTTGCTCAGAACGTATTCCTGTTCGAATCCGAACCACATGTCCTCGTCGTCATCCCATCCCCCTCGAGTGTTGGAGGGATGCACGCTTCCGTCGGCAGCCAGGACCTCGCACATGACGAGGTAGGCATCGAGGCGGTCGGGATCGGGGACCACCCGGACGGGTTTGAGGAGACAGTCGGACGAATGTCCCTCGGCCTGCTCGGTGGAGGACCCGTCGAAGGCCCAGCCGGGAAGTGCCTCAGGGGCTGGAACCTCTTCCCCGTCGTAGTTCCAGATCTTGGTTTTGCTGCGAATGCTGGGCTCCGGGGTATAGCCGTCCAGCCAGATGTATTCGAGTTTTGCTGCTGCCATGGCGCGCGGAGTTTGATTCGGCCAAAAACACTGTCAAGTGCACAGGATGCATGAAAAACGGCCAACCCTGCTGGAGAGTTGGCCGTTCGGGAATGTCAGGATATCCGTTTTTCTTGTCAGCTGGCGGTGGACACGGAGGCGATGGTCTGGAGAATTCGGCTCGCGATGGCGTAGGGATCGCCCTGTGAGTTCGGTCGACGGTCTTCCAGGTAGCCCTTGTAGTCGTCCCCGACGAAGGCGTGGGGGACGCGGACGGAGGCACCACGGTCAGCCACGCCGTAGGAGAACTTGTCGATCGACTGGGTCTCGTGCAGGCCGGTGAGTCGCAGGTGGTTGTCAGGACCGTAGACTGCGATGTGCTCTTCCTGGTTGGCCTCGAAGGCTCCCATGAGAGCTTCGAAGTAGTCCTTGCCTCCGGTCTCGCGCAAGTAAGTGGTGGAGAAGTTGGAGTGCATGCCGGATCCATTCCAGTCCCCCGCGAGAGGCTTGCAGTGCCAATCAATATCGACACCATATTGTTCGCAGAGGCGCAGGAGGAGGAAGCGGGCGACCCAGACATCGTCGGCGGCTTTCTTGGAGCCCTTGCCAAAGACCTGGAATTCCCACTGCCCCTTGGCCACTTCGGCATTGATGCCTTCGTGGGTGATGCCGGCGTGAAGGCACTGCCAGAGATGCTCTTCGGTGATCTTGCGGCCGAGGGCGCCGATGTTCTTGAATCCAACGCCGCAGTAATACTCGCCCTGGGGTTCAGGGTAGCCTTCCTTGGGGAATCCGAGGGGCAGCCCATTCTGGGTGAGGAAGTATTCCTGTTCGAATCCGAACCAGGCACCCTCATCGTCAAGGATGGTGGCGCGCATGTTGGAGGGGTGCGGGTCGCCGTTAGGCAACATGACCTCACACATCACCAGCGCCTGTTGTTCGTTGGTCTTGTCCGGATAAACGGCGACGGGTTTGAGGGTGCAGTCGGAATCGCTGCCGTCGGCCTGCTCGGTGGAGCTGCCGTCAAAGCCCCAGAGGGGTAGTTCAGAGAGTTCCGGGAAGGAGGCGTATTCCTTTACGCAGCACTTGGTCCGCAGGTTCGGGACGGGTGTGTATCCATCCAGCCAGATGTAATCCAATTTGTATTTGGGCATGTCGTGTTCTAGTCGAGTTGCGATCACCGCGGCACATCAGACGGCACGGATCCGGAAAGGAGCCATGTCACAGAGCCTTGGAGGCACTCATATGAAGCAGCGGCCGTGCCAAACTGCGTAAAAAACGCGAGCCGAAAAGCTCAAAGTTGAGCAATCTTGGCCACGATAAGGGTGGCGTCATCGTCGCGGTTGTTTTCCCGTGCCCGGGCGAGGATCCTGGAGGCCAGATCTGTGGATTCACCATGGTCGGCCAGTTCAGTTGCCAGCCCACGCTCCCAGATTCCGTCGATGAGACCGTCGGTGCAGAGGAGGAGGCGGTCATCGCCCTGGAGGGAATGGGATTCGATTTGTGGGCGAATGCCGGGGTGGCCGGCCCCGAGGGCGTCATAGAGGGCACTGCGACGCGGATGGGTGCGGTAGGCGAACTCACTGATTTCTCCGCGGTTCCACTGTCCCCAGGCCCGGGTGTGGTCGGTCGTGAGCTGGGTGGTCTTCTCCTCCCGGTGAAGATAGAGGCGGGAGTCGCCGAGGTGGGCGAAATGCAGGTGTCCAGGGCTGAGCCAGATGAGAGTGAGAGTGGCTCCCATCCCGTGCAGATCGGACTCTTCCGCGGCAAGGGAGTTCAGGCCCTCGTGTGCGCTGTGCATAAGGTGCAGGAGCGCGGATGATCCTTCTTCCTCTCCATGACCGTGAAGGGCCTCGTATAATTCACCAGCCTTCCGCTTGACTGCGGCGAGGATCAGGCGGGAGGCGAGTTCGCCCGCAGAGCCCCCCCCCATGCCGTCGGAGACAGCAAGGACAAGATGCGACGGTTCCAGGAGAGCCTCGCCGTGGGCCTCGAACCTGCGTGCACCGCCCGGGCCAACTTCGAGGGCGAGGCAGGCGTCATCGTTGGAGTCGCGCATGGTCCCACCTTCGGAAAGGGCGCACCAGGTCACTTTCCAGATTCCGCGGTGTTCCCGTTCGATGCCATCAGGTTCGGGAAGGAGTTCCGCAAGTTCAAAGTCGATGAGGCAGAATCGTCCAAGACGGGGACAGTAGGTGACATTGCGGGGTTCAGGGTCATCGTGGCGCACGCCATACTCCCGCTCAAGGTCGGCGAAAAGGGCATCGGACTTGGTGCGCGAGATCTCGGGAGCGGGTTGTCCGCAGTTGGTGGTGACGATGTAATCCTCTTCCGCCAGATGCTCCAGCAGACGAGGGACATAGGGACAGCCACGCTCCTCAAGAGCCTTGAGGAGTCGCGCTTCGTTCTCACAGCGCCTGCTCTTTTGGTGGCCCCGGAACTTCTTGTGCACATGACCCTTGAAGTCGATGCGGACGTGGGAGCGAATACCGTCCTTGAGATCCTTCACGCGGGAGGGAGTGAAGGATGGGGGAGAGGGAAGGGGAAGGTGAAAATACAAGGGGGGATCGATGAACAGAGGGGAACAGAGAGCGAGATGGCACAGTCATTGGAGACTTTTAGTTTTGATTTCTAACCTTTCCTTGACCTTTTGGGTCCGGAGAGGGATTCTGTAGATGCGTGGATAAGGTTGAGATTCCGAAGAAGGCCATATACCGCCTTTCGTTATATCAGCGCTGCCTCAGCAAGCTACATGAGAACGGCAAGGAGACTGTCAGTTCCTCGGCGCTGGCAGGAGCGGCGGGGGTGAAGCCTGCCCAGCTGCGCAAGGACCTGACCTACTTCGGGCAGTTTGGAACGCGTGGCCTGGGTTACTCGGTGACAGAGTTGCGGGATGCCATCCGTGAGGCGCTGGGCCGGGAACAACTGCAGCCCGTGGTCATGGTCGGTGCCGGAAACCTGGGAGTGGCTCTGTTGCGTTATCGTGGATTTGAGAAGGAAGGTTTTGAAGTGGTGGCGGCTTTCGATGCTGTGCCGGAGGCCGTGGTTTCGCGGGGGATCTCTGTCCCAGTCTACGGACAGGGCGAAGTGACCCGGTTTATACGGGAGAACGACGTGAGACTGGCCATCCTGTGCGTGCCTGGCGGAGTGGCTCAGGAAGCTGCCAACGAGCTGGTGGGTGCGGGGGTTCAGGGGATTCTGAATTTCTCCCCCACCTTGCTACAGGTTCCCGATGCGGTGACGGTCAACAATGTGGATCTCGCCCTGGAGCTGGAAAACCTCTCCTATTTCGTGAGCCACGGGGAATGACGACGGGGGGAATCTGGGTCTCGACGACCGGAATAGATTGTTCGGACCGGAAATCTGCACGGATTAACAAAAATAGATCTAAGATCCTCTTTTCCCGGGCGTTCCTGATATAGATTGAGCCCTGTGATGGGCCGGAATAAGGACATGGTTGAGACCCACGAGCAATTCGTGGAGCAGGCCCTCGCCCAGTACGAGGGACCGCTCATCGGATACGCCTTGGGGATCGTGCATGATCTTGATCGGGCCCGCGACGTTGTGCAGGACACCTTCATCCGGCTCTACCAGCAGGATCGGGAGAAAGTGCAGCGGGGGCTCAAGGCATGGCTTTTTACGGTTTGTCGGAACCGGGCTCTCGATATCCTCCGCAAGGAGAAGCGGATGGTGGCCCTGGAGGACGAGAAGGCTGTCCGCCTGGAGGGAACCACGGCAGCGCCGGATCGCGTTGCGGATTGGGACGAGCGAGTGGCCCAGGTCATGAATGCCCTGGACCGGCTCTCCGACAACCAGAGGGAAGTCATCAGACTGAAATTTCAACAAGAACTCAGCTATAAGGAAATCAGCGAGGCAACCGGCCTTGCTCCGGGCAATGTCGGCTTTCTGCTGCACACCGGATTGAAACGTCTGCGGGCCCTGCTTCCGGAAGACCTGCTGGAAAATTCCCTGCCAAAGCAATGAAGCGTATTGATTCTGAAGATCCCCGCGTGACGGCTTATGCCCTGGGCGAGTTGCCTGAGCATGAGGCGGCCGAACTGCGCCGTGTAGCGGAGAAACATCCCGCCGTGCAGGCCGCGCTGGACGAAACTCGTGCGCTGGGCGGGTTGATCCGGGGCGGTTTCAGCAGTGAGAGTCTGGAGTTGGGGGAGGCGCGGCGGGAAGCAATCCGCCGGGCCGGGCGCAGTCCGGACCCGGAGAATCTGGTTTCCATTCAATCCCGCCGGCGCGACTGGTTCCGTCCGGCGGCAGTTGCGGCGGCGGCAGCGTTGGTGGCCTGCGTGCTCTGGATGATGCAGCAGATCCCCGTGGGGGAGAACGAGTTTGTGCGGGAGGCGACTGAAGCCGAGCAGCGGGAAGTGGTCAGGATGCAGATTCTGCTCAGTTCCACGCCCCGGTCGGCGCGACCCATCGCGGGGGGGACCACTCCTCTGCCCCGGGCGTCCGAGGAGGAGGCCTATCCCATTCTGCCGGAAGTCCCGTCCGAGATTGTGGACGAAGAGTATCTCGCCCTGCGTGAACTCTGGCAGAAGGATCCCGACGCATTTTTCGCGAGAGTGCGCAGCGCAGCGCGGGAGATAAACCTTCCGGTCCTGAGTCGCATGGCATTCCTGGCGGACAATCCCTTCGTCTCCACCCGGGAAGAGGCGCGCTCGACCGTTCCCATTGTTTCGGGAACGGCCAGCTATCACCTGGTAGAGCGGTTTATCCGCAACGAAAAGAGGTTGCCACCGCGGAACAGCGTGCGAACGGAGGAGTTGATCAATCAGGTGTCCTATCCTGACGAAGGTGATGCTGATCTGGATGGGATCAAGCTGGGGATTGAGATTGTGCGCTGTCCCTGGGACCGGGAATTGACCCTTCTGGGGGTGCTCCTCCGTAATGAGTCCGGGAGGGTGATCGCTGAGGACGCAGTGCTGCAGGTTGAGGTGGATCCGGAGTTCGTCGGGAGCTACCGCCTGATTGGTTACGCGGGTCGGTCGGTTCCGGAGGGAGAAGACGGGGTTTCGGGAGGGCTCTCCCCGGGGAAATCAAACTACGTTCTCTATCAGTTCCGACCATCCTCCCCGGAGATTTTCAATGTCGAACGGGTGGTGGCGAGAGTGAGTTTGAGCGTCGGAGCGGAGGGCAGTGAGTTGATCGTGCCGGTAACCACCCCGTCCCGGGACTGGGATCTCGCCAGCAATAACCTCCAGACGGCGGCGGCTCTGGCTACGTGGGGGATGGTGTTGCGGCAGTCTCCCTTTGGCGGTCCGCTTACTCACCTGCATATCAGGGAATTTGCGGAGGATGCCCTTCACGGGAGCGATTCGTCCGATCTCAGGCGACGGGAGGCCCTGCAACTGATTCTCGATTCATTGCCCCTCTTCGAGATTGAGCCGGAAGAGAACGAGAACTGACGGAATGCCTGATTGATATCAGGGAGTTTGTGGATTGCGGGAAGCAGAGTGGAGGTTAGGCTGTGGCAGAGCAATGGGCGGTCGTGCACGGGTATTCGCGATCCTGGGCGTGGCCCTGGTGGTGATTCTGGGATTGGGATTTGTAATCTGGAAGTGGACGACCCGGGAAAAGCCCAGCTACGAATCGGCCTTTGTTGAATATATCTGGATAGGCTACCCGCCCGGCAGCATGCTGGAAGCGTCAGACTTTGGCGGTGATCGGATGGACTTGATCCTGCGGGAGCGAAAGGCAGGCTATCTTGCGGGGGTGACCAGCAGGGGCGACCCCCCCGAAGTGGTGGAGGTGGAATTGGCAGTTGATCTGGACGTCCTGGAAACCAAGGTGCTGATTGAGGAATTCAGGGGAATAGGTCTTGTTCCGAAGGAAGCCACCTTCGAGTCCGGGACCTATCCACGATCCGGGCTTCTCGACTAGGAGCGTCTGCCGGAAGTCCCTGGGGGAATGGCGTGCGGGAGGGCCGGGTTCGTTGCTGAGATCGCCGCATTTCCTTTTCCCCCAATTCCCCGGTGATGGCGTTTGGACATCGGTGGATGACGCGATAGAGTCGCCCCGGTGAGCGATCCTCCCTGCATTCTCCTGGTGGATAACGGCTCGTTCCGGGCCGAATCGACCCTGAGCCTGCGCCGCACGGCGGAAGCCCTGGGCGTCCGGATCGGTGCCGAGGTTCATCCGGTCTCGCTCCTTCATTCCATCAGGGTGGATCCCGTTGAACTGGGAGGTGTGCCAGCCCAGGTCTTCGAACCGTTTCTCCGGGCCCGGCAGGAAGAGGGCAGGCATTCCTTTCTTGTAGTGCCCTTGTTCTTCGGGCCCAGCGCGGCGATCTACGAGTACCTTCCGCAGCGTGTCCGGGACATGAGCGGGAGTTGGCCGGAACTTGAAGTGCGGGTGGCGCCCTCCATGGTGGAACTGGATGAACCGGACGACACGCGGGTGGCTCGGATCCTGGGGGATCTGGTTGTGAGGAAAATGAAGGAGGAAGATCTTGAGAAGCCAGCGGTGATCCTGGTAGATCATGGGACGCCACGGGAAGCAGTCAATCGGGTGCGCAATCACGTCACGGCCCAGCTTCACGCCATCCTGGATGATCGAGTGGCGACGGTGGAGGCTTCCTCCATGGAGCGCCGCGAGGAGGCGGAGTACGATTTCAACGAACCCCTGCTGGAGAATTTGCTGGGTCGGACGGGTTTCGACCGGGAAGTGGTCCTGGCCATGCTGTTCATTTCACCCGGACGCCATGCGGGAGCGGGAGGGGATATTGCCCGGCTCTGTGAATCGGCGGAAGCGCGCTGTCCCGGGCTGCGGATCCATGGAAGTGATCTCTTTGTGACCCACCCCGGAGCGATCGATCTTCTGGTCCGACGATACGAAGAGGGGTTGGCGGGCAAACCAGTGCAGGGGGAAATCGCCGCTCCCGGAACCGAGTGATCCACCATGTCTGAAGTTGGCACCATTGGATTCTGGCGAGACCCGCTGGGCCGCCCCGGGCCGGATAATATGGCGGTGGACAGTTGGCTCCTGGAACGGGAGGAAGCGCCGATTCTGCGTGTTTACGACTGGCGGGGAGAGTGGGCCAGCCTGGGATACTTCGGGACGGTGGCGCAAGCGCGCGCCACGATGCCCGGAGTCTCGCTGGTCCGCCGGGCCACGGGAGGGGGACTGGTGGATCATCGCCATGACCGTACCTACACCCTTGTGCTGCCGGGAGGCTGCGAACTGGCGGGACGGAGGGGTGGCGAGAGCTATCGCGTGATTCACTCAGCCCTGGCGGAAGCGCTCGGGGAGGCCGGGATGGAGGTGCGCCTGATCGAGGAGGACGCCCCGGTAGAGTCTCCGACCTGTTTTGAAAAGCCGGTCGCCTGGGACCTGGTGGAAGGGCGGGGACGCAAGGTGGCAGGGGCTGGCCAGCGCCGGACGCGGAAGGGTCTGCTGCACCAGGGCAGCGTCATGATCGAAGAAGGGGTGGACGGGGATGCCGTGTTCGCATCCCTGGCCGGCAAGTTGGCGAGGGAGGTGAAACGAGTTAACCGCGAGCCCTCAGGGGAGGAACTCGCGGCCAGGATTGATCAGTTTTCCAGCCGGTCGTGGGTTGAACGGCGGTAGGGCGTGGGGTTACCTGTCCTTGGAGTGCTCCTTTTCGAGGTGCTCCTTCAGGACATCGCGTCCGAAGTCGCCATCGAAGAGGCGCCAGACGGCGTGAGCGTGATTGGCGTCGTTCTGGGTGTTGGCATACTCCACCATGAATGCGCCGTTGTCCGTCACGCGGAAGTAGTGCTGATCTCCCTTGTTGAGACCCCCGGCCCAGGCGAATTGCAGCGTGTCGACGGCCCCGGCAATCTCATTCATGGCCGGTCTGGCCAGTTCGGGTCGCGCATTGCTGGCGAATTCCCGCAGGATGGCGAGGAGGAGTTTCTTCTGTTCGGCGGTCATGTCCCCACCTTTTACGCCCAGTGATTCCGGCTTGGCAGCAACCCGGTCCTGGCTGGAGAGAATATCGCGCGGCGCCTTATCGGAAAGGATGACCGGTTTGCCGGCCTCCTTGAGCGATTTCATGAGCGCCCGGGCCTGATCCTCCATGCGGCCCAGCGGCCGGGTGCCTTTGCGGGGACCCTTCTTCACGCTGGCGGGGTTTGTGCCGAGGAAAGCCGGGGTAATGACCACGTTGCCATTGATGACGGTGTAGTTGAGGGAAAGGTGGTGGCCCTCAAAGCGCCATCCCCAGGTCCCGGTCTGCTGCTTGCTGGAGGGTTCTCCGAAGATTGCGATATAGTACTTCTGCGTGTCGCGCCTGACAGGGTCCTTTTCCATTTCGGCCAGGATGGCTTCCAGGCTCATGATGGTACTGGCATTCAGCACTCCCTTCTGGCTGAGGCCACTGGCGAGCAGAGCGTAGGCATAGTGGGTTTGCTCGGGATTCAGTTCGCTCAACATGATCCCCTTGCGGTCGAGGGGGATGAAGTGCCAGTTTTCACGCTCCTCATCGGTGAATTTGAAGAAGGCCTTGGCCTTCTGTTTGGCATCGAGTCCCTTCAGGAAATTACGGGCAGCTCGACCCATGTCCAAAGCAGGATTTCCAGCATGGACGAACGGGGCAGCCAGGAGAACAGCAGCAAGTGCGAGATGTTTCTTCATGATCGGCGGAAGTCTGCGATGGTTATCCCGGAATGGAAGCGGAATATCCTGCTGATGGCGGGGCTCCTGCGGGTGGCCTGAAGGAAGGGACGAAGGGAGCGGGTTGAAGCTGGTTCAGGAGGTCACCCCCAGCATGCACGTGGCTACCAGCAGGTAGATGAGCATCCCGGAGACATCCACCACGGTGGTGACGGCCGGGGCGGCGATAACGGCGGGATCGAGGTGGATGGCACGGGCGCCGAGGGGAAGCAGGGAACCGATCAGAGTGGAGGCGGTCACCTGCACGGTGAGGGCCACGGCCACCGCTGAACCAAAGCGCAGGAAACTGATTTCGGGTGAGACTTCGGAATGGAAAAACGGGAGGATGAAGATTGCCACCACCGCAATGGTGAGGCCGAGGATGAGTCCCAGCATGGCCCCGAGGCGCAGTTCCTTCCAAGCCACCCGGAAGGCATCGCGGGCATCCAGTTCGTTCAGGGCCATGGCACGGATGGTCACGGTGGAGGCCTGTCCTCCCGAGTTGCCTCCTGCTGCAATGATCATGGGGAGGAAGAGCATGAGGAGGGGAATGCCCTCCAGGATTTCCTCGAAGCGAAACATGATCGCGCCAGCCGCGATGGAGAGGAGGGCCAGTCCCACCAGCCAGATCACGCGGCGACTGAAATGTGTGGTCACGCGGGTGTTGAGATAACTTTCTTCGGATTGCTCTCCGGTCAATCCGGCCTGCTTTTCGATATCCTCGGTGGATTCCTCGCTCAGGATCTCCATTGCATCATCGGAAGTGATCACCCCGAGGAGACGGTTCTCCTGGTCTACCACCGGGAGGGCGAGCATGTCGTATTTGAGAACGGCGGTTGAGGCCTCCTCCTGGTCGGTGCCAGCCAGCACGGTGTGCTCAACAGGCTGCATGATATTGCTCACCGGAGTCTGCCAGGCATTGAAGGTGAGATCCCGCAGTCGGAGCTTGCCCACCAGATGATCCTGTTCGTCCAGGACAAAGATCCGGCTCAGGGTCTCGGTGTCTTCGAGATCCGGGCGGAGGTGATCAAGGGCTTCCTTCACGGTCATCCCGATGGAGATGTTGCCGATCTGAGTGGTCATGCGTCCACCCGCGGTGTCTTCGGCATACTCAAGCAGGCTACGGGTGAGTTCGCGTTCTTCCTGCTCTCCGAGGAGACCGATCAGTTTTTCGCGCTTTTGCTCATCCTCCACATCCTGGAGCACATCCACGCGATCGTCATCGGGAAGCTCTTCCAGAACTTCGCGTTGCTGGCTGGGCTTGAGATGGTCAAGCGCCTCCTCCACGAGAGGATCTGGGATTTCGGCCAGGACCTCGGAAAAGGCCTCGGAGGGAAGAGTGCGGGCAAACCACGCCTGTCCCTTGCGGGAGAGGTCCTCGTAGACCGCGGCCAGGTCGGCGTGGTGAACCTCTTCGGCCACTGACAGGAAGGCGCTCCCGTCGCGGGCTGCGATGGCGTGTCTCAAATCCTCGAGAATTTGTGGGTCCTCCTCCGGCACCAGGGCAGATTAGGAAGCGCTTCCAGTTTGAGAAGTCCAAACAGAGGGGTGGGGCGGAGACGGAGTTTTTCTTTGCGGGGTAGTGCGATAGGTTGTGTATTACTCCCGACCTCCCTCACCCCCCCTTTTCTTCCCGCATGAGGTTTCCCTGGCGTTCTGCTGTCCTGCTTCTCCTGACCGGATCCCTGGTCCGGGGAGAAGCCATGCTGCAGTATTTCAACACGAGTTGGCGGGAAATTCGGCAGAAAGTTCCAGAAATAGCGGAAGCAGGGTATCAGTCGCTCTGGGTTCCTCCCCCCACCAAGGCCGGCGGAGGCTTTTCGGTGGGATACGATCTCTTCGACCGTTTCGACCTGGGGTCAAAGGACCAGAAGGGATCAGTGCCCACCCGTTATGGAACGGAGCAGGAGTTACTCGATCTCATCCGGGTGGCCCACCGCTTCGGAATCCGGGTTTATTTCGACAGCATCATGAACCACAACGGATTTGATGTGCCTCGCCACAACGAATTGGTGGCGGAGGAGATCTACCCGGGATTCCGCCCTGGTGACTTCCACCTGCGCGAGACCGGCGATGGGTTCTACCGAAAATGGGATAATACCAGGGATTGGGGCAGCACGTGGCAGGTGCAGAACCTGGGGCTTTCAGGACTTATCGACATTGCCAACGAACCTGGCCCGACCAATCGTAATCATGGTCCCTTCGAGGGCGACACCCGGAGCAAGCCTCTCTTTCTCCGCCATCCCGACAATCCCTCCTACTATTGCTATGTCCCGAGCGGACCGGGGCAGACTCACGCGGCCAATGAAGGCACCTACGTGGGTTTCGGAACCAGCAACGGAATCACGCGTGCTTTTCTGCAGGCCAACGAATCATTTTACCAGGAGGTGGTGGAGGACATGCTGCATCGTTCCCTGCGTTGGCAACTTGACCGCACCAAGGTGGACGGGGCACGACTCGATGCGGTCAAGCACACGCCCGCGGACTTCTTTGGAGCCACCTTCGGGGCGGACCGGGATGCCTCGGACTACGGCTACCTGGGACAGGCCCAACGGCAATTCAACCTTTCGCGTGGTTATCTCGATACGAACCACCGGGACACCGTATTCAGCATCGATGCACCGCGTGATGACGCCATGTTCTTTGGTGAGCATCTGGGAAAACCACCCGCGCATGGACCATACATTGATGCGGGGATGCGGCTCATTGACAACGATCTGCGCAACAACCTGAACGATATTCTCGGCAATCCCTCCGCCACCCTGGCGGGCTACGACCAGCCGGGAGCCGGAGGATTCAGTCCAGGCGTCTCGGTCATGCACGCGCAGAGTCACGACAACGACTTTGCAGTGCGTCGTGAATTGCAGCACGCTTTCTACTTCACCCGTGACGGTCTGCCGCTGGTCTACACGGACGGCAATTATCATGCCGGAACGCTGGAAGGCAGCGGGGGCGCCTTTCCACGGCACGCCAATACTTCTTTCCTCGGGCAGTTTGGCGACAACCGCCTGCCCAATCTGGCCTGCCTCCACCAGCACTTCGCCCGTGGCTTCCAGCGTCCCCGCTGGGCCGACAACGATTTCGTGGTCTACGAGCGCATCGACAAGAGGGAAAACGGCGGAATGAGCGACGATGCGGGTGTGGTGGCCATTGTGCTGGTGAATGACAACTATGCCAGCGGGAGCAGTCGTAATATCGGAACCACCTTTCCCTCCACCCCCTTCGAGGACGATGCCTATCTCTACCAGTATGCCCGTGGTTACGGGAGTCAGACGGGGTTCTTCAAGTATGCCTCACAACTTGACGAGGTGGTGGTTGATCCGGGGAGTTACATGGTCTTTTCCTACCGCACCCCGGAGGAGTCGCGGGCCTGGAGCGGGATCGGTGGTCGGCCCATCGAGATTTTCCAGGAGGGTCGGCGGGCGGACAGGATGACGGTGACGCGGCGGGATGGTCCGGATGGCGATGAAGGTTTCAGCGGGCCTTTTGCCAATCCGGGATTTCATCCCCGGTCGTCCGATCTCGACGGGATCGGAGGCACCGATTTCGAATATGAGATCGAGATTCCACGGGTGACCGATGTGGGCAATCTGAAGTTTGTGTTCCGCGCTGACCGTTCGACGGCCAACATTCTCTGCAAGCTGGACGGGGGTGTTGATCTCAACGGGACGCGTCCCGTCGGGAATGGTGACCCGGGCTTCCGGGACAACCCGCCGGCCCTGAGCACGGATGTCTTTCTCGGGTATGAACAGCCCCATTTCGTGGAACGCATGGGGCCGGAGAAGTTTGCGGCCAGGAACACTTCCCGTTGTGCGCTGGACGCGGCCGGGGCGGAGAACTGGACGATCCGGATCGGTTCGGGAAGATTTTCACGTGTCAACGGGGAGGGGAACAACTCCACTCCGCCGGATACCGTGCAGTTCGTGTATCACGATCCCGAAACGGCCCTGCCGGGATCGATCGGCAATGGAAACCACTACCGGGAGACTCCCAGCTCGATTGAGATCCACGTAAAAACGAACTCCGGGCTGGGAGGATACCGGGGTGCCCTCTACTACACTCTCGATCGCAGTATTCCGCTCGGGGCAGGTGGGAGCGGGGCAAACGCATCCACCTTGACCGTTCCCATGAACTGGGTGGGTGATGCCGAGGGCGGCAGCTGGTGGAAGGGGACCATCACCCCGAGGCGGGCGGGAACGATTCGCTACGTGGCGGCCGTTCGCCGTGCTACCGTGAATCCGCTCTTTCCGAGTGGATCAGACGAGGTCGGAGACAAGCGACATGGGATGACCGTCTTCGAGATCGACGGGTTCAACGGCGAGACGGTGGAGTTTTTCCCTCATAACGACTACGCCAAGACTCCGGACCAGGACTCCTTCGTAATGGAGACCGGATTGGATGAAGGGTTTCACATTCTACGGGCCCGGGCTTTCCTGGAGCGCACCGGGAAGGCTTCGCTCTACAACACCTTCCAGCAGACATTCTACTATGATGCCGGCAGGCCGCAGGGAGAGATCGTCTTCCCCAACGAGAACGACATCCTGGACGGACAGAACTTCGAGGTGGTGGTCCGGGCCGATGCGAGCGTGGGGGAGGCCTGGTTTTATATCGAAGATGGAGTCGGTCCCAATGACGATGACCAGACCGGGGCGGGCAACGGCAATGGACCGGGAAAGTGGCTCCGGGCTTCGGAGACGGGGGTTGATCCAAATCTGCCGACTGCCTTCTCCCGGGAGTTTCGCTTCAACTATGCGAACATCCCGCCCGGAAATGTTCCAGCGGTCCTGCATGTTCGCCTGAGGGAAGCCACCTCAGGGGCCCCCTCTACCTGGACCGGGACGGTAGGGGAAGCAGATGACACCAGGGGATGGTATACCACCCTTACCCGCAATGTAATGGCCAACGGTCCCAACCGGCAGCTCTTCGTGGCCTTCCCCTCCACCGACGGGGAGGTGGTGGGTGATGATTATGTGCTCAAGGCCTACTTTTCCAAGAGTCTCGGGGACGGGATTTCTGACCAGCAGCTCATCGACGAGTTCTCCATCGCAATCGGAAGTCGGTTGAGCGCATCCCCGGCTGGAGCGGTGGATCAGGACAGGGCTCTCCTCAGCATCGTCCGTGATGAGACGGCCGACTACCACGCCCTCGCTTTTGACGTGCCCGAACTCTGGACTGGCGATCCCGAGTTCCTGCATCATGTCGAAGTGAGTCATGCGCGGGGAGGGATCGCATTGCTGGCCACCCGGCTGGTGCAGGCGGCCGAGGTGGTGGAACCCTTCGTGAGCGTGGTGCAACCTCCGGCCTTTGACGGGGGAGGGCAACCCTGGGTGGAGGGTATCCCTGAGGTGGCCAATCCCACTCCGGAGCAGAGGGAGATTCCCATCCGGGTCGGGACGGACGATGGCGTGGGGCATCTCACCATCACCTTCGAACAGGGCAATGGGACGCTCACCTTTGTGGAAGTCGTTCCGGTCGGCATCCAACAGTCCTGGGACTACCGATGGACCGGAGTCTCCCCTGGGTTTTACCGCATCCGGGTGGATGCGAGAGCCAGTCGGGCCGGTCCGATTATCGCCACCACCACCCGTGACATCACGGTGGCGCTGGTGCCCTCGGTTCCGCCCGGGCAGGACAACGATTCGGATAGCCTGCCCGACTGGTGGGAAATCGCGCACGGACTCAGCACTGCGGACAATGGGACTACGCCAGGAAGTGCAGGGAACGGGCCGGAGGGCGATCCCGATGGCGACGGCATCCTGAATTTCACTGAATTCCTCGTGGGACTGGATCCAAATCAGGCGGATCGGGGTGCTTTCCCGAGTCTGCAGGTTGCTGCCAATCCGGATGGCAGTGTCCGCTTGACGTTCCCGAGCATTCCGGACCGGCACTATACGCTTTCCTGGAGTTCGGACCTGAAGAACTGGACCACGCTGGGCGCAATCATTGACACAGGGGCTGAGGTCCTTCCCGCAACCTACGAGGTCACTGACGCCGGTCCGCCGGAGTCTCCGAGTCATCCAGCCGTCACCGGGTGGCGGTTTTACCGGTTGGAGGTCGCGCTGCCCTGAGGATCACCCTGCCTCCGGGTAGGGCCCTCGCAGAACAGGGAATTTCCGGTCCACCTGTTCCCTAAAGCACCTGTTCGACGAACTTCGATCGGGAGAAGGCGTCAAACTGTTCCGGTTCTTCCCCGGTCCCGATGAAACGTGGCGGAATTTCCAGTTCCTGCTGGATGGCCACCGTCACCCCTCCCTTTCCGGATCCGTCCAACTTGGTCACGATCACGCCATCGAGAGGGACGGCCTTGTTGAACTCGCGGGCCTGATTGAGGGCATTGCTCCCCGTGGTGGCGTCGACCACCAGGAGGGTGTAGTGGGGGGCGCTTTCGTCCTGTTTGCCCAGGGTGCGACGAATCTTGCCCAGCTCCTCCATGAGATTGTGACGAGTGTGAAGGCGTCCAGCGGTGTCACAGATGAGGACCTGCACCCCGTCGGTGAGGGCTTTCTGGTGGGCGGTGTAACAGACCGAGGCCGGGTCGGCATTGGGGGAACCCTTGACCAGCGGGATATCAAGGCGCTCGGCCCATTGCTCCAGCTGCTCCACTGCTGCGGCGCGGAAGGTGTCCGCTGCAGCCAGCAGGACCGAGACTCCCTGCTGCGCAAACAGATTGCCGAGTTTGGCGGCGGAAGTCGTCTTGCCCGTCCCGTTGACTCCTACCACCAGGATGACCAGCGGGGAGCCATCCTCAGGCAGTTCAAGGGTGTGATTGTCATCGGGAAATACCTGCAGGATGCGTTCACGCGCGGCCTCCACCACGTCGTCGGCGGAGATCTTGCGCCCCAGGGTGCGCAGATTCTCGACGATTTCCAGCGAGGTTCGCACCCCCAGGTCGGCCGCAATGAGATCGGCCTCCAGTTCGTCCCAGTCAACGTCCGCCCTGTTGGCGACCTTGTTGTAGAGGTTCTTGAAGAAGCCAGCCATGCGGGGTTGTCAGTGGTCGATATTCGGCAGAGGGAGGGGGCTCGCGACGGCGTAGCCGAGCGAAGACGGCCGGAGGTTCTCGTATTCTTCCCCTGAGGCAAGGATTTTGCTCTCAGGGGAGATCGCAGTCCCGGCAGAGGTGCGGAACGCCCCTATTCCTCCAGTGCCTTCCCCAGCCTGCCGGGAAAATCGGTGGTGATGGAGCGGCATCCCATCTCCAGGAAGCGCCGGGCGACGGCCGGGTCATTGACGGTCCAGACATGGTGCTGGAACCCGGCCCTGGCCAGGGCGTCGAGGTGTTTCTTGTGCAGATCCGGATGAGTACTGGAGCCGAGTCCGTCAGCCTTGATGGTCTTCAGGACGCCGAGCAGGCGCGGGAGTTCCCTGTCGGGGGCGTTGCGGGTGCGCTTGTCGAAGCCGTAGAGCCAGTTCACGGTCCAATCCGGTCGCTCCTTCTTGACGGCTTTGACCACCATCTCATCAAAGGAGATGATGACAATCTGTCCGTCGGCAAGGTCACTGGCGGTCACAACCTTCAGGAGAGGGGGCACGATTTCAGGTCCGCTCTTGATTTCGATGTAGATCTTCTTCTCCGGCGGCACGGTGGCCAGGACTTCTTCCAGGGAAGGCATGCGAGTGCCGGAAAACTTCTCGTCCTTCCAGGACCCGGCATCGAGGGCCTGCAACTCGGCGAAGGTGCTTTCCGTGAGAATCCGCTTCTGGCCCGTCAATTTCTTCGTGTCCCGATCATGAAAGCACACAATCCTCCCGTCCCTGGTGAGATGGAAATCCCCCTCGATGGCATCCGCCCCCTGTTTCCAGGCCAGCCTGAAGGCTGGCAGGGTGTTTTCCGGAGCCTCCCCGGAGGCGCCCCGGTGCGCGACGATAAAGGGATCGGCGCAGACGGGCATGGCAAGGGAGAGCAGGAGGCAGGGCAGGGATTTCATCATGGAAAGCGGCCCTGATTCAATACTCCGCGGGACCTGACCACAACTCTCCAGTCATTTCGAGATGTCCGGGCAGGAGCATCATAGTTCCTTGAGATAGAGTCGGCGCCACTTTACGTGGGCGGATTTCCCGCCGTGCACCTGCAGGCCGATGAAGCCTTCCGGAGTGAAATTCTTTTCATCGGTATCCTCAAAGTCGGCGCGTGCCACTCCATTGAGCCAGGTCTGGATGCGTTTGCCGTGGCACTTGATGACGATAGTGTTCCAGTCGTCCCACTTGAAACTTTCCTGGCCCCGGATGGTGAACTCCTTCCCGGTGTCCCTGCCGCTCTCCCTGGTGAACTTCCCGGGATAGAGCCAGCCACGCCGGGCCTCATCGTAGATGCCCGCCGTGTAGGAGCGGTTCCTGTTATTGTCGTGTTCGCACTGATAGCCGAAGACCCGGCCGTTGCCGTTGCGCTGCTGAGAGCGGAACTGGCATCCGGAATTGCCGGAGGGATCAGCGAACCGGAACTGGAATACGAAGATGAAGTCCCGATAACTCTTTTCACTGCAGAGGAAGGTGTTCCCCCGAATATTCTTCCCGTAGCCCACGATGGCACCGTCCTCCACCTTGTATTTTCCGGTGCCTCCGGCCTTGCGCCAGCCCTTCAGCGTTTTTCCATCGAAGAGGGCGGTAAACCCGGCGGCGCTCAGGGCCTTGGGATTCGCCTGGGCCGGAACGGTGGAATCCTTTTTCGTTTCACCACCCAGGGAAGTGGCCAGAAGCGGCAGGAGGACTGCCAGAGGGGACAGGGACTTCATTCCCGTCATGGTCAGGGAGGAGATCAGTCGTGACGAGGACAAACCGGTCAGCTCAGTGTCAGTAAGTTCTCGTGCAAGCCCCTGACCTGCTCCTCCTCATGGGCAGCGGAGAGGGTGATCCGCAGGCGGGCAGAGCCCCGGGGGACAGTGGGAAAGCGTACTGCGGGCGCCAGATACCCAGCCTCCAGCAGCGAGCGTGCGGCTTGCAGGGCTGGTTCGTTTTCACCGAAAATCAGGGGGGCAATCGCACTCCGGGCTTCCGTTCCCCGCAGTTTCGCGAAAGTCGAGATGTTGGACCACAGGCGCTCGCGCAGATTCCGGCCGCGTGCGGAAGCGATGACCCTGAGGCCACGGCTGGAGGCCGCCACCTGGGCGGGAGGAGGCGCTGTCGAGTAGACGAACGGGCGCGCCCTGTTGAGAAGAAGGTCGATCCATTTTCGCTCGGCAGCCAGATAACCTCCCGCCGAACCAACCGCTTTCCCCAGCGTGCCCATCTGAAAGGTGATGCGCCCCTGCAGGCCCAGTTCCTCTGCCAGTCCCTGCCCGGTGGGGCCGAGCACACCCACCGCATGCGCTTCGTCAAGGAGGAGAAGGGCTCCGTGGCGCTCTGTCAGTTTCACGATCTCCCTGAGGGGAGCGCGGTCACCATCCATGCTGAAGATCGACTCGGTGACGACCAGGAGGCGGGCCTCGGCAGGGAGTTTCTCCCGGTTATCGGCGAGGAGACGTTCGAGTTTCTGGAGGTTGTTGTGGGGGTAGATCCGCAGGGTGGCGCCGGACTGCCGGGCTCCATCGATCAGGCTGGCGTGACAGAGCTTGTCGAGGATGACCACATCTCCCTTGCCCAGGAGCGCGCCGAGGCTCCCCACCGCGGCGGCATAGCCGCTGCTGAAGCTGAGGGCGGCCTCCATGCCCTTCCACTCCGCAATGTGTTCCTCCAGGTCGAGATGCGGAGATAAGGAGCCGGAGATGAGGCGTGAGGACCCTGAACCTGTTCCGTAGCGCGCGATGGCCTCCCGGGCAGCTGCCATCAATTCCTCGTCGCAGGCGAGTCCGAGGTAGTCGTTGGAGGCAAAGTTGACGACTGGGCGACCATCGAGACGGAGCAGGGGAGGGTGGTCTGCTTCGAGCGGCTGCAACTGGCGTAGAAGTCCAGCTTCCCGCAGAGCTGCCAGTTCGTCCTCCGCCTGGCGCATGACGTTTCGTTCAGTTGGTCACTTTCAACGCCATCACCGGACGCACCAGCTGTGGCGACTCGAGCGCCCAGCGCAGCAGGGCCTCCGAGTCATTCCAGATCGACCTTGATGTGCTGCCCAGGACCACCGCGATCACCGTGCGGCCATGCAGGCTGCCACTCGCGACAAGGCATTTTCCCGAAGCTCTCGTGGTTCCCGTCTTCATGCCGGTGGCATAGGGCAGGCGCTTGAGCAGTTTGTTGGTGTTTGTGAGTTTGCTGACCTTTCCGTCGTTGTGCACGAAGTTGTACTCACGGATGGTCATCGGTCTCCGGATGGACGCATGCCGGTAGACGTGGCGGGCTAGTTTTGCGATGTCGCGGGCGGTGGAGAACTGGCCCTCCCTGGTGAGGCCGTGGGGGTTCAGGAAGTTGCTGTTGGACATTCCGAGTGATCGGGCCCGGAGATTCATCTGCCGTGCAAAACCCGCGACACTTCCTGCCACGTCCCGTGCAAGCGCAATGGAGGCGTCGTTGGCGCTACGCACCAGGATGGCCTTGAGCAATTGTCCACGGGTGTAGGTGTGTCCCGTTTTGAGATAGAGTTTACTCGGTTCCACCGCGGTGTCAGTTGACTGGATCACGACGCGGTCGTTCAGGGAACCCGCTTCCGTCACCAACAGGGCGGTCATGAGTTTTTGAGTGCTGGCCACTGCGCACCGCTCGTCCGCATTCTTGGCCATCAGGACCCGCCCGGTCGCAACGTCGACCACGATCAACCGCTTGGCGACGACCGAGGGCGGCGAGCCCTGGGGGGTGACCACGGACGGGGGAGGAGGTGCCACGGGTTTCTGCTGGACAGTCGGTTTCCCGGGAGGGGCCACGCAGGCAACGAGGGCCGTGGACAACACCAGACAGGCCAATGGAGGCCCAGAAGCGATAGACATCGACTTTGATAATCTCACTGGCTGAAGTATTCTCAAGAGCCAAATTCCCTTCTTTTGCAGGTATTCCGTTAAAGAAATACTTGCGTTTCACCTTTCCAGGCCATTATACTGTTCATGCAAACAGGAACTGTTCAAATGACTCATAAACTCACTGACAGGCAGCAGGAGCTCCTCGATTTTCTCCGGCAATCTCACCGCGAAACGGGAGTCATGCCCTCCACCCGGGAGATCCAGGCCCATTTTGGATTCGCCAGCCAGACCGCGGCCATGAGCCACCTGCGCGCCCTTGAGCGGAAGGGAGTGATCAATCGCCTGCCCGGCAAGGCCCGTGCGGTGGTCCTGCCGGAGGATCTTGAGCGGGAAGAAATCATGGATATTCCTGTTTATGGGGAAATTGCCGCGGGCATGGCACAGGATGTCGAACCCGAAAGGGATGGTTGCGTCTCCATTGATGTGACAAGCATCGGACTTTCGAACTCAACCAAGGCCTTCGCCTTGAAGGTCCGCGGGGATTCGATGATCGATGCCCATATCTGTGATGGTGACACCGTTGTTCTTGAGATGCGTGAACCGCGCAATGGCGATGTGGTGGCAGCCCTCATCGACGGTGAAACGACTCTCAAGCGTTACGTAGTTAATCGCGGCAGGCCCTACCTGCAGGCTGAGAACGAGATGTATCCGGATCTCATTCCCCTCAGCGAACTGGTCATCCAGGGTGTCATGGTGGCTCTGCTCCGGAAGGCGGCCTGAAGCAGCGGACCGGATGAGGGAGCGCGGCCTGCAAGCGCTGCTGGTCGGCCCTGATCGGGGAGAACCATGCGCAAGTAACTTGTTGCCTGCCTTGTAATCACCCTGTGCCCTCCACTCGGGGCTGGACTGGAAGTAGTGTAAAATGAAATAGTCAGTCTGTCTGTCTCATGAATAAGTTGTCCCGACAGTTTCTTGTCTTCCTGGTTCTTTTTTCCGGTCCACTCAAGGCTGCTCCTGGAGGCGCGGTGGCCACGGTCGATCCGATCGCGACTGATGCGGCTATTCATGCCCTGGAAAACGGAGGCAACGCCTTTGATGCAGCGGTGGCCGCTGGTCTGACATTGGGTGTTGTCAATGGATACAATTCAGGGATTGGCGGTGGTTGTTTCGTGGTGGCGCGATTAGCCAATGGGAAGGTGATGACACTCAATGGCCGGGAGCGGGCTCCGGCCAGGGCTCACCGGGACATGTATCTGCGTAATGGCAGGGCTGATACAAATCTGAGCCAGACCGGAGCGTTGGCCATCGGGGTGCCCGGGGCGCTGAAGGCCTACGCTGAACTGAGTGAGAAACATGGCAAACTCCCCTTCAGTGAACATCTGAGAAATGCAGCCAGGATTGCCGAAAAGGGTTTTGCGATCCCCAGTGCCTACGCTGGGCGAATCCGGGCAAATGTGAGCGGGATAAGGAAGTTTCCCGCTGCCTCCAGAATACTGTTGGATCAAGCAGGAGATCCCAGGGGGGTGGGACAAACTCTCAAGCAGCCGGATCTGGCCAATACCTATCGGCAGGTGGCCAGGCACGGGACGGACTGGTTTTACAAGGGGCCTTTCGCAGAGAAGACAGCCGTCTGGATGAAGAATAATGGTGGCATCATGACTGCTGCAGATTTTGCCAGCTATCATACAACCGATTTGGATCCGGTGCGCACGACTTATCGGGGTTATACAATTCTGGGAATGCCCCCACCCAGTTCAGGCGGGATCCATGTGGCCCAGATCCTTAATATGCTGGAGGGCTATGATCTGCAGAAGATCGATCCCAATTCGGCTGACTTTTATCATGTTATTACTGAATCCATGAAGCTGGCCTTTGCGGACCGGGCTCATTGGTTGGGCGATCCCGCCTTTGCCAGAGTGCCCAAGGGACTGGTGGATAAGGGATACGCCAAAGAGTTGGCTGGGAGGATTGATCTCAGGAAGGCTTCGGTCGTGAAAACCCATGGAACCCCGCTCCGAGCCAATGAGGACGTGTTCAGCAAACACACCACCCACTTTTCCTGCGCCGACAGTGAAGGCAACTGGGTGGCAATTACCGCCACCATTAATACTTCCTTCGGGGCCAAGGTCGTTATTCCTGGCACCGGGGTGATCATGAATAATGAAATGGATGATTTTGCCGCGGCTCCCGGGGTGCCCAATGCCTTCGGGTTATTGGGGGCTGAGGCTAACTCGGTAGCCCCGGGCAAACGCCCTTTATCGAGCATGAGTCCGACAATTGTAATGAAAAACAACAAGCCCATTCTGGCTGTGGGGGCCGCGGGCGGGCCGACAATTATCACCCAGACTCTTCTGACCCTTATTCACACCCTGGACTATGGTTTGCCTGTCAAGGACGCGCTGGGGCAACCGCACTTCCATCATCAATGGAAGCCCGATTCAATCCGGATTGAAAGAAAAGCGGGCGAAGCTGTCTTGAAGGATCTGAGAGAGCGGGGGCACCAGCTAAAGGTTTACGGCAGCATGGGAGCGACGCAGGCAGTGGGCTTTTTTGACGGTCAATTTCAGGCGGCTCATGATCCCCGGCTTAAAGGTAAGGCCGTGGTTCTCAGATCCTCCAAATAGGATTGGTTTCGCTGCTGTCTGCATTCAGGATGCGGGTCACCCCATGAAAGCTCCTTCATGTTTCCTTTCTTTGGTGGGGTGTTCCTTTTTCTCCCCGCATCGACGTTGTCGGTCGCCGCGGCCCCGCGGAGTCACAAGACATTCGCATCAAGTGCCTGCACGGCAAGGCTCCTCAGGAGAAGCCACAAGATGGAAACAAAGGACTGATGAAAACACGAATCCCTTTTGCCCTCGTCCTGTTTGCCGCGTTGTTGTCCCTGGCGGGGGCGACCGAGGCAAAAAATCGCAACGTCCTTTTCATCATCTCGGACGACCTCACCTCGACGGCCTTGGGCTGTTACGGCAACAGGATCTGCAAGACTCCCAATATCGACAAGCTGGCCACCCGGGGCACCCGTTTCACCCGGGCCTATTGCCAGGCCACTTTTTGCGGGCCCTCGCGGGCTTCTCTCATGTTCGGGTATTATCCCTATGCCACCAAGGCAACCGGCTATACCAGCGGACGCGAGAAGATTGGTCCCGACAAGGACAGTTGGCCGCAGTATTTCCGCAGGAACGGTTACCACAGCGCCCGGGTCTCGAAGGTGTTTCACATGGGGGTGCCGCCCGATATTGCCAAGGGAAGCGACGGTGCCGACGACCCCGCTTCCTGGGACGAGAAATTCAACAGCCGCGGCCCCGAGACCCGGGCTCCGGGCAAAGGGGAAACCTTGCAGGACAATCCCGACGGCACGAAGAAGCTGGCCGGGGGCAACCGCTTCGTGGTGGTGGAGGCCGAGGGAGACGACTTGGTCCACTCCGACGGCAAGACCGCCCAGAAGACGATCGAGTTGATTCACCGCTACAAGGACTTGGACAAACCGTTTTTCCTGGCCGTGGGTTTCGTGCGTCCGCACGTGCCCTTCGTGGCTCCCAGGAAGTATTTCGACCTTTACGAGCCCAAGAAGATGGTCCTCCCCCCGAAGATTCCCGGCGACCAGGATGACATTCCACTCAACTCTGCAAATCGCAGGACCACCGCCAACTACAAGATGAACCTGCTCCAGCAAAAGAAACTGGTGGCCGGGTATTACGCATCGGTCACTTACATGGACGCGATGGTGGGCAAGGTGCTCGAGGCTCTGGAGAAAAGCGGCCAGCGTGATGACACCATCGTGATCTTCACCAGCGATCACGGCTATCACCTTGGGGAACACGACATGTGGTCCAAGGTGAGCGTGCACAGGGAGTCGGCCCAGGTGCCGCTTATTATCTGCGTGCCGGGCAAGAAGCCAGCCGTTTGCCATTCCCTGGCGGAATTAATCGACCTCTACCCCACGGTCTCCCAATTGTGCGGCTTAAAAATACCCGGCAATATTCAGGGTAAGAATATATCGGGCATGCTGGACGATCCTGCCGTCAAGGTGCGCGATGCTGCCCTGTCCAGTGGTAAAGGCAGGCTGCTCCGCACCGAAAAATGGGCTTTGCTCGACTACGGAAAGGACGGGGAACTCTATGACATGGAGAAAGACCCCAGACAGTACGTTAACCTCATCGACGCCCCGGCATACGCCGAAACCCTTGCCGACTTGAGGGCAAAACTGAAAGCCAAGCTAAGCGAAATAGGCAAGAACGACCTGAGCCCAGAACAGTAGAAAAAAGAGATGAGCAAACCCCACCTATTCCTATTTGCCTTCCTGTTGCCTCTTGCAGTTTGGGCCGGGGCAGAAAAGCCGAACATTGTTTTGATCATGGCGGATGACCTCGGAGTGGAGGGGTTGGGGTGTTATGGCGGCACGAGCTATTCCACACCGCGACTGGATCGTATGGCGGCCGAGGGGATCCGGTTCCGGCACGCGTATTCGCAGCCGCTGTGTACCAACACGCGCGTTCAGGTGATGACGGCCAAATACAATCACCGCAACTGGTTGGCGTTCGGGTTGCTCGATCCACGTGAGAAGACCATTGGCCATTGGATGCGCGGGGCCGGCTACAAGACCGCCATCGTCGGCAAATGGCAGCTGCAGAGTTATGATCCGCCGGATTACCCGGGAGCGGACAAACGGCGAGGGCGCGGGATGCACCCACAGAAGGCGGGCTTTGATGAGTATTGCCTCTGGCACACCGGCCACACGGAGGTGAAAGGCTCGCGCTATGCCGATCCGGTGATCAAGGAAAACGGCAAGTTTCGAACCGATCTCAAGGGCAAGTACGGGCCGGATGTGTGGGTGAGCTACATCAATGATTATCTGAAACGCCAGAAGAGCGACAAACAGCCCTTCTTCATTTACTATCCCATGGCCCTGCCACATTGGCCGATGGTGCCGACTCCGGACAGTCCTGAGTGGCGCAATCCCAAGACGCGCAACCAGGAGGAGGTGCGCTTCATCAAGGACATGGTGGAGTATACAGATAAATGCGTGGGGAGCATCATTGACCAGATTGATGCGCTTGAGATGGGACGCGACACGCTGGTGATTTTTTACAGTGATAATGGCACGCACAAGAAGGTGCTCTCCCAGACGTGCGAAGGTCCCGTGCAGGGAGGCAAGGGCAATCCCGATGATGCCGGCACGCACGTGCCGCTTATCGTGCGCTGGACCGGCAAGGTGAAACGGGGTGTAAACAATGACCTCGTGGATTCCACCGACTTCATTCCCACCCTGCTGGAGGCGGCCGGCAAATCAGTGCCGGTGAAGGCAGGCTTGGATGGGGTTAGCTTTTATCCGCGATTACTCGGACAACCGGGCGTCCCTCGTGAATGGGTTTATTGCTACTACGATCCGCGGCCGGGCTGGGATAAGGATCAATTCACCCTGCACGAATGGGCGCGCAATCACCGTTGGAAACTCTACAATGACGACCGTCTCTACGATGTGGCCAATGATCCACTGGAAAAACAGCCATATGTAGCTTTGACAGACACCCCGGCGAGGCGTGAGACAAGGCAGAGCTTGCGAACAGTGCTCAAGCGAATGAAGAGATGAATTCTTGGATATTCTAATTCGGTAGCCGGTTTGCTCACGGGCTTGAAATTCGCGCAGGAAGATCCAGGACTTCGTTTGCTCTTGGTCTTGGCCATCCCGTCCAAGACATTATAGCCTGAGCCGGAAGACAATGAACCCTTCGATCCAGTGAGAAGATATTTGCACCTCCCTTGTTGCCTGCTTTTTTCCTGCTTGTGCATCCCGGCCTCATCGAACGCCCGGATCCAGCCGGCTAAAGACGCGCCACAGCCGCTTGCTCCCGGGGAGAGTGCCAAACGGATTCGATTGCCGGAGGGTTTTCAGATTGAGCTGGTTGCGAGCGAACCGGTGGTCACGGAACCGTCCGGGATCGCCTTCGACGAACACGGCCGGGTTTTCGTGTGCGAACTCCATGGTTACAACATCGAGGGACATATCGACACGCAGGAACTCAATAAGACTGGAGAACTTGATAAAACGGTGCGGCGCATCCGATGGGAGTTCAAGGGAGGAAAAATCGCAGAGGAGGCAGCCAAACAGCAGTATGGGGTGGTCAAGTTGCTTGCCGATACGAACGGAGACGGCGTGATGGACAAGGCGGAGGTGTGGGCGGATGACCTCCCACCATGTTATGGTATTGTTGCTGCGCGGGGTGGGGTCATTGTGACCTGCGCACCCCATATCATGTTTTTCGCCGACCGGGACGGCGACGGAAAACCGGATGTCCGTGAAACCCTTTTTACTGGATTCGGGGTCAACACCATTGAGCGGGGAATCAACAACCCGATCTGGGGGCTCGACGACTGGATCTACGTCGGGAGCGGATCGGGAGGCGGAATAATCACCGGGTCGAAACTCAAGGGCCACTTCGAACTTGGTGGTTCTGACTTTCGGATCAAGGCGGACGGTTCGGCGATCGAGCATGTGAACGGGAGTGTCGGGACGTTTGGCCTGACGATGAACGATGTCGGCGACCGCTTTCCATCCTCCGGTGGCACCCCTGCCCGGTATGCGCTCCCCCTGCCGCGCCACTATCTTGCACGCAACCCGCACGTGGCAACCCCGGGTTCAACCCAGGGGGCTGCAAACTACGGCCACGGTTATCGCCTCAGTGACCCACATCCCTGGCGCGTCAAGCGGGGCAGGGATCCGGCCTGGGTGAAGTTTTATGGAAAGCGCGAAACCAACAGCAATTACTTTTCCGGGGGCTGTAGCACGACATTCTATGGGGGGCGGCTGTTCCCCGATGAATATCACGGCAACCTGTTTTACTGCGAGCCTTCGCTCAACATCGTGCATCGCACGGTCCTCACGCGGGACGGTGCCGGCTACCAGGCCCGGCGGGCGCCAGGTGAGCAGGAGTCCGAATTCCTTGCCTCAACCGATCAATGGTTCCGCCCAATGAATTTGCGCGTCGGTCCGGATGGAGCGCTATACATTGTCGATATGTACCGTGAAATCATTGAGGATTATTCTGCAGTCCCCCGATTTCTTCAGCAGCAATATGGATTGAATAAGGGGAAGGAGCACGGCCGCATCTGGAGACTTAGCCCGAAGGGAAAAACCCCCGCTGCCAAGGACGACCTTGCCAAGGCCATTACCAGGGAACTGGCACAGGTTCTTGCAGATGACAATCCATGGCGCCGGGCCACTGCGCAGCGGATGCTCATTGAACGGGGGGATCGTGATGCACGTGATTCGCTTGTCAGGCTGATCCGGGCTGAGGGGGCTTCATCGGCAGGCGTTATTCGTGCGCTGCAAACCTTGCGCTCGTTGAAATCCCTGGAGTCTTCGGATGTCCTGGGCGCCCTCGTGCATGAGGATCATGGAGTGAGGGTGCATGGATTGCGGCTGGCTGAACGGTGGCTTGACTCGGACCAGGCCCTCCGTTCCCAGTTGATCAAAATGAACCAGGATCCAGATCCCCGGGTCCGTCTGCAACTCGCCATGACGCTCGGTGAGTCCAAAGAGATCTGGCCGGTCGAATCATTGATCGATCTCGCGGAAAGACATGGCAGCGATGGATGGATGGCTGCAGCCATCCTCAGTTCCTCAAACAACCGGAACGGAGGCCGTCTGCTCCTCGGGCTGCTGGGCAAAATCGAATTGAGCCCAGATGCCCGGGCCTTGCTCAAGCCATTGGCAACAACCGTGGGCGGACGAAGGGACGGGGAGCAAATGGCGGCGGCCCTGCGGTTGGTGTCATCGCTGGACACGGACCTTCAAAAGGAGTGCCTGTCGGGCTTTGTAAGCAGTGTTTCCCGTGATGGGGCGCCAGCTCCGGAGTCCCCCGATGGATGGGCTGCCCTGACACGCTTTCTCAGCAGCAGGGATGCTGAGGTCAGGGAACTGGCAACCAAACTTTCAGCCAAGCTGCCGGTCGCTGAAGGTGATCGTCTGGTCGCGATGTTTGCAGAGGCGGCGGAGACTGCCCTGGAGACCGGGGGCGGGCTGGCCAAACGAAGGCAGGCCCTGCAAATCCTCGCCAGTGCGCCGTTTGAGACGATGTCACCAGTGGCTTCCAAGCTGCTGGACTCAAGACAACCACCTTCCATTCAGGCTTCCGCGGTAGCAGCCCTTGGCACTTCGGGCGATGAGCGTGCCGCCGGGCTTCTCCTCAAGGGCTGGCCGGGTTTCTCGCCAACATCCCGCAGTGAGATCCTCCGCACGATCTTCGCCCGCAGAAACCGGCTTCCCGCATTAATTGAGGCAATCGAAAACGGTATCGTTCATCGCCACGACATCTCTGGCGTGCAGAGGGAGCAATTGAAAACCATCCCAGACGCCAATCTGGCAACACGTGCCAGCAGGCTGTTCAAGGAATCTTCCGCGGAAGCCGAACTGACGGCACGCATTGCACGTTATCGCGGTACGCTCAACAACAAGGCGGATCCTGCAAAGGGGAAGGTGGTTTATCAAAAGAACTGCATCGTATGCCACAAACTAGGGGAGCAGGGCAACGAAGTCGGGCCTTCACTCGGCAGTATCACCGGCAAGCCCGATGAATCCGTTCTCATGGATATTCTCGATCCAAACGGAAAAATTGATCCGGAATACAAACTCTATCTGATCTCAGCGGCCGGAGGGAAGGCCTATGCGGGGGTGCTCGCTTCCGAGTCTCCCACCAGTGTGACCCTTAAACGTGTCGATGGTGGAACCGATATCGTTCTTCGTAAGGACATCATCAAGATGACGGCTTCCGAACTTTCCCTCATGCCCGCAAATCTTCATGCGCAGATCAATCCACAGGATGCCACCAATTTGATCGCGTTCCTGCGGACGGCCTTTGCAGTGAAGCCGAAAAGTCAATGAACTCTTGATGGCATAACGGGGGAATTTTTTCCTTAACATGAGAATTGCATGCAATCTGGCACTCTGTCTCATCTTGATCCATCCGGTCCTCGCGGAGGACCTATACTTGGAAACGCAGGTCAAGCTTCAGGTCACCGATAATTTCCCGCCCGACTGGCTTCCCTTGTCCATGCTTGACGACAAGCCGACCTGGAGTGAATTCCGCGAGATCAAGGACCGCAGTCACCCTGCGCCAGGCCGATCAAGCCTACGTTCAAAGTGGCGGCAGCATGAAGCAACTCATCCTCTCCCTCCTCACCAGCGACTCCTTTCTGTATCGCAAGGTGGACGGAGAGTGAGGCGTGGTCGGTAGCAGTGCATTTTTCGTGCTACTATTGGCTGCCTTGGCGGTTCTATTTCTCATGAGACCGTTGTTCCTCGTCGCAGCAACCGCTTTTCTTTCCCTTCCTGTCCACGCTGACCGGTTCACCGACTGGGATCGGAACAAGGACGGGAAGCTCCAGAAGGAGGAACTTCCGCCCAATGCGCGGCGCAACTTTGAACGGGTCGACACCAACAGGGACGGGGTCATTTCCCTGGAGGAGCATGTTGCCTTCCTGAAGGGGCGAACCGCAGGGAGGCAGGAGGCCAATCCCGATTACCGCACGGTGCGGAACCAGGACTATGTGGGGGCGGGAAACCAGCGTCAGATGCTCGACCTCTTTGTTCCCCGGGGAAAATCCGATAAGCCGCGTCCGCTCGTGGTCTATATCCATGGTGGGGGCTGGAGGGCCGGAAGCAAGGAGAGTGGTTTCGGGCGGTTGCGTCCGTTCCTTGAGGAAACGGGATTTGTGGGCGCGGCCATCAATTACCGGTTGACCAATGAAGCCAGCTGGCCGGCCCAGATTCACGATTGCAAGGCGGCCATTCGCTGGCTCAAGGCCCACGCCAGGGAGTATGGCTACGATGCCGACAGGATCGCGGTGTGGGGGACCAGTGCGGGGGGGCATCTCGTCGGGATGCTCGGGGTGTCCGGGGATGTGCCCGGACTGGAAGGGAAGCTTGGAAAGCATCTCGACCAGGAGTCAGGAGTGACCTGCGTGGTGAATTATTTCGGCCCCTCGAATCTGTTGACCATGGATGATTTTCCTACCTCGATCAAACACAGCGCCGCTGATTCGCCGGAAGGGAAGCTGGTGGGAGGGGGGCTCGTGGAGAAAAAGGAGGTTACGGTCAACGCCTCTCCGGTCACTCATGTGAGCGCCGGGGATGCTCCCATGCTGCTCGCGCACGGGACCAAGGACAAACTGGTGCCCTACCATCAGTCCGTGGAATTCGCCGGGCGTCTTGAGGAAGTGGGCGTGGAGACGGTTTTCATCACCATGGATGGGGCGGGTCATGGATTCCGCAGTGAGGAACTGACCAGACGGGTGAGAGCCTTTCTCGCCAGCCAGCTCATGGGGAAGCAGAGCAAGCTCTCCAGTGGAACGATTGCGGCTGGCAAGTGAACAGAGGTTCACCCGGTAGCGGGGAACCTACAGGTGGCGGAGCAGGGACTCGATCAGGGCCTGTGCCTGGCGGGCGTAACTGCCGCCGAAGAGGACGGCATGATTGAGAATGTGATAGAGATTGTAGAGGTCCACCCGCGCTTCATGGCCGGGAGGAAGGGGCCAGATTTCCTGATAGGCCTGATAGAACGAGGGGGCAAAGCCGCCGAAGAGCCTTGTCATGGCAAGATCAGCCTCCCGGTCTCCAAAGTAGACGGCGGGATCGAAGAGGACCGGATCTCCATCCTCCAGTGCCCCCGCGTTACCCCCCCACAGGTCGCCGTGCAGGAGGGAAGGGGGCGGTGATTCTTCGAAAAAGCGATCGAGATGATCGAGGAGGGTGTCGGCACCGTGGAAGGAGAATCCGCAGTCACCGGTTAACCGGAGCATGTGCCCGAGTCGTTGTTCCCGGAGAAAATCGATCCACGATGCCGTTGGCACGTTTGGTTGCCTGGTGGCGCCGATGAAGTTGTCCCGTTCCCAGCCGAAGTATTCTGAAGTTGTCCGGTGAAGCTCAGCCAGTTGCCGGCCGAGCCTGGCCTGGGAGGAGGAGCAGACTCTTCCGAATGGGAGAAACTCCAGGACGAGAAACGCCTGCCCCGGGGATGTCCCGGAACAGATTGGTTGCGGCACCCGGACGGTTCCAGTGGTGTGCAGGGTATCGAGGCCGAGGCGTTCCACCTCGAACATGTCGAGGCGGTCGGGAGCATTGCTTTTGACGAAATAGTTCCCGAGTCGAAAAGTCTCGTTAATGCAACCTCCCCCGATTGCCTGTGGGGATTCCGTAGTTTTCTGTCCGGTCTCCTCCGCGATGGCCCTGCGGATTGCGTCGAGGTCGCTCATCTCAGGAGAGTTGGGCTTCGATATGAGCAAGCACTCCCTGGCAACCATCCTCGATGAGGTCAGCCACGAGCTCGAATCCCGAGGAGCCCCCATAGTAGGGGTCAGGAACTTTGTCTGCTTCGTGTTGCTCACAGAAGTCCGTGAAGGGGAGCACCTTGGCGCACCCTGCCTCGTCAGGTGCAAGAGAGAGAACTTCCTGCCGGTTGAAATCGTCCATGGTGAGGATGAGATCGAAGTTCTCAAAGTCCTCCCGGGTGATCTGCCGGGCTGCACCCCGCACGGTGATGCCACGCCGCTCGAGGGTGTTCCGCATGCGGGTGTCGGGCGATTTGCCGGCATGGGCATCGATGGTTCCGGCCGAGTCACATTCGATCCGGTGGGCCAGGGTGCTTCCAGCCATGAGGTGACGGAAGACGTTTTCTCCGGCGGGAGAGCGGCAGATATTCCCCCAGCAGACGAAGAGGAGGCGGAAGGTTCGATCATTGGGCACGCCGGGACGATGGTGGTTGGAGGTTGAACTGACAAGAGTGGTGGGTTTTCTCCTCCGGCAGGGCCGACGGGAGCCGGAATTCCACGGCAGGGGCTGTTTCTCGGCACAACTTTGCAACTTTTTGGTCGTCATTGAGTTCTATTGGGCGCATTTAAAGGCGATGAAACCGAATATACTGATTGCGGTGGCAGCCCTTCTCATTGGTGGGGCCGGTGGACTTCTCATTGGTGGGGCCGGTAACGATAAGGCCAAGGGAACCCAGTCGGAGCAGAGCGGGAATCTCCCCGCCCGGACATCCGTCACGGGAAGATCCGGAGGAACCTCTGAATCGGCGGCGCCAGCTGCTCCGCGGGGCGGCAAGTCGTCAGGTGGACTGCGCGAGATTCTTGCCGAGCCCGGTCAGACCAATCGCATCATGAGCCTGCTGGAGTACTACTCCGACCTTGATCCCGATCAGTTTGAATCCGAAATCAAGAAGCTGCAGGGGCTCCCCATGTCGCAGCGCATGCTGGCGATGAACCTGCTCTTCTCGCGCTGGGCGGAAACCGATCCCAAGGGAGCACTGGAGCAGAGCCGCCAGATGGGCTTCCCGGAAATGTTCATGGCGCGGGCCGGGGCGGTCTCCGGTTGGGCGGCTTCAAACCCGGAGGGACTGGCCCGGGAGTATACCAGTAATCCGGACGATTTCAGCATGGGACCCGGTGGTCGCGGGAGCGGGGACACCGTGGCCATGATTGCGGGCGAGTGGGCCAAGCAGAATCCTGAAGCCGCGCTCAAGTGGGCCCGGACCCTGGAGGGTCGAGAAGCGGGTGATGCCATCTCGGGGATCTTCAACGAAATGGCACAGCAGGATCCCGGGGCGGCCCTGAGGATGGCGACCGGCCTCAGCGGGGAAGAACGGGGGGACGCCTACGAGTCGATTGCCGAGTCCTGGGCGATCAGTGATTATGCGGCGGCTGATAAATGGATCAACAGTCTGAGTGGAGAAGAGAAGAGCGAGGCTCGTTTTGCAGCGGTGGAGTCGCTGGCGAACGTCAGTCCCGCCCAGGCCGCGCAGGAGACGAACAAACTTCCGGAAGGTGAGGAACGGGACGACCTGGTTGCCGAGGTGAGCCGGGAGTGGGCGCGCCAGGATGCCCCGGCGGCTTTCGACTGGTTGACCGAGTCGGGTAGCGAGAGTGCGGTGGAAGAAGGCATCGGACGGGTGGTGGGAGCTCTCTCACGGGAAAATCCCGAACGTGCTCTCGAGTATATCAATTCGCAGTCCGTCGGTGAAGTCCGTGACAATGCGGTGCAGGGATACGTCTACGGGAACCGGGATGCCCCGCCGGCGGAGACAATCAGACTGGCTGAAACCATTTCGGGAGAGGAGAGCCGACAGCGGGCGGTAACCAGGGTGGCTTATGAATGGGCCCGCGAGGATCCCCAGGCCACTCTGCAATATCTCGAGACCACCGAGGCCATCGGTGAGGAATCGCGGGAGAGGATCTCTGAAATGGCTGAACGGGCTGCGGCCGGGGAAGAGGTTGGCCGAGGTGGTTTCAGAGGTCGCCGATAGAATCCACGGGAGGGAATGCGACAAGTTTCTTCCGCTTTGGCGGAGTCCTGTCAGGATCAGGACGTAACAGATGACCAGCGCGAACAATCTCTCTGAGGAACAGATCACGGCCATCAGGCAATGGGCCGAAGATGGTTCCGATCTTGCGGATATCCAGAAACGTCTCAAAGGGCAGTTCGGGGTGAACGTGACCTATATGGATGCCAGGATGATCGTTCTTGATCTCGGCATCGAGCTCAAGTCTGAATCCGTTGAAGAGGAAGCGCCTTCCGAACCGGAGGAGAATGAGCCCGTTGCCGATGAGGAGGTCGGGATTATCGATCCGGGACAGACGGAATCTCCGGCTGGTCCGGTCCAGGTGGTCACCGATGAAACCCCGCGCCCGGGTGCGGTCATCAGCGGTAGTGTCACCTTCAGTGATGGCGAGAAGGCGATCTGGTTGATTGATGAATATGGCCGCCCCGGCATCGAGCCCGAAACCTCCGGCTACCAGCCGACGGAAGCGGATCTCAGCGAGTTTGAGAAGCATCTCCGGGCCCTGCTGGAAGGTTAGGGGGAGAGGGTGATTCCATGGCGGCGAAGGTGCTTTGTATCCTGACTGACGGAGTGGAGGAGATCGAGCTGGTTACTCCGGTTGACATCCTGCGACGGGCCGGTGCGGAGGTCGTGATGGCCACTCCAGGTGCCAGGGGGGAGGTAGTGGGAAAAATGGGGATCAGGATCGGGGCCGATGCGCTTCTTTCCGGGATGGACCCCTCGGCGTTTGACGCCCTTCTTCTGCCGGGTGGTCCGGCAGTGGCCGCGCTCAGAAAGGAGGAGGGGATGGTGTCTCTGGTCCGTTGCTTCGGAGAGGCGGGCAAGGTGGTGGCCGGAATCTGCGCCGCTCCTCTTCTGATGCACGATGCAGGTCTCCTGGAGGGCAGGCGTCATACCGCTCATTTCACCACGCAGGAGGAACTCCTGGCCGCGGAAGGGGAGGAACGGGTCATCGTGGACGGTTCACTGGTGACCTCCCGGGGGGCGGGAACGGCCGTCGAATTTGGCCTCGCTCTCGCGGCGCTCCTGGAGGGGAAAGAGGCGGTGCAGGAAGTGGCCGAAGCCATCATGGTCTAGGGCTTCGGATGGATGGCGCGGTGGCCGGGGCCGGCCAGTTCCTTATCCGTAGATTTCCCCTCCTGCTTCTGCAAATTCCTGCGCTTTTTCCCGCATGCCCTCCTCCATCGCCACCTCAGTGGTAATGCCGCGTTCCTCGGCATACTTACGGACATCCTCGGTGATCTTCATGGAGCAGAAGCTCGGTCCGCACATGGAGCAGAAGTGAGCGGTCTTGGCGCCCTCCTGGGGAAGAGTCTCGTCGTGGAAGGACCGGGCCTTGTCAGGGTCGAGAGAGAGATTGAACTGATCGTTCCAGCGAAATTCGAAGCGGGCCTTGGAGAGAGCGTTGTCGCGCTCCTGGGCCGCGGGGTGTCCCTTGGCGAGGTCGGCGGCGTGGGCGGCAATCTTGTAGGTGATCACGCCCTCCCGGACATCGTCTCGATTGGGGAGGCCGAGGTGTTCCTTGGGAGTGACATAGCACAGCATGGCGCATCCGTACCAGCCTATCATGGCGGCTCCGATTCCGCTCGTCAGGTGATCGTAGCCGGGAGCCACGTCGGTGGTGAGTGGTCCCAGGGTGTAGAAGGGTGCCCCGTGGCACCATTCGATCTGTTTCTGGATGTTCTCCTGGATAAGGTGCATGGGGATGTGGCCAGGTCCCTCGTTCATGACCTGACAGCCCTTGTTCCAGGCCCGGGTGGTGAGTTCGCCCTGCACTTCCAGTTCGGCCAGCTGGGCGTAGTCGTTTGCGTCCGCGATGGATCCCGGGCGCAGGCCGTCCCCGATCGAGAAGCCCACGTCGTAGGCGGCACCGATGTCGCAGATCTCATCCCAGTGAGTATAGAGGAAGTTCTCCTGGTGATGGTGGAGGCACCACTTGGCCATGATGGATCCTCCCCTGGAGACGATGCCGGTCATGCGGCGGGCGGTGTGCGGGACGAAGCGGAGGAGGGCTCCGGCATGGATGGTGAAGTAGTCCACTCCCTGTTCGGCCTGCTCGATGAGAGTGTCACGGTAAAGTTCCCAGGTGAGATCCTCAATGCGTCCGTTGATCTTTTCCAGTGCCTGATACATCGGGACGGTGCCGATGGGCACGGGTGAGTTCCGGATGATCCACTCGCGGGTCGCGTGAATGTTCTTGCCCGTGGAGAGATCCATCACGGTGTCCGCTCCCCACTTGGTGGCCCAGCGCATCTTTTCCACTTCTTCATCGATGGTGGAAGCCACGGCTGAATTTCCGATGTTGGCATTGATCTTCACGAGGAAGTTCCTCCCGATGATCATCGGTTCAGCCTCCGGGTGATTGATGTTGCCGGGAATGATGGCGCGCCCGGCCGCCACCTCGTCCCGTACGAATTCAGGGGTGATGGACTCCGGAAGACGTTCTCCCCAGTTCTGTCCCGGGTGCTGGTGATCGAGGGTGTTGCGCGGGACCTGCTTGAGAGGGTCGATTTCGGAAGGTCGCGGCATGTTGTAGCCCTCCGGGGTGGTGTTCAGGGCATTGGGAGCGTCGGGGTAGCTGTCGTGGCGCGCCCGGAAGGCGGCCCGGCCCAGATTTTCGCGGATGGCAATGAATTCCATCTCGGGCGTGACAATGCCCTGTTGTGCATACCAGAGCTGGGTGACGGGGTGGTCGGTCGCACGGAGCGGTTTGCGTTTCAGGCCAGGATACTCCTTCAGCCTGTTCCTGGACTCTTTGTTTTCATTGAATTTGCGAGCGTGCTCTTCAGAGAGGTAGCCATTGTCCTCGGGGCGATGGTCGCGGCCTTCATATTCTTCCACATTACCACGGGCCAGGATCCACTCCCGTCGCAGAGCGGGCAGTCCTTCCGTTACTTCGCCGCTGAAGTCGGGATCTCCCCAGGGGCCGGAACAATCGTAGACCCGGATGGGCTGGTTCTGTTCGATCCGGCCATCAGGATGATTGGTTTCGTCCAGAGTGATCTCACGAAGAGGCACGCGGAGGTCGGGATGGAGCGCGCCCTTGACGTAGATACGATTGGATGCGGGAAAGAGGCTTTCCCCCGGGTGACTTGTTCCGTTTTCTTCGGGGCTGATCATGATCGTTTGTCTTGAAATGAGAATCGCCACGCGGGACCGCGTGGCGAAGGAAGTTGGTCTTTTGAATGCCAGACTCCCTGCGTCGGCATGACCCGCATCAGGTTCGGAGGGTGCATTCCGCGCGCCGGAAAATCTCAGCCCCGCGTTCGGTGGGACTCCCCTGTCGATGGAGAGTGTTTCGCCGAATGATTTCCATGTCAAGGGACCGGCAGAGAGTCATGTGAACAACCGGAGGGGTTTGAAATCCCGGCATCCCCGTTATCTGCTCCGAATTGTCCGGACACGGAATCAGGCAGGCAACGGGACGATGAGGAAATGAACGATTTCGTCGTGGTTGCAGCAGAAGTCCAGGCTACTTGAGCAGTTCCTGGTAGCGATCCTGCAGGGCCTTGGCTTCCCCTTCCGACTGGTCAAGGAGCGGCTTGCGATTAGTCAGTGATTCTTTCAGGGCAGCGACCTCCTTTCCCAACTTGTCAAGTTGAGGGATCAACTCTCCCTTGCGGATCTCGATCTTGCTGAGTTCGGCACGGAATTCTTCAAGCTGCCTGGCGATGGAATCTGCAGCGGTCGTTTCTTCCTCCTGGGCGGCTTTCAGGGTATCACGCTTCTCAGTGACCACCAGAACCTTGGCGTTCACCTCAGCGGCTCTCCAGAACTTGAGATCGCCCCGCAGGGAGGTCTCGTGGGCCTGGGCCTTTTCGAAGGCAGCCTTGGGTCCAGGGAGGGCCTTCTCCCTGGCGGCCAGGTTGTCCTGGGTAGCCTTGAGGGCTTCCTGATGGGGCGGAAGCTGCTTGTTGGCGGTCAGCAACCCGGTGGCCACGGCAGCGGTCCGATCGACCGTCGTCTTGCGATCGGCATCCAGGGCCTGCAGTTGCTTGTCGGTTTCCTTGAGCGCCTTGCTGGCCGCCTCCGCGTTGGAAGCGATGGTTTCGTCCTCCAGGTTCAGCTCCTCAAGCCGTGACCGGGCCCCTGCAATGTTACTGCGCATTTCGGCCAAACTGGTCTGGTGATCAGCCAGTTTCCTGGCGGCCTCCTCGGCCTGCTGCCTGAGGGCGGGATTCTCAGGCTTGGTTTCAGATTCCTTGCGCAGGCGCTGGGCCTCGGCAGCGAGCTGCTTTTCGGCCTCCTCAAGGGGAGCAATCTCAAATTGGTTCACTGCGGCACCCGCCTCAGCGAGTGCTTCCTTGTGTGCCGTGGCACGAGCCTGGATTTCGGTGAGGGTTTTGGCCCGGACCTCGCGGGTGCTCACAAGGGCGGTGCGATCGATGTCGGTCTTGGCGAGAGCGGCCTCAAGCTTGGTTTTTTCCGTCTTGAGGTCACTGATCTGCCTGCTCGTGGCGGCGTGATCGGCCGTGGCCTTGGCGAGGCCGGCCTTGGCATCAGTCACGGCCTTCTGGGCCGCCTCGAAGGTCACCCGGGCGGCTGCGGTGGCTTCAGGAACCGAAGCGATTTCCTTCTGCAGCACCACGATGCGGTCGGCAATCCGGGGAGGGGTGCCACTCAATTGACCCAGTTTCTCAAAGGTGTTGGCGTCCCAGGCTTCGATCACGCCGTTCCAGTCCGCGGTAAAGATCCGTTTGCCGTCCTGCGTGATGGCAGTCTCGACGACCATTTCACTGAAAGGTGGCAGACTTTTCTTCAGATTGAAGTCGGCCTTCCAGATCTTCACTTCGCGGTTGCGGCCGGAGGTAACGAATTCACCAGTGCGGGCGTAGTCGAGCGAGAGGGTGCCGCCGCCGTGAGCGGTGAACTTCTTAACCTGTCCGCCACTGTTCATCTCCCAGAAGATCAGTTGCCCGTCTTCGGAGGCAGTTCCCACGATGTTCGAGTCGGCCCGCCAGGAAATGGCGGTGATGCCGCTGCTGTGACCGCGCAGGGTGTGAAACTCGTTTCCGTTGTGCGCTTCCCATATCCACACCCCGCCGTTGCGGTCACCCGTGGCCAGGAGGACGCCGTCCGGTGAATAGGAGAGGGCGGTCACCCAGTCGGTATGCTTCTTGATCGACTTGATCTCTTCACCGGTCTGGGTGTCCCAGAGCTTGATGAGCCGGGAGGGGCCGCCGAGGGCCACGCCTCCCAGGTCGAGGCGCAGGCTGGCGGCCAGGACGGAGTCGAATTCGCGCCCGTTTGTCATGAGCATTTTTCCGGTGGTGACATCCCAGGTGTAGGTCGTGCCCGACTTTCCGGGAATTCCACCACCTGCCATGAGATACTTGCCGGTGGGGTGGAAGGAGACCGTCTCGGGGAATCCCCTGGGGAAGGGGAGGATGGCGGCCAGTTTGAGAGTGTCCGTGTTGTAAAGAAGGATCTGCTTCTGTCCGGTGACGGCGAGGAGAGGGGCCCAGGGGCTGCAGGCCATGTCGTTGACCACCGTGTTGCGGGAGGAGATGACGATCGGCTCCAGGTTGAGGTTGCCAGGCATGGGCGGTGGTCCCTCCGGCTTGGCAGAGGGATCAATGTCCAGCTTCGCGATCTTGGGACCACTCGATTTCTTCGCCTTGGAGCTCTTGTTTTCCAGCAGACCTCCGTCGATCCAGGCTCGCACGAGGTCCGCGTTCTTCTTCTCAAGTTTGTCGCCCTTGGGAGGCATGAAGGGCTCGGCAGTCTGGGTAATGGAAGCGTAGAGCTTGGAACCCGCTCCATCACCGGGATTGGCGATCGTTCCCCCGGAGCCGCCGGCCATCACCCCCGTATAGTTGGAAAGATCGAGGTCGCCCTTTTTCTTGTCGGGATTGTGGCAGTTCAGGCAGGCCGCCTCAAATATGGGCAGGATGTCATCGTCGTAGGTGATCCTTGCGGCTGCCTGCAAGGGAGCGAGGAACGCCGAACAGGTGACCAGGGCACCGGCAGTGCCCATGAATGGGAGCTGATAATCGAAGGCTCTCATCAGTGATTGAAAATGAATTCCTTGGAATTAAGAATGGCCCAGAAGATGTCCTCGAGGACTTCGACGCGTGCGTTGTCGTCCTTGGCTTCCTTGAGGGTCTCCATGAGTTTCCTCTTCTCGGTGTCGGTCGGGGCACGACTGAGGCAACGGAAGTAGAGGGCTTCAATCACGGCCTCAGGACTCTCTTTTTCCTTGAAGAGCTTGCGGATCACCCCGCCGTTGCGCACCCGATTATGCACGGCATCGCCATTGAGAAGGTGGAGGGCCTGGGAAAGGTTGGGTTCCATCTTGACCTCACAGGAACAGACCGTCTGGCGGGTGGCGCGGCCGAAGGTGGTGAGGAAATAGGTGGAGGTGTTTCCATCCGCAATCTGGACGGCTCGTGCGCCGAGGGGAAGTCCTCGGAACTTGTTGGGGGTCTCAGTGACCTGGGCCAGGGTGTCGAGGAGAACCTCGGCTCGCATGCGCCGGATGAGGGAGTGCGAGAAATTGGTGAGGTCCTTCTCGTTGGTCTCATTGGTGCGACTGGAGAGCTGGTAGGTGTGCGAGGTGCAGATGTCCCGGACCAGCTTCTTGAAATCATAGTTGTATTCGACGAATCTGGTCGCCAGGGCTTCAAGCAGTTCCGGGTTGCTGGCAGGATTGGAAATGCGCACGTCGTCAACGGGGTCGGTAATGCCGATCCCGAAAAAGTGGGCCCACACGATATTCACCACGTTCTTGGAGAACCACGGGTTCTCCCTGGAGGTGAGCCATCCTGCCACCGCTTCGCGGCGGGTCTTGTCCTTGATCTCGGCCGGTCCGTCCGCACCAAGGAACCGGGGAACGGCATTGGCCTTGGTAACCGGGTGGGCGATCTGTCCGCCACCGTCGTAGATGATCTGCTCGTGTGGATCTTCAGCCCGCTTTTTTCGTATCTGCGCAAAGAGGGCGGCGAAGCCGTAGTAGTCATCCATGGTCCAGCGGTCGAAGGGGTGGTTATGGCATTGCGCACACTGAATTCGCGTTCCCATGAAGACCTGGGCCACGTTCTCGGTGCGCTTCTTCACATCGTTCTCAAGCTTGAAGTAGTTGGTGGCCGGGTTCTTGAAGGTGCCCCCGCGGGCGGAAAGCAACTCATAGATGATCCGGTTGAAGGGCTGGTTGTCGGCGATCTTGCCCCGCAGCCATTCGTACCAGAGAAGGGCTGACTTGTAGCTGACCTGGTTTGCGTTGCTGCCGGTGGAGCGGATTTGCAGGAGTTCCGCCCACTTCATGACCCACATCTCGGTAAACTCCTTGCGGTTGAGCAGTTGAGTAACGAGGGCCGTCCTTTTGCCGGGATCCTGGTTTTCGAGGAAGGTTCTGTGCTCTTCTTCGGTGGGGAGAAGACCTACGATATCGAGGTAGACCCGGCGCACGAAGACCTCGTCGCTGCAGAGGTTCGAGGGGTAGATGCGCAGTTTGTGGAGCTTCGTATGCACGTGGGTGTCAACATAGTTGAAGTCCTTGAGATCGGGTTTTTCATAGTCAAGGTTGGCCGGGATAACGATGGCCTGTGTTCCCTCGGTGTAGGTGTGGAAGCGCGCGAGGAGAAAGGCCTCGCCGCGGTTCTTGGTTTTGGCCACGCCGGTGCTCCCGTCGATTTCGACGCTGTTGTCGTTTGAAGAGCTGAAGTTCGAGAGATTGGTTACGTCGCGGTCCGTGCCGTCCGAGTAACGGGCGCGGACGGTGAGAGGAACCTTGACCTTCTCTCCCTTGAGGACGTATTGCCTGGGTTCGACATCGATGCCGACCGGAAGGGCAATGTCATCCTTGTCGTAGGGCACGCCAGCCTTGATCCAGGCGATGAGGGTTTTTGCGTTGGCAGAGTCGCGTTCGAAGAGTTTTCCTCCCGTGTGGGGCACCTGTCCGGTGGTCTTGGTGACCAGGAGCGACTCCTCAGGGAGAGCGAGGTTGACGCGGCGACCGGAAAGCTGGCGCGTGATCCGCTGGTGATCACCCTTCGGATCATAGCCGAAGATGGAGAGCATGAATCCGTCCTGTCCGCGTGCGGATCCGTGGCAGGATCCCGTGTTGCAGTTTCCAGAGGTCAGGACGGGCATGATGTCGAGTTGAAAGCTGATGGGCCTCGGCACGGCAGCGTCTTTCACCGTCACGGGGATCTCCGCCTTCTGACCACGGAACTCGATGGCCAGGACCGTCCCGCCGTCGGTCTTGGGTTTGAGCAGGCTCCCTTCCAGGCTGGCCAGTTCAGGATTGGCGAGGCTGAACTTGGCCCACGCGGTGACGTTGCGAGCGGTGGCGTCCCTGTATTTTCCGATCACCACCACGCGATGGAAGTCGGCTGCGGTCTCAAGGTTGACGCTCTCCGGATAGACCTCCAGGCTGGCCAGTTCAGGATCGGGTACGCTGGGATCCTCGGCGGCAGGAGCGTGTGGTTTGGCTGCAAGGGTCACACCCTCCGGCCAGTGGGCACCGCCTTCGATCCAGGACTTCAGGATCGAAATCTGATTCGCCGTGAGTGGTTCACGGTCGGACTTCTCGCTGAGGGGAGGCATGAGGTCGTCATCCTCAGGTGCGAGAATGACGCGCTGAAGCAACTCGGACTCATCCGGCTTGCCAGCGACGAGGGTCTCTCCGGATTCGCCGCCCTTCAGCGTCAACTCATGGGTGTCGAGACGCAGCTTTCCCTTGTTCTTCTTGGAGTCATGGCATTCAAGGCAGTTCTGCTCCAGGATCACCCGGACCTTTTCGAAAGTCGTGGCGGGGGGAGCGGCCTCTCCGGCGGCCAGGGCCATGGAGCAGAGGCAGGAGAGACCGGTGGCAAAGCTTGTCGTGAAGAGGAGTTTCATTTGTTTCCAGTCAGTTGGCGTTCTTGCTCCGGAGACGGAGTTGCTCAAGCCGTGAGAGGCGTTTCTTGACCGGCTTGGTTTCCGCGGGCTTGGGAGGTTCCTTCTTTGCCACCACGGGTTTCTTGGGAGCCGGCGGAGGGGGATCGATGCGCAGGACCCCGCCACCCATGGCGGTGCCACGGATGGGATGTCCGTTCCTGGTGATCACCACGGTGCAGAAGATGTTGGAGGTCTTGCCCTTCCTGGCGTCCTTGCTCACCGCAAGGGGAAAGGTGATTTCCTTGGACTCCTTGGTGATGGTGAGTTCCTCGGAGGTCACCCCGTGGGGGAGTCCATTGACGTTGATCCTGGCCTCGCCCTCGAATTCCGTGTGCACGGTGATCGTGCACGCAAGATCGGTGTCCTGTCCTATTTCGGTGGCCGCCAGTTCGATCTTGCCCCCGACATAGGGATCCGCGATTTCAATGGGTTGCAGTTTGGAGGAGAGGAGGAGCGGTCCCTTGCTGCAGGTGGCTTCACCGGAGACGAATATGCGCCACTTGGCCACGGTTGCTCCTCCGTTTGCGTTGATTGCCATCACGACCTCGTTCTTTTCCTTGGGAATGGTCACGCTGGAAGGTGCGCTGATGCCGGGTGGACGCCAGGGCAGGGTCACTCGAATGGCCTCCTTGAATTCCGGGTGGCGCTTGGCTGTGATCTTCAGATTCATGGTGCCATTCTTGACGAGGGGCACCGGAGGCACTTCGAGATTCAGTTCGAAGGGAGCCTCCTCAATGACCGCGATAGTGACGCGTTCGTCGTGGTAGCTGTGAAAGGTCCCGGCGTTGTTGACCTCAATATGGTGGATGCTCTCGGTGAAGGCGCCGGTGAGTCCGCTTTTGGGGTCTTTCACTTGAAGGTTGTAGAGAGCTCCTGCGATTCCGGCGTCCGGAGTCGCCTCGAAAATCACGGGCATGGTGTTGATGCTGCGGGGAGCGGTGTCGCTGTCGAGGGAGACGCCGGTCGGAAGGCTGGAGGTTGCCAGGTCGAGGTCACAGCCGATATTGCTTCGTCCCAGGTTGATGACCCGGCCCACCCGGTTTCCGCGCGGCACGCAGATCATCTTCCACTTCTGGCTGTTATTGCGGGCAGCGTAGGGGAGGGTGGCGGAGAGTGCGGGACTGCGCTCGGTGATTTCGATCCGGTAGGTGTAGTCCGGGCCACTGTTGTAGAGCTGGTCGCGGATATTGATGTTGTAGGTGCCGTCCTCCGGAATCTCGAAGTCGAGTCGGCTGTCAGGATCCCCGTTGCCGCCATCATCGTTGTTCCCGACCTGCTTGGAGTCTCCCTCCTTGCGTACGATGATGTAGGGATCGAGTGGAGAGCGGAGTTGCCGGGCAAAGACCTGGGCGCGCAGTTTCTGCCCTTTCCTGGCTGCAAAACGGAACCAGTCCTTGTCTTCCTTCTTGGAGAGAATGCCATGGAAGGCGACCGGGATGGCCGGCGCCTCGGGGGGGGTGGCTTCCTTGCCGCCCTCATTGGGTTCCACCTCGTTGTGATAGGGCAGGGGACTGATCCGGACTGGGATGCCTGAGGGGGGAGACCATTCACCGTCCTTGATGAGAGCCCGGAAGTTCTGCCGGGCCTTGGGAACTTCGATTTTGGTCAGAAGGTTTCCAGTGGGGTCTCCCACGAAGGTGAAGTCCAGCGAATCGCCCGGTTGTGCACCGGGCGGGTAGACTGCGGTGGGGCGGGGGAACTCGCCGACATGGAGACGGTACTGGCAGGCACCGCTTCCCTGGTAGGACGACTCACGGACGAGCACCGTGTAGGGCCCGTCCTCCGGCACCACGATCGAGGCGGCGCAATCACGGAAGAGCAGGGCGGTGTCGTCGCTGGATGCGAGTTCAAAGCGATCCTTGTTCAGGATGGCGACGTAGGGATCGAAAAGCGTCCGACCAAGCCGCATGCCCTCAACCTCAACGGAGAGACGCTGTCCCTTGGTGCACTGGACACGGTAGTAGTCAGCATCCTCCCGGTCGGACACACCCTGGACGGTCTGGTTGAGCTCAATCTCCTGTGGTTCGTTGAAGCTGCTGTTGAGGACGCGACCCTCCACGTTCCGTTCCATCACGGTGGGATACTGGCCTACCCAGAAACTTCTCTGGTAGGTCACCCCGCCCTTGCAGCGCAGACGCAGGAGGTGTTCGCCGAGCGGAGCGTCGGGAGCGATCGTGATGGTGGCATTGACCGCCTTGTGCTGGTCGTCAACCTTCTCGAGCTTGGTGACTTTGATCCCGGGTTGATAGAGGAGGATTTCCTGCGGCTCATACAGCCGGTCCCCGCTGAGGCGAATGGTCATTTCGGTTCCTCTTTGGCCGCCCCGTGGCTGGACGGTGCCGATGGAGGGGGTGAAGGCGAGGGAAGGGAGAGCCAGGAGGCAGGGCGCGAGACTCCACCCGAGGATTCGGACAGTGAATTTGTTCATCTGGGTGCGGTGTTGTTGTCCTGGCTTCCGTGGCAGCGAATTGTTCCAGTCCGGGAGGGCGACTTGTTACGCCTTCTTCTCGAGAATCTCATCCAGCACGCGTCCCCCGGCGACGATCTCGATCGGCCTGTCTCCAGGTGCCAGCAGTTCCTTGTCTCCGGTGATGCCAAGCTGATTGTAGATGGTCTGGGCAAGATCCTCGACACCCACACGGTCCTCTTCGGGTTCGCCTCCGAGGGCGTCCGATGATCCGTAAATCATTCCCTTCTTCACGCCGCCGCCAGCCAGCATGACGGAAAAGACGCGTGGCCAGTGGTCGCGGCCGGCATTGTTGTTGATCTTGGGGGTGCGACCGAATTCGGAGGAGAGGAGAACAATGGTGGAATCCAGGAGACCGCGTTCATCGAGATCGCTGATGAGGGCCGCGAGGGCCTGGTCGACGGGGGGAAGGTTGCTTTCGATGGCGCCCTTGATGTTGTCATGGTGATCCCATCCACCAGCGGTCATGGAGACGAAGCGCACTCCCGCTTCCACCAGACGGCGTGCCAGAAGCATGCGCTGACCGGGAGCATTGACTCCATAGCGTTCCTTTGTCTTCTGGTCTTCAGCGTTCAGGTTGAAGGCTTCACGGGCCTTCTGGGAGGAAATCATGGCGTAGGCGTGCTGATAGAACGCGTCCATCGAGGCGAGGGCGTCCGATTCCTCCAGGGACTTGAAGTGGTAGTCGACTGTTTCAAGGAGAGAGCGCCGACGACTGAAGCGCTTCTGGTCGACCCCGGAGGGGAGGTTCAGGTCGCGGACCTTGAAGTCCTTTCGGCTGGGATCGTTCCCAAGCGCGAAGGGGCCATAAGCGGAGGAAAGGTAGCCGGAATTGGCAAAGGTATTCGGAACGCTGGGGATGCAGACGTAGGGAGGAAGGTTGTTGTGGGATCCAAGTTCGTGGGAGATTACCGAACCGATGGAAGGATACTCGATGGCGGGCGACGGACGATAACCGGTGAACATGTTGTGGGTGCCCCGCTCGTGGGCGGCCTCACCATGAGCCATGGAGCGGATGACAGTGATCTTGTCCGCGATCTTGGCGAGGTTATCGAAGTGCTGGCTGAACCGTTCGCCCTTGATGGCGGTGTTAACCGTTCCGAGCGGTCCGCGGTACTCGGTCGGGGCGAGGTATTTTGGATCGAAGGTTTCCTGGTGGGCGGCGCCCCCGGGCAGAAAGACATGAATCACGGATTTCGCCACTCCCTCCCGTGTCTCGTAGAATTTCTGGGCACCCTGGGCCTCCATTTTAAGCAACTGGGGCAGGGTAAGGCCGAGGCTGCCGAGTATTCCCACGGAGAGGAATTCGCGCCGGGAATAGTCCTGGGCGAGAGGGTTGCCGGGACACTGTATATTTTTCATGGTGATCCTTTGAGAGAGATGTTAGGGTTCTTTAAAGATTAATCCTAGAAAGTTAATCCTAGAAAGTCAGGCACTTTTGCGCGGATTGCGACCTCGCCAAGGGCCTCCCTTCATGACAGATCCTCCCTAGCCAGGCCGCTCCACCGAGCAGCATTATTCTTGTATGAGCCTCCCTGAAATCCCCGGCTACCGGATTGACACGTTAATCGGGAAGGGAGCGTGCGGTACTGTTTATACCGCTCGGCATGATTCGGGAAGTCTCGTTGCGGTAAAAATTCTGGACCCGAATTCCATCAATCCCGAATTGTTGGTCAACCGGGTCAACCGCCTCTATCGGGCCAGTCCACCCAAGACGACGGTCCCGCTGATTGCCCACTCCCTCGAAAAAGAGCCCTATCTGCTCATTGGCGGTTTGATGGCCGATCGCGTTATCCAGGGGATCAGGGAGCGTTTTGTTCCCCGGACCTTGCAGTTGCAGTTGGGGGACTACCTGGGCAAGCGCGGATCATGGATGCTGATCCGGCGCTTGGCACAGGTGCTGGCGGAGTTCCACCGCCGCCGGGTGGCTCACGGCAACCTCAAGCCTGGGAATATCTTTCTTGATTCTGACAACGAGATCCTCCTGTCGGATTACGCCCAGGGGCTCATGCCGGGCCTGAAGGAACTCTCCTATACGGATGCCCTGCTCTACGCCCCGCCGGAGCAGCTCATGAATCCTGACGGCTATCTGGAAGGAGCCGGCTACGGTTGGGATGTCTATGCCTTCGGGGCTCTGGCATTCCGCCTTCTCAACGGGGTCTTTCCGCGCTGCCATGAAACCTTCGAGAAGGTTGCCCCTGCGATGGGCGAGCAGCGCCGTCGCGGGGTGGAGGCTGATTGCGAGCGTATCGCGGTTAAGCTGGAGAAGACCCAGCTTGCCGAGTGGAAGGGTGTGGCACCCACGCGGGAGGAGGAAGAAGGCCGGCTGATTGTCGAGCGTTGTCTGCAACTTGATGCCTGGAAACGGTATGGGGACATGCGCGAAGTGCTGCGTGCTCTGGAGGCCATTGCGAGTTCCCGTCAACAGCGCCTCGCAGACGAAGCCGACCAGGGGCGGGTCGAAATCATCGAACGCAGGCAGAAGAAGTGGCGCACTACTGCCACGGTGGGAATAGCGGCCTGCGTGACTTTGGGAGCGGCGCTGGCCTACAAGTTGATCAGTCAGGGAAAACCTGAGCCTCAGGTGGTGGAGGTGGAGGTTGTGAAACCGGTGGAAGTGGAACCTGAGGCCGACTCGGAGGAATTGCGCCAGCAACGCCAGAAATTCCTCGAGATGCTGGCGAATCGCAGCCAGCTCGAGAAGGTGAGCAAGGAGCAGGAGGCCGCGGTCCACGAAATGGCCAACGATCTCATGGAGGCGCACAAGCTCAGTGATCAACTCCTGTCCTGGTCCCTTGAACGGGGGGCAGAGCAGCTTCCCACCCTGGAGGGTCGCATGGGGCGGCTCTCCATGTTGCAGGACAGGCTGGAGCGCCAGCTCGGAGTGCTTGAGCAGTTGCCGGAAGACTTTCGGAAGAACTCGTGGCGCTTGAAACTGGCCCTGGCCGAGGTGGCTCTCGCCGGCGACAGGCCGCAATTGGCCCGCGAGAAGATGCTGGAGGTTCTTGGCGAGGCTGCAGTGACCGATCTTGATGCCCAGAAGCGGTTGGCCCGGACCCGGGTGCTGGTGTGTCTGGTCGGATCAGAGGATCCCGACACTGAGGTGACGCCGGGGGAGTTATCGGAGACTGAAACGGCTCTTGCCTCCCTGCCGGAAGGCGAGCGCGAGACGCGGCGCCTTAAGTCGGCTCTGCGGATGGCGGAGGCACGCATGCAGTTCCGTAACGGCGACAACACGGCGGCACTTGAGACCTACCGCAACGCCTTCGCGGAAATGAACCAGTTGTGTGAGGAACAGCCTTCTCTCTCAGCCCTGCGTATCTGGCGGGCCCGGGGGTATACCTCGGCGGCCCAGGCGGCAACGGGAGCCGGCGAAGTGGATGCTGCGATTCTCCTGCGTGAGCAGGCTGCGGTTGAATTGATGGAGTTGCTGGAAGTGCAACCCAACCGGGCCGATGTGCAGGTGGAGCTTTCCGAGGCGCTGGGCGCGATTGCCCAGTCGGCGCTGGAAGAGGGCGAACTGGACCGGGCAGGCGATCTTGCAGCCCGCTCCCTCGAGTTGCTGGAGACGGCGGTGGCCAATCCCGAGGAGCGCGAAGAGGCTCTCAATCAGCTGGCCTCTCTCAAGAGTGTGCTGGCGGCCTGCCGGGCGGGGACCGGATACTCCAAGGATGCGCTGCGCCTCGTCCAGGAAGGCCAGGCTCATGCGGAGGCGGCACTGCTCAGGAATGCCAAGAATCCGGCCACGCGGTTTCGTCTGGGGATCCTGGCCTGGCAGCAATGCGGGCTGTTGAGTGCCGATGGGAAGCACGCCGATGCCCTGCCTCTGGGAGTCAAGGCGCGCCAGACCTTCATCGATCTCATTGCTCAAAAGGTGAGTTATCCCAGTCAACGCGAGATAAAACGCTCACTGGCCTACCTCACCGGGGATCTTGGCCGGGCCGCCCACGATGCCCTCAAGGAGGATGAGGCCGTCAATTATCTCCGGGAATCGGTGGCGACCTGGGAGAGTCTCATGGAGAGTGAGACCGACAATGATGAATTCCGCGCACAGCATAGCTGGGCCGCACAGGAACTGCGTGAGTTGGGAGTGATTTCGTCGTTGCCGCAGAAGAAGCGATAACGGAGGAAGAGGCCCGCCCCTTCCGGATTGAGCGGGGAAGTTGAGCAGTCCTGATCCGGGGCGCTTTGAATCGCGGGAGCCGGTCCGTCGTTTTTCGGTTGGCAAGCCCGGTTGCAGGAAGAGGATGAGGGGGAGTCATGAGTGAATTTGCACAACTGAGTCCCCCCGAGCGCATCCTGATGGGCCCTGGTCCGTCCACCGTTCCGGTTCGGGTCCTGAAGGCCCTGGGGTCACCGACGATAGGGCATCTTGATCCGGACTATATCGATGTCATGGATGAGTGCTGCGCCATGTTGCGGCGGGTCTTCCGGACCGGGAACGCGCTGACCTTTCCGGTCTCTGCCACCGGCATGGCGGGAATGGAAGCGATCGCAAGTAATCTGGTGGAGCGGGGTGATGAGGTGATTGTCTGTATCAACGGGGTTTTTGGAGGACGGATGAAGGATATCATGGAGCGTTGTGGAGCAATTGTGCACACGGTGGAAGCGGAGTGGGGGGAAGTCATCACTGACGAGGCTGTGGGGGAGGCCGTGCAGGCGCATCCGAAGGCCGGTCTGGTGACCATTGTGCACGCGGAGACGTCAACGGGGGTGCATCAACCGTTGGTCGAGATCTCGAAGATGGTGCATGAGGCTGGCATGCTCCTGGCAGTCGATGCAGTGACGTCCCTCGGTGGTCATCCGGTGAATGTCGATGAGTGGGAAATCGATGCCATCTTCTCGGGAACGCAGAAGTGTCTGTCCTGTCCTCCCGGGTTGTCTCCGGTCTCGTTTTCGGAACGTGCACTCGGGGTGATGGATGCGCGTGAGAGCAAGGTGCAGAGCTGGTATTTCGACGTCTCCATGCTGCGGGACTATTACTCCGACGGCGGCACCCGGGCCTACCATCACACCGCGCCGATCAACATGGTGTATGGTTTACGGGAGGCTCTGGCCATTGTGCTGGAGGAGGGGCTGGAGGCGCGCTTCGAGCGGCATCGGGTAGTGCACGAGCGCCTGCGAACCGGGTTGGAGCGCCTGGGCATTTCCTACATCCCGGAGAAGTCACTTCACACCCTGAATTGCGTCTCCATTCCGGAAGGGGTTGAGGACGGTCCGGTCCGGAGCCGTTTGCTGGACGAGTACTCCATCGAAATTGGAGCGGGGCTCGGCCCCTTCGCGGGGAAGGCCTGGCGGATTGGATTGATGGGACATGCGGCCACCCGGCGCAATGTGGACCTGCTGCTGGCAGCGCTCGGAGAAGTGATGGGATGATTGAATCGCTGAGAGCGTTGCTTCCGGTCGACCGGGTTCTTACCGGGGATGTTTACCTTGCGGCTTACGAATCAGACGGGTTGACGGCCTTCAGGACCAAGCCACGGGCGGTGGTGGTGCCCGAGACCGGTGAGGAGGTTATCAGGGTCGTGCGCTGGTGTCATCAGCATGGTGTGCCCTTTGTGGCAAGAGGAAGCGGGACCTCTCTCTCGGGCGGATCACTGCCGGTGGAGGAGGGGATTGTTATCACCCTCAACCGGCTCAACCGTATTCTGGAGATTGATCCAGTCGACCGGGTGGCGGTCGTGGAGCCGGGTGTTATCAATCTCGAAGTGAGCCGGGCCGCCGAACGACATGGACTTCACTTCGCCCCCGATCCTTCAAGCCAGACGATCTGCACGATCGGAGGAAACGTGGCCTTCAATTCAGGGGGGGCGCACTGTCTGAAGTACGGCATGACCGCCAACCACGTGCTGGGGATGAAGGCGGTGCTCGCCACCGGGGAGGTGGTGGAGTTCGGAGGGCGGAGCCGTGAGCAGGTGGGGCCGGATCTTACCGGTCTGTTCTGTGGTTCAGAGGGGCTCTTCGGAGTGGGGTTGGAATTCGTCCTGCGCCTGCTCCCGAAGGCCGAGTGTTTCCACACTGTGCTGGCGGGCTACCGTTCCCTGGAGGAGGCGGGGAATGCGGTGAGCGCCGTGATCGATTCGGGACTGTTGCCGGGCGCTCTTGAGATAATGGATGCCCTGGCGATCGAAGCGGCTGAGGCGGCGGTGTCCTGTGGTTACCCGGCGGGGGCCGAGGCGGTCCTCATTGTTGAATTGGAGGGGCCACTGGAAAAGGTGGCAGTGGAGCGGGTGCAGTTGAATGAAATCCTGGAGAAGACCCGTTCCTTCGAGAAACGGGTGGCGGCGGACTCGGTGGAACGCATGACCATCTGGAAAGGGCGCAAGAGCGCCTTCTCTGCGGTGGGCAGGCTGAGCCCGGATTTCATCGTGCAGGATGGTGTGGTTCCACGGACCCGGTTGGGTGAAGCCCTGCGCCGGATCAGCGAGATGTCGAAGGAGACCGGTTTTCGCGTGGCCAATGTCTTCCATGCCGGTGATGGCAACCTGCATCCCCTCATTCTCTATGATGGGCGGCTGGAAGGCAGTCTGGAGGGGGCGAAAGCTCTGGCGGGCCGCATCCTTGAGATGTGTGTGGAAATGGGGGGCTCCATTACGGGTGAGCACGGCATCGGAATGGAAAAGCGCGATTACCTGCCCGGGATGTTCTCGGATTATGACATCGAGGTGATGAAGCGGGTGCGGGCGGCTTTCGACCCGAAGGAGGTGGCCAATCCAGGCAAGATGTTTCCGGGACCGGAGGCTCCCTCCTTGTCCCGGTCCGGATTGCATCCCCTTGAGGAGGCGGGCGTAATTTCGAGGGAATGATGGTAGCAAAACCTGTCAGTGCGGAAGAGGTGGCCGAGGTGGTGAGAGCGCATGCGCGGATCAGCGCAGTGGGCGGGCGCACCAAACCTGCTCTTGTCGGGGAGGGAGAAGAGCTCGAATTGAGCGGGCTGACGGGGATCACTGATTACAAGGCGTCCGAGTATACTTTTACGGCCCGAGCGGGCACGCCGGTAAGGGAGGTGGAGGAGGCCCTGGAGGCGAAACGGCAGTATTTGCCCTTCGATCCGCTCTTTGCAGAGTCTGGAGCGACGCTGGGTGGGACGGTGGCCTCGGGCGCGTGTGGACCGGGTCGCTTCCGTTTCGGGGGATTGCGCGATTTTCTTATCGGAGTGCAGTTCGTGGACGGAGCGGGCGAGCTGGTTCGTTCGGGGGGCAGGGTGGTCAAGAATGCGGCGGGATTCGATCTCCCCAAGTTGCTGGTGGGAAGCATGGGAAGATTCGGGGTCATGACCGAACTCAGCTTCAAGGTGTTCCCGGCACCATCAGAGACGGTTACCCTGTCGGTTGCTTGTCCGGATCACGGGAGTGCGGTGGAACGCCTGGCGGGGGTGGCTTCGTCCCGTTGGGAGGCCGATGCGCTCGACTATGATCTCTCCGGGAAGGCGATTCGTCTGCGCCTCGGCGGGCCCGGAGAGGCACTCGATCAGATTTGTGAGGAGATTGAGGGTCGTTGGCCTGGTGAGGTGGAACGGTTCAAGGGTGCTGCGGGTTGGAGGGATCAGCGCGAAGTCCGGTGGGCCCGCGGGGAGTTTCTTGTGAAGGTGCCGATCGCACTCTCCGGAGTCAGTCAATTGGCGCGTTGGGTGGATGGCTGTGGAGGCCTGGTGCAATGCTGGTGCTCGTCAGGGGGGAATGTTGCCTGGTTGTCGTTTGGGCGGAACGAGCTTGATGCAGTTGATGAGATGTTGAGGGGATATTCAATGGCGGGATTGGCCCTTAGAGGGAGCGGTTCCAGCGGTCCGTGGCTGGGGGAGCGGAGAGCGAACGCAATCCTGGGGGAAGTGAAGGAGGCCCTCGATCCCGGGAGTCGCTTCCCGGAGATCTGAACTGGCCGGGCAATGGAGGAAGATATTCATGTTGCATGACATTGATACCGGGAAGGCCGGACCGTTCGGAGAGGCAATGGAGGAGGCGGTGCGAAATTGCGTGCACTGCGGGTTCTGCCTGGCGGTCTGTCCGACCTATGCCGAACTGGGACAGGAACTCGATACGCCGCGTGGTCGTATCGTGTTGATGAAGGAGGTACTGGAGGGTGGATTGGAGATTGAGGAGGCGCTTCCTCATCTCGATGCCTGTCTCGGGTGCCTGGCCTGCGAATCGGCTTGTCCGTCAGGAGTGAACTACCGGAACCTCATCAGTCCCTTCCGGGCGCTGGCGGAAGACCAGTGCTCACGTCCACTCGGGGAGAAGGTGCGTCGGCGCCTCGTCTCGTGGGTGCTTCCTCATCCGGATCGCTTCCGGACCGCGGCAAGAATGGCCGGGTTGATCAAGCCGCTTGCCGGGGTCCTGCCCAGGTCGATGCGATCGATGATGGACCTCCTGCCGTCCCCGTTGCCGGTAGAGCAGAAGTTGCAGGAGCGGTATGAAGCACAGGGCGAGCACCGGGCCACCGTGGCCCTGTTGGCCGGTTGTGCCCAGCAGGTGGTGGATCCTGATATCAACGCGGCCACCATCGACGTTCTTACCCGCAGCGGAGTGGAGGTGCTCGTGCCGCGGGATCAAACCTGCTGTGGGGCCCTCTCCTGGCACGTGGGAGATCATCGGGCGGCCAGGGAGTTTGCCCGCCGGAATATCGAGGCTTTCCCTGAAGTGGATGCCGTGATCACCAATGCAGCGGGGTGTGGGTCCGGGATGCACGAGTATCCGCTGATTCTCAGAGGAACGGAGGATGAGGAGCGCGCGGCGGAACTGGCTGCCCGGGTGGTGGATGTCAGCGTGTTCCTGGAGCAACTGGGTGGGCCGGGAGAGATTCCCGATCGTGGAGAAGAGGTGACGATTGCCTACCACGATGCCTGCCACCTCTCCAATGGGCAGGGGGTTCGGAGTGAGCCACGTCGACTGCTGGGCAGAATACCGGGGGTGAAGGTGGTGGAACTTCGTGGGGCGCATCTCTGCTGTGGATCGGCCGGCACCTATAATATCGATCAGCCGGAGGTGGCGGCCTCGCTTGGAGAGCAGAAGGCGCGGGCGATCATGGAAAGTGGGGCGAGAGTGGTGGCAAGCGGTAATATCGGCTGTCTGACCCAGGTGAAAATGCATCTTGGAAAGCTCGATGTGTCCATCCGGGTGCGGCACACCGTCCAGGTCCTGCGGGACGCCATGGATGGAATATGAGGGCAGGCCGGATTGTTGACTGGAGACCGGGTGGCGGGAGGTCCGGACCGGGCCGCAAAGGACCCCGTTATTTCTCCGTGAGATCAATCTCACATCGGGGCAGGGCGGAGCGGAGACGGCTTCGCCCCCTGGCAGTTACCTTGGTCTCGCCCAGCCAGATTTTCTGCAGGGTCTTGATTCTGACAAGGGAGGCGATGCAGTTGTCGGTCACCCGGGTATTCCGGAGATTGATCTCCTCCAGGGCGGGCAGGGTGATGAGCTTGACCACGCCCTCATCGGTCACGGCGGTGTCGCGCAGACCAAGATAAATGAGACCATGCATGGCTTTGAGGTGATCGAGTCCGGCGTCGGTGATCCTGGTCTTGCCGATCGGGAGGTATTTGAGGGACTTCAAGGCGGGGAGGTGTGCCAGTCCCTTGTCGTCGATGTTGGTTTGCCAGAGGTTAAGCCACTCCAGTTTTCCGAGATGGGCGAGGTGGACCAGGCCGGAACCGTTCACCGCGGTGCCTTCCAGGGAGAGATCGGTCAGGGATTGGTAACCACTGATGTGGACGAGGTCTTCGTCGCTGAGTGTGGCGGATTTGTTGAGCGTTATTTCGGTCACCTTTCCGGTCGTGGCGTTTTTGAAGACATGCCCGCCCAAAGCCGCGATTTCACGGGCCGGATCCCCGGCCTTCGTCTTCGGCTTGGAGTCTGCCGCAAATGATGGAGTCAACGTGAGGAGTGATGCTGTCAGAATGATGAGCAGGGGATGCACGGTGGTCCAAGTATTCGTGGATTGCGCGGTCAGGCAAGGGAGTTTGAGACGGGGAGGGCTCACTCCTGTTTCCCTGCGTTGCCAGCGGCGTGCTTGATCACAAAGTCGACGAGTTCCTGATTCTGGAACCATCCGGGCCACATGTTGTGGCCCTGGTTCTCAATCACCTTGAGAGTGATGGGACCTCCGAGTGTCTTGTAGCGTTCCGCGACAGTGCGGGAATTGGCATCCAGAGGAACGACACGATCCTTGTCGCCGTGGATGTGGAAGATGGGCACCTTGGCCCTGGCCAGCGGGGCGAGGCGATCGATCGGATTGTGCTGTCGGAGAGAGGCCTTGAGTTCATCGGCACTCAATCCGTAGGCACCGCAGGCCCGTGGAAGTCCGGGCCAGCTTGCAAGGTTGCACACGGGGTAGATCCCGGCGATGCAGGCCACCTTGTCCGGGTTCTCGGCGGCCCAGTTATAGAGCATCAGCCCTCCCCGGCTCCGGCCAAGGAGGCAGGCCCGCGGGGCGAGGCCATGCTTCTTCACCAGGGTTTCATGCAGGGCGTTGTAGAGTTTGCGGCCGGACGGGCTGCCGTAGGATTCTCCCACGTCAATCCCGGCGATGGCAATGCCGCGGGCCAGCCAGCGTTCGAACATCCATCTCTCTTCCCTGCCAGGAAGGTTGGGCAGCGTCGGGGCGTACCAGACCCATGCCACCGGACCTGTCCTGCGCTGATCGCTGGTGGGAAGAATCAGGAAGGCGATGCGCCCCTCGATCTCGAACGAGGTGCCCGGTAGGGGGAGTTTTTTTCCGGCATCCTGGGCAGGCAGAACCCCGGCGAGGGCGAGGGCGAGTGCGAGGCAGGGAAGCAGTCTGGTCATGGGTGCAGTATGAGGCCGATACCGGGGGAGGCAATCCGTAGTCCGGACCGGTCACCATCTGCAAATGGAGAGGGCCGATGCTTGCCAGTTCCGGTTCCAGGCGGCAGGTTCCTTCTCCCAGTTACCGGTGCGATGAATGAGGGTGAGATCTTTGCAGTCCTGGCCGCCCTGATCTGGTCCTCCTGCGTGATCCTGATGAGGATTGCGGGATTCCAGATTCCGCCGGTGGCCCTGACGGTTTTCAAGGGTGGGACGGCCACCATCTTCTTTGTGATTGCGATTCCACTGATCGGTGAATCGTTTTTTCCCTCCCTGTCAGTGAGCAATTATCTGCGCCTGACAGTGAGCGCCATTCTGGGTATCACGATTGCTGATACTCTCTATGCGGCGGCTCTCAACAGGTTGGGGGCCAGTCTGCAGGCCCTCGCCGGGGTCATGTACTCACCCTCCATGGTGGCGGTGGGATTTCTGCTTTTTGGGGAAATGCTGGGACGGTGGGAGTTGTTCGGCGGCGGACTGGTGGTGGCCGGGGTAGCGGTTGGAATGCGTAAGACCAGGGATGTGCATAGCCAGCGTGATCTGGTAGTGGGCGTCATCATGGCGGTGAGTTCCCACCTCATCATGGCATTCGGGATCCTCATGGTGCGGGACGTGATCAGGGAACATTCGGTTGTCTGGATCTCAGCGTATCGTTTCCTGGCGGGTACCGTCGTGCTGATCGCCGTCGCCTCCATCCGGTTCCCGGTCCGGGAAGTCTTTCTGGGGTTTCGTCGCCGTGATATCTGGAAGATCATGATCCCGATGAGTTTTCTGGGTCCCTTCATCGGAACCATGTTCTGGACGGCAGGGTTCAAGCACACCACTGCGGGGAGGGCGGCGATCTACAATCAGCTCTCCACGGTCTTTATCATCATCCTGGCAGTCCTCTTTCTCAGGGAGCGCCTGACGAAGCGCAAGATCCTGGGAGTTCTCCTGGCGGTATGCGGGGCGATCCTGGTGGCCATGCAGAAATGAGTCGCTCCCCCCTGGCGGTTGAGGTTAGCTGAGATTGATGAAGCGTCGCGCATTCCTGATTTCTTCCTCCGTCAGTACCCTTTTCCTGGGAGCTTCCAGCCGGGCGGCTCCGGCAGCCAGGATTCTGGAGACGAAAGTGGTGAGCCAGTTGCCGGATCTGTATCACGGTTGGCCCACCCTGGCCCGGCGGAAGGATGGGGAGCTTCTCCTGGTGTGCTCAGGGGGACGGGAGGAGCATGTGTGCCCATTTGGGCGCACGGACTTCATGCGTTCGACTGACGGGGGAGAGACCTGGTGTTTTCCACGGGTTGTGATGGACGGCCCCATTGACGATCGTGATGCGGGCGTTCTAGAGACCGCCAGGGGAAGCATTCTGATCACCAACTTTACGTCTCTTGCCTACGAGCCGCAGTTGAAGAACAAGGGGAAGCGCTGGCAGGTTGCCCACAACCGAACCGACGCTGAAGGGCGCAGGAAGTCACTGGGGAGCTGGATGATCCGCTCCACGGACGGCGGACTCACCTTCTCGGGTCGCTACCGCGTCCCGGTTAATAGTCCCCACGGTCCGGTCCAGCTCCGGGACGGGCGGCTCCTCTATGCCGGCAAGGCGCTTTGGACCAAGGAGTCAAAAGTGGGCATCTGCGAATCGAGGGACGATGGTCAGACCTGGTCGTGGTTGGCGGATATCCCGGCCCGGAAGGGCGACAATCACAGGGACTATCATGAACTGCATGCAGTGGAAACCCCGGAGGGAGTGCTGGTAACGCAGATTCGGAATCATAACAAAGCCAACTCCGGTGAGACCCTGCAGTGCGAATCAACTGATGGGGGCAAGACATGGAGTGACCCCCGCCCGATCGGAGTGTGGGGATTGCCCTCGCACCTGCTGCCTCTCAGGGATGGACGTCTCCTCATGAGCTACGGTTATCGCCGCGACCCGTTCGGGAACCAGGCCCGGGTCAGCGAAAACGGGGGGAAGACCTGGTCGGATCCCATCATGGTTTCAGTCGATGGTCCGAGTCATGACCTGGGCTATCCTTCGACCGTGGAGCGGGATGACGGAAAACTCGTGACGGTGTGGTACGAGAAGATGGCGGGTTCCCCGCGGGCGGTCCTGAGGCAGGCGATCTGGACGCTTGGTTCCTAGGCCGGGGGTGTCAGCCTATTTCAGGCTGGCGAGGAATTCCACCATGTCCCGGATTTCCTCCGGTTTGAGGAGGGCCCCCATGGGCGGCATGGCCGAAGCGAGAATGTGGCTGGAGATCTCGTCGGGACGGAGATTGCGCTTCTTGCCGTTGGCGAGGGTGATGGTCCAGAAGAGGTCGGTTTTCCTGCTGAGAATTCCGGAAACCTCCTCGCCCTCTTTCGTTTTCAGGACGACCGTTCCGTAACCATCGGAGATGTCGCTACTGGGGGTCAGGAGCGAGGCAACCAGATGCCTGCGGTCCCGCTGAGATCCAATCCTGTTCAGTTCGGGACCGATGGTCAGTTCGGGGGAGGGGTTTCCTCCCTCCTTGCCCAGTTTGTGGCAGCGGATGCACTGCGCGGCTGCGTGGTTGGTTACGAGTTGTTTGCCCCGTTCCGCATCACCTCCATGCTCAAGGCGGTCGGGAGTTTCAGGAAGCTTGATCCCCCTGGTCTGAGCCGCCTGCCATAATTCCAGTTTCCATCGGGGATCGGCCTTTCCGTTCCGGTATTGCTCAACCAGAGAGGCGAATTTTTTCCGGGCCCGCGGATCCTTGTCTTCGGCCAGTTGTTTGATGGCCTTGCCCTGTCCGGCGGATCCCTTCTTCTCCAGAATATCGAGGAGGAGATCGAGCATGGGCACCCCTGCCTGTGCCGCGTAGGTCCGGGCTTTCTCCTGAACCTTGGGATCATCAGAAGCAAGGGCAGCCTGCACGAACTCCCTGAGGTCCGGGGAGTTCGTTCTGGCGAGTCCATCGAGCACCTTCATCTGCAGGGAGGAAGACAGTTTCCCGAAGTGCTCGCTGGTTCCTTCCAGCCAACTGGCTTCCCCGCGCACGGAAACGCCGTTGAGGAGCACTTCGCGCAGTTCATTGTCTTCCATGATGACAGCCTTGAGCCTGGAGACTGCTTCATTAACGGGCTTGGAATCCCGGGGTGCGTGTTTTCGGTGGCGTCCCTCCACGGCATCGAGGACGGGTGGCTGGGACCACCAGAGGAGGGAAGCCAGGGCGGTGCGCCTCATCCGGGAGGAGCCTTCCCTGCGCTTGAGATAGCCTTCGAGTTGTAACAGGGCCGGATAGGTGCCGACCCTGAAGGCGGCATTGATGATGCGGCGCACGAGGGCTTCGTTTGTCAGGCCGGGGCGACCGAGGAGCTGGGACAGGGCAGGCAGGGCCTCGGGGATGGATTGATCGTCATGAATGGCACGAGCGGCTTCCAGGAGGATCAGTTCGTCCTTGTCCTCGAGAAAGGCGGTGATCTCGGGTGCCCGGAGGTTGCGGAGGGCCACGATGGCGGCGAGACGGACGGTCCTGTTGTCGTGCTCGTGGAGGCTGGCGAGTCGCGCGGGAGACAGAGCTCCTTTCAAGCCCATCATGGCAGCGTGACGCAGGTAGGGATCTCTGGATCCACCAGTTGCGAGGAGATTGATCAACCCCGGTGCGGCCTCTTCCACCTTGTGCTTGCCAAGGGAGATGGCCGCAAAGAACTGCACACGCGGTGAATTGTGCTCGAGGGCTGCCAGCAGGTGTTCGCGCAATCCGGCAATCCTCGGGAGATGTCCCGGGATATCGCCAGCCACTTTCGCGCACTGGGCGACAAGTTCAGGATCGTCGCTCTGCCATGCAGGTTCCAGAGAAGTGAGGGCCATGGGTTCGCGGCGGGAGATCTGTCCGAGGCCCCAGATTGCGTGGAGCCGGGCCAGTCGGATCGCTCCGGAAGCCTGGAGGGTTTCCAGAAAGATCTCGGACATGTTGCGTCGTGCCAGTTCGAACTGGCCTTTCATGCGCACCCGCTGGTCGGGATGGTCAAGCCACGTGCGGAGGTCCTTCGGTGTGATCTTCTTTGCGTCAAGAGCCAGGATTCTCCGTGTGTCCCTGCGGGCCGGATGCTGATGCTCTTCGGTTACGTCAAAACGGAATATCGATCCCCTTCCGCCTCCGTAGCACGCCGAATAGAGCGCTCCGTCCGGTCCGATCGCGAGGCCGGTGTTGCTGCGTCCTCCCTTTATGGCCGCCTGCTCCTTGAATTCGAAGTGGGCTCCCTTCTCAAGAAAGCGGAAGACCCGGACCTGTCCCTGCTGGTTGGTCATGAAGAAGCAGTCACTGAGGTCAGGAGAGAGTGCGGTTCCGGGATTGGCAGTGAATCCGCAGGGTCCCGGGCCAAAATTGCCGATGGTGGGTGTGAGGTAGGCAGCGTGGTCGTCGCGGTCGGGGAGGAAGAGTCGTTCGTCCATCCAGGGATTGTAGGCCGCGATTCCGCTGATCCTGGTGAAATCCTGCTTTCGCAACCATTGCCAGTTGAGGCGCCATCCATGCTCGCTCCCTTCGGTGATGTAGAGAGCACGTTCCTTCTCTCCCGGGTAGTCCCCGTCGTTATCCATGCTGAAGAGGTTGCCGTGTGAGTCGAAGGCCAGTTCCTGGGCGTTGCGTTCGCCGGAGGAGTAGCGCTCGACCTGGGATCCATCCAGCTCACAGCGGAAGATCCCGCCGCTGTTGGGGCGGTGGTAGGTCCTCCCCTCCGCGGTCTTGACGTAGTGACCCTTGTCCCCGAGCGACCAGTAGACCCGGCCGTCGGGTCCGAGGACCACTCCGCTCATGTTGTGTCCACCCTGGCCCATGTGCACCTGGAAACCGGTGGCTACGACTTCGCGGGCATCGGGAAATCCGTCACCATTCGTATCATGGTAGCGAAGAAAATCTGGTTCCGCCGCCACGAAGACATCCGAGTTGACGGCCAGCACTCCGGCCACGATTCCGGTGACTTCGGTGTGATATTCACCCAGGATTCGAATGGCTTCACCCTGGCCGTCTCCATCCTTGTCCGTCACCTGCATCACGCTGTCCTTCTGGACGGTGAGGTCGCGCCAGTTCCTGATGTCATCTCCGTTTCGGTCAGGGATCCAGTTCTTTCCGGTGAGATACTCGCGGTACCAGGCCCGGCGTTCCTCCACGGTGGTCAGGCTGAGATCCTTCTTCACGAGGTCCTGATGGTTCCGGATGTCGAGGCTGCTCTGCTTGCGGCGCCTGGCAACGGTGACGTAGGCGCGGCCCTGATCGTCCAGGGAGATCGCCACGCTGTTGGCAATGGAGGGATCGGTGGCCCATTCGGTGACAACGAACTCAGGTTTCTTGTCCGAACCCTGGCCGGGGGGTGGTCCGGGTGTGATCCCGGGAATGTGGATCGTGTGAACGTTGGCCCAGTCGTTTTCATTGCTGCCGAAGACGGTGAGGCGAAGCCAGCGTGCCTTGCTGCGGGGAATCTTGTAGGCCACCACTCCGCTTCGTCCTCCGCTTTGCAGTTTGGTGGGGGTGCTCCAGTTCTTCCCATCGGGGGAGGTGGTCACCTCGAAGGAATAGTTTCGCTCCGCTGATTGGAATCCGATCCCGATCCCGGAGAGTTCAACTTCCTGGTCGAACTCGCACTGGATCCACGTTCCCCGGCCCTGCATGGCCCATCTGGTGCCGGCATCCTGGTCAAAGGCCTTGCTGGCTTCGTTTCCTGCCTGCTCCCCGGCGGAGGTGATGGATTTTATCTTTGCGGCAGGTGCGGAGGTGAGGCCGAGGACGGCGGCGAGTAGCGCAACAGGGAAGATTCGATTCATGCTGGGACTTAGCGAGTGTTGGCTACCAGGCCATGAATGTCCATCTCCCACGAGAGTCCGATGAGGGGACTCCGCGGGGGCGCGGGATGCCATGGTTGCTTTGGGTGCCGGAGAAACACGGGTATTGACCCCGGTTCAGCAGGAAAGTATCCGGCCTGCATGTCCAAGGTCACGATCTACCATAATCCGCACTGAGGCTCCTCCGTAAATGCCCTGGCGGTCGCCGAGGAACTGGGAGTGGAGCATGAGGTGATTCTCTACATCAAGACTCCGCCGGACCGCGGGGTGCTGGAGTTGATCGTGGAAGGCCTCGAGGATCCGGTGGAAGACCTGGTGCGCAAGGATTCCAAGTTCAAGAAACTGGCGCTTGATCCAGCTCATTACATCGGGAAGGCGGAAGCCGTGATCGAGATTCTGCTGAAGCACAAGCAACTCCTGCAGCGCCCTGTTCTATTAAAGGGTGGCAAGGCGATCATCGGGCGTCCGAAGGATCGCGTCTACGGGTTTCTTGCCTAGGGAATCCGTGGGGCAATCGTCTCGATTCATTCACTCCTTGATGGCACTGTAAACAAGTGGCTTCACGGTTGCTCCCAGGTCCCGCATGGGAAGGGCCTGCGAGAGGGTGATGACAACCAGTTCGTCCCGCGGAGAGATCCAGAATTCGGTGCCGGCTCCCCCGAGCCATTCGTATTCCCCGAGGGATGAGGGCTCAGAGGTTACCTTCTCGACCCGCACGGCGAATCCGAGGCCGAAGCCACGTCCTCCCGGGGGACGACTGATGGGATAGGCGGAATCGGGAAGCTGATTACGGGTCATTTCCTGAACGGTTCCGGCCTTGAGGAGACGGACTCCGTCGAACTGGCCCATGCCGGAGAGCATGAGGCAGAAACGCATGTAGTCGATTCCGGTGGAAACCAGTCCGCCTCCACCGGAGAGGAACTTGGGAGGCTTTTCGAAGGTGAAGGGGCCGGAGGTGCCCGGTTGGGGTGCGGACACGGGTTCCAGGTTCCTCCCGTAAACGAGGGAGAAGCGTTCCCACTTCTCCTGCGGGCAGGAGAAGGCGGTGTCGACCATCCCGAGGGGCTTGAAGATCCGTTCTTCGAGGAAGACATCAATAGTCTGTCCGGATCCCACTTCCACGAGATGGGCAAGAGCATCGGTCCCGAAGCTGTAGTGCCACCTGGTGCCCGGTTCCGAGCGCAGGGGGATGCGGTTGAGGCGCTCGGTCATTTCCCTGAGGGTGCTGTCGGCGAGGGCAGGCAATCCGGCCCTGCGGTAGAGACGATCAACCGTGACGTTGTTGGGAAAGCCCGCGGTATGGCGAAGGATGTCACGGACAGTCATCTCGTTCATGGCGGGAGCCGTGCCGACCTTCATGGCGTTGACCTTGGGAACGTATTTCGAGATGGGTGCCTCCAGTTCGAGCTTTCCCTCTTCGACCAGGATCATGGCGGCCACGCTGATGACGGCCTTGGTCATGGAGTACATGCGCACGATGGTGTCCCGCTCCATGGGCCTGTTCCGGGCCCGGTCGCGCATTCCGTAGGTGCCGAAATGGATGACCTTGCCGCGGCGGGCGACGAGGACCGAGGCGCCTGCGAGTTGTTTGCCCTCAATGAACTTCCTGGCCACGATCTCGTCGATCTTCCCGAGTGTTTCGGCGGACATGCCCACCTCCGCGGGAGAGGCAAAGGGGAGGCGCTGGTCCGCAGCGCCGGAATCGGTGCAGAAGAAGAGGATGAGCGGACAAAGCGGGCGAAGGGTCATGGGCAGGATGCTCGGCGTCCTCCTAATAGACAGGTTGTGGCCCGGTTTTGAAGTTCGTAGTGGGTCCTCTTCCCAGGGCCCGGCTGCCGCCAGGGAGACGGGCGGATCACACGATGATTGGGAGAAGAGCGAGACTTTCTCTTTGCACGACGGGCGCTGGGGGTGATTCTCTGCCTCCATGAATCCATTACGTGCTCTGATCGTGGGGATCTCGCTGACTGCCGGAGTTCCTGCGGTGAGTGCAGACGAAGGCCGGTCCCTCTTTAATGGAAAGGACCTGACGGGGTGGCAGGGGATGCAGGGTCCCGCTGACAACTGGGGGGTCAAGGATGGCATCCTGACCTGCACCGGCGGCAAGGGTGCCCATTGGCTCGCCACGAAGGAGGAGTTCTCGGATTTCGATCTCAGCCTCGAGTTCAAGTTGCCGGTGAACGGCAACAGCGGGGTCTTCATCCGCGCTCCCAGGGTGGGAACTCCCTATGTCGACGGGATGGAGATTCAGCTGCTCGACGATTACGGTGAGAAGTGGAAGAACCTGAAGCCTGATCAGTTCACCGGAGCAATCTATGCCGCGGTCGCTCCCTCCAGGCGCGTGACCAGAAAGGCAGGACAATGGCAGACGATGCGGATCCTGTGTGTCGGGCGCAGGTGCTCGGTGTGGGTCAATGGTGAACAGATCATCAATGCCGACCTCGACAAGGTGGCGGGAAAATTCGGTCGCAAGGTGCCCGGCCTGAAACGTAACTCCGGACTGATCGGAGTGCAGAACCACGGCGATCCGGTCTCCTTCCGCAGGATTGTCATCAGGACAGTCGGGACCAGGTAATCAGGGAGTCACCTGTCCTCACGCGAGACGCTCCACCGGCCGATGGAATCGAGGTGCACGGTTACGGTGCCGATCGTTGCGGTAGCGGTGCCGTCCGGGCCCAGCAGGGTCCTGATCCCGGCCGCGATCTTTCGTGCATCCGTTCCTTCATTGAAGGGGCGCAGGACGCTGAGCCAGAATTGCGGCTTGCCGGGCTGGAGGGTGGCCCGAGCAAAAGTGTTCCGGACATTGCCGCCCCCGATGTCCTGTGAGACCCGGTGTTCAACCTGGCCGATTGTCAGGTTCTCCTGCTGATGAAGGTGAAGGACGAGGCGCTTCCGGCGGGTCTGCCACCAGGCATGATCACGGGCGGGTGCTTCAAACCAGTTGGGACCGCTCCGGGTGTTCTCGCCCGCTGAAATCAACCAGCACGGAGAGGCGTGGTAGCCGGCGACATCCCCGCAGGGGAGAAATCTGTCGCGAACGACAAGGTAGCCTTCGGAGGTGAGGACGGATTCCCGCGTCCATTTGCTGCGCGCGCCGTAGTAATTCCTCATCGTGAAGCGTCCGAAGGAGTCATCGTCCTTGTTTTCTGCCCGGAGGTCTTTCTGGTCGAGAATGGCGCCCCGGTGCCAGAGGGGGGTGAAATAGCGTGGATTGACGCGCACGTTTGGGGTGATGGTCCCCCCCTGTGTTCCCTTGAAGTCGTAGGCCATGCGGGTGTAGCCGGTCTGGCCGTTGAACTTCTCGTCGAGGTTCTCAAGGGTGAGGAGAAGAGAGGCCCCCTCGCCGATATCAGACACCTCAAGGCAGGTTCCCGGGCGGCGCCCACCCGCTACGAAGCGACAGGCCGCCTTGCGCCGTGCGCCGGTCAGTTCCACGGTGTGCTCCCCGTGGCGAAGTTCCACCTTCATGTTGGGCGGGAATTCATCGAGGGGGGCCAGGATCTTTTCGCCCCCGGGACCTGCCAACCGGATGTTCTGGACCCGGGTTCCGGCCGGGAAGGCGCCGATCCGCAGCGAAGTCAGGTGATAGTCGTCGTTGAGATTCCAGTAGCCGTCCATGTTTCCGTAGGAAAAGCCGAATCCCGGTTCGTCACGACGGCGGAACTTTCCAATCTTGTCGTCGAAGACCCAGTTCTTCGAATCGGGACCCTCGCGACTGGGCAGGGTCACCTTCACCGACATGGAAGCCATCTTCCAGGCCTCCCCGGAGGGGGAGTCCATTCCCTGGCCCTCCTTCGTCGGGAATTTCATGTCGGGTGGCAGGACGGTGAGCAGATCATAGGCCCCTTCGCCGACGCCGGCGCGACCACTGGTGTATTTGCCGCTGGTGTGAAGGAACTTGGCCCCGTCGACACAGTACTCGTAGAGTTTCCCGTCCGAGTCGTCGCAATAGTGCATGTAGTTGTTGTTGCGATCGTAGATGTAGAAGGAAGCGAAGGGCTGGCCGCTTTCCCGGCCGGGACAGAGAAAGAGTCGCTCGGGTTTGCGGTGTTTGTGGGCGCTGTGGTAGCCAACGGTCGAACGGCCGGCCGGAACCCTGGGTTCGATCCCGCGCTTGATGAACCAGGCGTAACGGCGACGGTAGGCCTTCTGGTATCCTGTGGGCACGGGAACCCCTGCCGGTGGACGTCCTCCGAGGCAGGCCTGTTCGGAAGCCCAGAGAAACTCAGGATCCTTGAACTCCCTGGCGAAGAGATACCAGATGTGACCGTCCATTCCGCCAGCTTCATCGAGGAGATAGCGGGAGTTCCAGGGATCAGCGTAAATGCGCGCCCGGGCTCCCTCCTCCCGGTTGATCCGCACTCCCGAATTGGGATTGCCGCGCACTCCGCCGCCGTGGACATAGGAGAGGTAGCGGCGGAGATGCTGATGGAGAAAGTCCCGCTCGGTCTCGAACTTGTCCATGCCCTGGGCGATGTCGTAAAGCCCCTGCAGGTAGAGGGGACCATAGGGGTAATAGTTTGTCTCGGTGGTGTCGCCATATTCCACCAGTTCCCGCCAGAGTGCGTTGAGCCAGGGTTGGTGTCGTTTGCAGAGGGGATGATCGGGAAACATCTTCACGGCAAGGGCGGGTCCGCCATTGATCCCGTAGGGTCGGTTGTTGACGCCCCGCTCGAGGGTGGAGTAATCGGGAAAGTCCAACCGGAGGCTCTCGGTTACCAGGGTTTTGAACTTCTCCTGCTCCTCCTTGGTGAGGGCCTTTTGTTTCACCAGTTCGGCAAAGATGCGCATGCGGCCGCCGCTGCCCCAGGATCTGTGGTTATGGAAGAGAGTGAACTGTTCGCCCTTTTCGGAGGCCCGGTCGTAGCGATCCAGAATACTCATGAAGTAGGCCTTCAGGATCGGCAGTGCGTTCTCCTCCTGGCGGTCATTGTCGAGGTAGCGGGAGAGCAGGCGGTCCCACTCCCAGCCCCCGCGATGGATCTGGGGGTTGCTGCGCCGCACCTGGTCGGCAAGCGCTGCGATTTCGAGTTCGGTGTAGTGGTCGTAGGTGGGGAGCGGGTGGGTGAACTCAGGATCCCGGGAGAAGGCGGGGACCTGGGAGAGAGCAAGAAGGATGAGAGTGAGAGATCTCATGAGCGACAGGGAGTGATTTCGATTCGGTTGGAGATGCTCAGATCTCCGGTTCACGGTTGGCATCGACTACCTCGAAAATGTAGCCGTTGGGTTCCCTGAAGAAGAAGCGTTCAAAGGGGGTTTCCCGGATGGGATCGATGAGTTCAGCGCCGTGGGTGAGGAGGCGCTCCTTGAGAGCGGAAAATTCGTCGAGGGGGTAGTCAAAGGCGAAGTGGCGGCCGAATTCGGCTTCGAATGGGGAAGCTTCAAATCCTTCTATATGAAGAAGATGCAGTTGCTGACCGTCTCCGATGTCGAGCCAGGCGGCCTGGATGTCGATGTTGCCCGGACGGGGAATCTGTTTCCAGCCGAGGGTATTGAGGAAAAATTCGCGGGAGGCGACCACGTCCCGGGTAGCCAGGGTCAGGTGGTGAAGGCGGGTGAGGGAAGAATTGTTCACGAATCCAGTCTGACAGGCGGGGGAAGGGCGGCAAGAGCTGTGTCCTTGCGTGGAATACGGGTGGGGACGATAGTGTCGGCATGAAGAGAGCGATTCCTGTCCTGGCGCTGACCATTCTGCTGTGTCCCTGTGCGGTGCAGGCTGACGAGGAACCGGCCGCCCGGATCCGGACGCCCAAGTCCGGTGAGAAAGTGGACTACCACTTCACCGCCAAGGGGCGGTCGAGCAACATTCCCGAGGGGCAGGTCGTCATGTTGTTCCGGCCGATTGGTGAGTCGGGCTTCCTCTTCCCTCTCAGCGAGGAGCTTAGAGGCAACCGTTCCTTCTCTGAGAAGATCCATCATGAGTTGAAGGATGAAGGGAGGCAGGTCATCCAGGTGCGCATGTTGTCCGCCGATCTGGCAGCCAAGGCGACCAAGTACCGGCGTGAGATTCTCAAGTGGCACAACGGGGGGAAGGAGGGTCCGCAGCCGAGCCTGGCTCCGGGCCTTCTTGAAAAGGCCAGGCGTCTCACCGAGGTGGTCTACGAGCTGGAGAGGGAATAGTCTGCAGGGGTGTGGAGGATCGGGCGGGAGTTAAGTCCATCGGCCTTGAGCTCTGCGAAGAGATGTCCCGAGGCAAAGAGGCCCGCAATCAAAGTGAAAACGAAGCGCAAGTTCATCACGCTCTGGCGATTGGTTGGTTCACCCCGGGATGTTCTCCACGACCTTGCCGTGCACGTCGGTCAGGCGGTGGTTCCGTCCTTGGAATCGGTGGGTCAGTCGAAGGCGCTCAGCGTGGATTGATGAGGGCCCGGGCCACCCGAAAGCCGAGATTACCGAGTTCAAGATCCGCATTGCTGTAAAAACGGCCGGCAGCCTGACGGTTGTTGCCCTGGAACCAGGAGTTTGAGCGGATTCCACGGAAGAGGACTCCGCCCCGTGACTCGGTCCAATCCCAGGTCTGGTGGTCGATATCGGCCATCCCGTAGGGACTGTTCTGCCATTTTGTTCCGGGAAGGTTCGAGTTGAAGACGGAAGCAATTCCTCCGAATCCGCGCCGGAAGTGGGCGTAGTTCTTCTTCCCGGGATCGTAGTAGGCGGCCTTGTACCATTCATCCTCGGTGGGAAGGAAGATTCTGGCCCCTTCCGCACGTGGGCCCGCTTTCGTGGCATCGGAGAAGTGGTAGGCTCCGCGTTCGGTTTCCCCGCCGTGGAGCCAGTTACAGTAGCGGGCCGCATCAAACCAGGAGAGGTAGGTGACAGCCAGATGCGAAGTCCCGGAATCAGGGCGGTGATCGAAGGCCCCCTGCTCCGTCCCGGAGCGAAGGCGCCGGATGCGCATTTTCGGATGGTGGAGGCCATGGGGATCTGCTTTGCGCGCCACCGCGTTGAGAAAGGAGCAGTAGTCTGCATTGCTGACCCGGTGCGTTCCGATTTCAAAGGTGTGATCGACTGCTCCGTGGGAGCCGACGCGGGGCCGTTCCTCGTCGGGTTTGTTGCCGGGATCACCGATGGTGACGAAGGATGCCTTCGCAGGAGAGGGTTTCTCCGGTTCCACCGCGACTGGTTCCTGCCAGAAGGATCTACCCTCCGGGGGGAGGCGCTGGAAGAAGGCGAACTCGGCAAACTCCAGGAGCGATTTCCAGTCCTCATCGGAATAGGAATGACCACCCCGACGATAGAGCAGGCCGTTCAAGTGAGCGCGATCGTGCAACTGGAAGACCGGCATGGCCGCCCTGCTGGTCGCGTGAGTGCCCACCGGGTTTGCGAAGAGATCGTCAGAGGACTCCAGGCAGAGGAGCGCGCGGGGGGCGACCAGGGCCTTGAGGAAATGCTGGTCGAAGGGGAGGTGGGCTTCTTTTTCAGCGAAGAGGAGAATGCGCTCATGGTACCAGTTCGGCTTGTCGTTCATGCCGATGGATTCCGCGCCCGGTCCGAGGATCCGGGAGGAACCGGCTCCCCCTGCTCCCGACTGGCAGGGCACCACCAGGTCAATGCGTTCATCGAGAGCGCCGGCCAGGAGGGCGGCCTTTCCCCCCCGCGAATGCCCGGTGATGGCGATGCGGTCGTGATCGACGTCGGGTCGTGATTCAAGGTAGTCGACCACCCGCATTCCTCCCCAGGCCCAGACGGCCAGCATGGCCCAGTCAAATTCGGGGTAGGCCTCTTGGGCGGGACCGACGTTGCCCCGCTTGTCGGGGGCCAGGTCGCCCCGGGCGTATTCGATGAAGAGGTAGTTCTTCTTCATGAACATGGCGGCGTTGCTGCTCCCTCCGAGGGAGCCCTCTTCCTCGATGATTACCGGGTGGGGTCCCCTGGTCCGGGGGACATAGGCCAGGATGCGCATCTTGAGTTTTTTCCTGCTGTCGATGACCAGGGTCATCCATTCCTCGGTCCCAAGTCCGCTCTTGTGCTCGCCTACGCGGTCAACCCGGACCGTGACGCGGTCGGGCCTGGGAGGCATGCGGCCGTACTGATAGAAGAGGAGGGGGGGGATCAGTTCGCTTCGGCGATTTCTCCAGTCGGCAAGGTTTTCGACCTTGCTTCCGTCCTCGAAGGTGAGGAGGTCAGGGAGACCGGTGGTGGGGGGAAGTTTGGAGAGATCAGCGGGAAGTTCAGCATTCGGGTCCGGCAGTTGGGCGGTATTGCCCGGGTTGACTTCGCCGGCCAGGAGGGAAAGGGCAGGGAACAGGGAAAGGACAAGGAGGGCGGCTCTCATCGGTGATCTTCGTGGGTGGGGAGTGGTTGTAACGCTCAGTCCTTGTAGAAGAAAAGAGGGAATCGCCGGGCTTTCTCTGCGGAGCCAGAAGGGCCGTTGCGCCATTACTAACAGGAAGGATTTGATCCGTCCAAAATGCAGGGTATTACTGGTGGTGAAGGACATGCCGGTGTGTTATCCGGCAAAAAACAAAAGTCATGAAATCAGGATTTATTATTTCGACGCTGGTGGCCATCATCCTGGCCGTTGTGGTGGTGGTTGGATGGGGGCAGGTCTCCGAACTGAAAAAGGAGATGAGTGCCCTGAAGGAGGAAAAACCTGCCAAGAGCGTTGGGAGTTCAACCCGGACTGGCACGGGGTCCCGGACCGGACGATTGCAGTCGTCCTCTTCCCGGACCAGTGATCCCTCAAAGAGCGAGCGGGCGGTCGTCGAGAAGAATGACTCGGAAGAGGAGCGGAGAAAGGCATGGGAGGAGAATCCGCAGAAGATGCTGGGGGAAGCGATCAAGGCCTGGTCGGAGAGCGATTTAGGCAAACGGATGGAGCAGGCCGAGAACAAACGGAAGGCCAGCCGGCTTTATGGTTCGCTGGTGGAGAAACTTGGCCTGAGTGATGAAGATCGGGATTACTTTCTGGGGCTGGCAGGGGGGGGCTCGGAGGATGAACTATGGGGTGAGCTCATGTTCGCGGGGCAGGAAGACCGGGAAGCGGTCCTGCAGAAATGGGAAGAGGCGAACGATGAACGCGAAGCTGCCATGCGCGAGTTCCTCAATGACGAGGCCGACTGGAAGCGCTACCAGGACTACGAGTCCAGGATAGAAGAGCATGAGCAGGTCCAGGGTGACATTCGCCGTGCGATGGAAGGGGCAGGAGTGCCTCTCACCCCGGAACAGGAAACGCAGCTCGTGGAGGTGATGCATGAGGCCCGGCAGCAGGGAGACGTCAATGAGAAGTGGAGGGGACGGGGCGTGCTGAATCAATTATCCGAGCCGGGGATTGCCGATCGACTTGAAGCGGACTGGCAGGCGGGCCAGGAGGCGATGAGCGCGGGGGTGGCGAATGTGCTGTCACCGCAACAGGTGGAGGCTTTCAATGAGTCCCAGAGTCGTCAACTCCGGGGGGCGACGGAAGGGCTGCGCGCGATGGAATCCTTTATTGGTGGAGGTCAGCAAACGGAGTGAAGATGATGAGGATATTCGCAATCCCAGGCGTGTGCCTGTTTCTGGGCCTTTTTTCAGGGACGATCTCCGCGCAGACGGAAGCCGGGAAGATTCAGAAGCGGAGCTATGAGTTCAAGGAGGCAGGCAGGGAAATCGACTACACTCTCTACGTGCCGCGTAGTTACAAGAAGTCCAGGAAGGCTCCCCTGCTCGTCCTGCTCCATGGCCTGGGGAGTAATCCGGACCAGGTGATCCGTTACGAGGGGATCACGGATGAAGCGGAGGAGCGGGGTTATCTGGTGGTCGCCCCCTACGGCTACAACGAGCGGGGCTGGTATGGCAGCCAGGGAAAAGGAAAGGGCAATTTTCTGGGTGGAAGACCGGAGGATCCCGAGAATCTGGGAGAACTCAGCGAGAAGGATGTCATGAATGTTCTCGGGATTGTGCGGAAGGAGTTCAACATTGATCCGCAACGCATCTATCTGGCCGGCCATTCGATGGGAGGAGGTGGAACGATCTATCTGGGAGCGGCACACTCCGGGATCTGGGCTGCCCTGGCGCCGATGTCCCCGGCCTACATGGGAAGTAGTGACATTCTGGAGAAGATCAAGGCCCCCGTCATGATTGTGACCGGAGAGAAGGACACGGTCGTGCCGGTGCAGATGGTGCGCCCCTTTGTCCAGAGGATGAAGGAGCTCAAGATGAATCACATCTACAAGGAAATTCCCGGCGGGAATCACGGTCCCACCATCCACAACAACCCCGGATTGATGGCCGAGGTCTTTGACTTCTTTGATGGGAACTCACTCAAAAAGGAGAATCCGGCAGAGAGTGTGAAGGAGGCCTTCCGCACCTTCACCAACAAGGGGGGCAGGACGATCACGGCGCGGATCGTGAGCAGCAGGGGAGAGAAGGTGACCATTGCGCGAAAGGACGGCAAAACCTTTGTCATCCCGATCAGCTCGTTGAGTGAGGCAGACCAGGACCACGTGGCCAGGTGGGCCGAAGCGGAGAAGCGTTGAACGGGCAGTTGACTTAGTTCTCCCCGGATTTTCCATCCGGTTGCCCTCCCGGAGGTGGACTGGGATCGGGCGTGGGGGCGGGGGCAAGGCCCAGTTCCTCTCCGAAGCGATGCCGGACTTCGGGCGGAATGTCGGCTGTGCTCAGGGCCTGCTGGGCGGCCGGGCGATCGACCTCGCTCCACTGGGTGAGGGTGTGGTGCATGAGTCCGAAGCGGCGGTCGTTCTCACTGACGCTCTCGGCCCAGGCAAAGGCGGCACCCGGATCAGAGTGGACGGTCATGTGGACCACGCGTTCGGACGCTTCGTCCCGCGTGTTGCCGGGAGGCAGGGATCGGACCCATTCGCCGGCGGACATGCTGTCGATGCGCATCCACTGTTCGGTGACATCACCGACTGCTCCGCGGCGGATGGAGCCGCGTTCAGGGAGGGTCAGGGCCCACTGCGCTGCTTCCACCGGACTGGAGGAGGACCAGACGGAGGCGACTTCCTGGGCCATGTGGCGATACTCGCGGTTGATGGAGCCGGTGGCAGGCAGGCCATTGGCTATTTCGTGGTAGAGGGTAGCGGCCTCCGAGGGATTGTGCTCAGCCACCGTGCGCAGGACGGCCCGGGTGGCCCGCTGCTGGTCGCCGGGTTCGAGGTCGCGTGCCCATTGCAGGGCTTCCTGCAGATCCCGCTCCGCCCAGCGGCGCGCCACTGCCTCAAGGACGCGATGGCGCTCATCGGGACTTTCGAGGGAGTTGGTGGTAAAAGCGGCCGCTTCAGCAGGGTCATGCTGAGCCCACGAGGAGGCGACCCCCTGGAGGGCCCGCATCCGAAGGGCCGGGTCATTCAGGGCCATGCTCCATTCGAGGGCCGCACTGCGATCGTTTTCCGCCCAGCGGTGGCTCAGGTCGCGCAGGAGATGGAGGGTGTGTTCGGACCCGGGCAACTGGGCGACGTAGTCCACTGCGGAAGCGGGGTCGCTCTCGGACCACTCACGCAGGACGTTTTCCATGGTGGCGAACCGGTCGCGCCCGGTGAGTTCTTCGGTCCAGCGCAGGGCGGCCCGGGGATCACTACGGCCCCAGTGGGAGGCCAGGCGATGAAGAGCCTCGCGTCGCCGGGGTCCGGGCGGCATGGCCAGGATGGTCCGGGCTGCGGCCGCGAAATCGGCGGGTCTTCCCTGGTCCAGGGTTTCAATGAGATTCCGGAGAGTCTGCGAGGCGAGGTGCTCGTCTTCAGGGTTGTCCTGTTCCTCCGCATTCTTACCGGGGTTCTCCAGGGTGGATTCCCCGGATCGGGTGCGATCCGGGTTGCTCTTGTGTGTGAGAGTCGGCACTTCCGTTGCCGCGTCCCTCGCCGTTGTCTCTGGTGATGAGAACAGAAAATGATCCAGGGCCATTCCGATTGAGAAGGATCCGGCCGCAACGAGCAGGAGAGTGACTCTGGTTGACATGAAAAATACTGCGTCAGTATGTCACTTTGTCTGACCGAGGGCCATCTTGTTTTCCTCGATTCCGGAGAGACGTCGCTCAGCTAGTCTTCGCAGAGCGGAAACTCTTTCGGGATGGTCCATGCTCACATCGATTTTTTCCTCGATGTCTTTTTCCAGGTTGAAGAGGGCCGGACCGGGGGTTCCCTTCAGTCCGGCGTGGCGGCGATCGGGGAAGAGTTTCCAGGGCCCCATCCGGATGGCCTGGAACCCATCACCCCCGTGCCAGTAGAGGAGGTCCTGGCGGGGATGGGGGATGCCTTCCTCTCCCTGGAGAGTAGCCCAGACGTTTAAACCGTCGATGACCGGGCTTCCCTTGCTGTGTTTCCGAAGGTCGATGCCGCAGGCATGGGCGAGGGTGGGGAGGAGGTCGATCGCGGAGATGAGGGCGTCACTTTTCCGTCCGGGCTTGATCGATCCCGGGTAGCGAACCAGACAGGGCACCCGGGTGCCACCCTCCAGGGCGGACCATTTTTTTCCCCGGAAGGGATCAGCCCTGGATTCCCTGGTGAGAGGTTCCGGGCCGTTGTCGGAAAGGAAGATCACGATGGTGTTCTTCTCGAGTTGCCGCTCCTTGAGGGTGTTGAGCAATTGACCGATACGATGATCGAGTTCCTCCACCACGTCACCGAAGACGCCGAATTGTGATTTGTCCTTCCACTCGGGGTGGGCCTGGACCGGGAAATGAGGAGCGGTGTAGGGGAGGTAGAGGAAGAAGGGTCGCGCTTTGCTGGTGTTCACGAACTCGATGGCCTCGGTGGTGAACAGCTCGGTCAATGTGCGGTTGTCAAAGGGCTTGGTGATCACCTCGTCGCCCCGCCAGACTTCCCTGGTCTGGTTGTTGCTCTTGTTGAGGTAGCAGGTGAACTCGAATCCCTGCCGGTGAGGGCGCAGGGGTGGCTCGTCGCCCAGGTGCCATTTGCCGAACATCCCGGTCCGGTAACCCGAAGCCTGGAAGATTTCCGCCATGGTGAGGGCTTCGGGATTCAGCCCCTCTCCCTTTTTCATGAGGTGGCCCACCACACCCCTGGTCCAGCCGAGGCGGGTTGGGTAGGCGCCGGTCAGAAGTGCCATGCGCGAAGGCGTGCAGACCGTGGCGCCGGCATAGAAACCGGTCAATTTGACCCCCTCCCGGGCAAGGCCGTCCAGGACGGGGGTCCTGATCCGGTCGTGGCCGTAGCAGGAAAGATCATGGTAACCGAGGTCGTCCGCCATGATGAGGACGACGTTGGGGCGAGGTTCCTCACCGCCAACAGGATGCGGGGCGGCGAGGAAGAAGGGGAGGAGCGAGAGGAGAATGCGGTGGATCTTCATGGGGCGATTCAAGGCGTGAAATCTGGATGATACGTTTCTAGTCTCCGTGGGATTGGTGCCAGGGGTTTCCTTGGCATGTCTCTTTTACAAGTTGCTGTCCGAAGGTTCTGCCTGGGAGGGGTCAGGCCAAGGCTTGGTTTAGCCTATGTCCACTCTTTAAGGACTTTCCCCTCATTGTCCTTGAAGGATCCACACAGAAGCATGATGAAGTCGATCAAGGTCCATAGGCCAAGACCTCCCAAGGTTAGCAATTGGGCAACTCCGGTCCCTGCCTTTCCCACATAAAACCTGTGGATACCCAGGATGCCGAGGAACCAGCATATCACGAACGCAGGGAGTATTTTCTTTTCCGATACTTCAAATTCGGGAGACGGGAGGAAGGGACGCCCATACCAGGAGAAAAAACGTCGACCCATTTCCGGGAGGTCATCGGCGGCAAGGAGAACACAGGGGATGAGAAAGAGGGTGATCCCGGTGGCGAAAAGGACTCCGTAGGCGAGGGACACGGCCATGGGGATCAGGAACTGGGCCTGCAGGGAATTGTCGAACATGAGGGGCATCAACCCGACGAAGGTGGTGACCGAGGTGAGGAAGATGGGACGGAAGCGCCGGCGACCGGATTGCTGCACGGCATCAAGAAGCGGGATGCCACGGCGGACCCGCTTGTTGATGTCATCTACCATGACCAGGGAGTCGTTCACCACCACCCCGGCCATGGCGAGGATTCCGAAGAGGGAGAGATCGGAGGGAGTGATGTCCATGATGATATGTCCCAGGAGGGCGCCGATGACACCAAACGGAACGACGATCAGGATGTAGAGCGGTTGCAGAACGGACTGGAAGGGGATGGCGAGGAGGGCGAAGAGGGCAAACATGAGGGCCACGCTGCCAATAATGAGTCGTTTCTTGGTCTCCTCCGCCTCGGCCACTGCACCGGTGAAGACGATGTGGAGGTCTTCGTGGTCACGGAGCAGGTCATCGGTGCGTGACTTGAGCGACTTGGCAATGCGGACAAGGTCAACGCTCTTGTCCTTCGGTTCCGCACCGATGCGGACGACCTCGGCCTTGTCATTGCGCTCGATGAAGGTGGGGGCCTGCACGAAGTTGATCCTGGCCACGGTGAAGAGGGGGACTTCCGCTCCTGCGAGCGTGCGGATCTTCATTTTTTCCAGGGTGTTGAAGGTCTCGCGTTGCTTCTTGGGGAGGCGGACCATGACGCGGTATTCGTCGTGGCCGCGGAGGACGCGCTGGGCCTCCTCACCATAGAAGGCCCGGCGAACCTGGTAGGCAAGGGCCTGCTGGGTCACCCCCAGTTCCGTCCCTCGGGGGGTGAGGCTGAGTTCAATCTCGGTTTGTGGTTGTCGTTGGTTCACCCAGGCATTGGCGATGCCATCATAGCCTTCCAGCATGCGATCAATCTGTCTGGCGAGATCCTGTTTTGCTTCCGAATCTGGTCCCCGTAGTTCCATTTCGAGGGGATCAGTTTCTTTTTCCCCTTCGTCACCCCGGGTCTTTTGCGTTCGAATCTTGAGGGTTGCATTGTCCGGGAGGTCGCCGATGAGTTCGCGCCAGCGCTCCATGACGACATCATTGCTGGGACCCGGTTCAGTGCGCAGGCCGGGCGGCATGAGGCCGAGGAAGGTGACCGAGTGTGCCTTGTTGTAGGAGCGGTGGCGTGGGTGCTCGGTACCGATGAGTCGCCAGTGGTTGGTCACGATCGAGCCTTTCTCGGGATCGACGAACTCGGCGCGCATCTTCTCGGCGGCATCGGCGATGCGGTCCGCGTACTTCCACGTGGTATCGAGGGAGACATGTTCAGGGAGTTTCAGGACAGCGGAGATTTCGGGACGTTCCACCGAGGGGATGGAGACGTAGCCGAGGCGTCCTCCCGCGAAATAGCCAAGCATGAGAAGACCCATGCAGACAAAAAGCGCGATGGCAGCCACCCGGTGGGCAATCACGAGTTTGAGCGCCGGTGCGTAGGCCTTGTCGATGAAGATCTGGAGTCCGGTCGCGGCCACCCGTTGCACCTTGCGAATGGGGCTGCGGACCTTGGCCGTGCTGTTCCTGAGGTGTTTGAGATGGGCCGGGAGGATGAGCTTGGACTCGACCAGGGAGAAGAGGAGGACAGGGGCGACCACAAAGGGGATCTGGCGTGCGAAATTCCCCGTCATTCCGTCGAAGAAGAGAAGGGGCAGGAAGGCGACAATGGTGGTGAGGATCCCGAAGGTGACCGGGACGGTGACGGCCTTGGTGCCATCGATGGCGGCTTCCAGGGGGTTGTCGCCACGTTGGAGGCGGGTGTAGACGCTCTCTCCGGTCACGATGGCATCGTCCACCACCACTCCAACCACGATGATAAAACCGAACAGGCTCATCATATTGGCGGAAATACCGAAGAGCTGCATCACGACGATTCCACCGGCAAAGCTGACGGGGATGCCGACCACCACCCAGAAGGCGAGTTGCGGTCGCAGGAAGAGTCCGAGCACGACCATGACGAGGAGAGCACCCTGGAGGAGAGAGCTTCCCATGGTTTGGAGACGGGACTGCAGGCTGAGAGCGCGGTCGGCATGTGTGCTCAGGATGATCCCTTCGGGAAAACGGCCGCTGGAGTCGTCGACATACCCGTGGACCAGTTCGGCAATCTTGAGGGCGTTTTCATTTCCGATACGTCCCACGTCGATGCGCACTGCGGGACGGCGGTTGTACTCGGAGATGAACTTCTCCTCGTCATTGGTGTCGGTGATGGTGGTGGCGATCTCGCCGAGAGTGAGCCGGGCTCCGTTGGAGGAGCGCACCGTGATGGAGGCGAATTCCTCGAGGCTGTAGGCCTGGCCCTTGGTCCGGATGTCGAGGCGACCGGTGGGACCATCAATGGCCCCGGCGGGGAGGTCGATGGAGGATTGCCGGATGGCGTTGGCGACGGCATCGGGAGTGAGGCTGTAGGCTTCGAGTTTCTCAGTGTTGAGCTCGATGGCGATGCGATGTTCCCTGGGCAGGAAGGCGCGCACGCGGCTGATGCCATCCAGGGCAAGGAGATCGTCGCGGACGCGCTTGGCGGCGGTGTGGAGTTCATCTTCGGGAAGATCGCCGGTGACCACCACCCAGATGACCGACTTGTAGTCGCTCTTGCTGGGGATCCGGATACGGAAGGGTTCGTTGGGGGCGGGAATGTTGCTGATGGTCTTGAGGAGGGAGTCGATGTCTTCCTTCAGTTCCCGCAGGTCCTTGCCTTTCCTTGCCTCCACGTAGATCCGGGCCTGCCCACGGTCGGCATCCGTATTGAGCTGCTTGACGCCGTCGAGGGATTCCAGGGCGTTCTCGACCGGAATGAGGATCTCCCGCTGAACATCGGTCGGGCTGGCACCGGGATATTTCTTGGAGATGTAGACTGATCCCCACGATTCGTCGGGTTCCATCTCAAGCGTGATCTGGAAGAAAGCGACGTAGATTCCGGCCAGCAGGATTCCGGCCATGAGGAGGTTGGCAGCGATGCTGTTCTTGGCGAACCAGGAGATCATTTGCCCGTCTTCTCGGGTTTCTTGTCGGCCTGAGTGACCGTTTTGTTCTCCTTGTCCTTCTCGGGCGCTTCCTCAGAGACGTTGTCCTCCGCCACCACGATATCCCCGCCATCGGGGGCATAGACGAGACGGGTGAGAATCAGGAGAGTGCCGTCCTCGAGGGAAGAGCTCTTGAAGACGATGTGATCGTCATCGGAGTGGAGGGGATGGATGTAGGCGGTGCCGAGTTTCATGGTCTCGGGGTCGACGACACGAATGCGGCTGAGTCGGGAGACCGCTTCACGGGGAATGACGAAGACATCCTCGAGCGTCTTGCCCGGAATGGCGGCGGTGACCGGTTGGCCGACGCGAAGGGGAACCTTCTCCGACTTCAATCCATAGGGGTCTTCAATGCGGGCGATGGCAAAAAGTTCGAGGGTGCGGGCATCGAGGGCTCCTTCGGTGCGGAGGATGCTGGCATCCCATGCGGTGGTGGAGTCCTCATCGAGACCATCCTGCAGGGTGACGGAGAGGGGTGGGTCGTCCGTGTCCTCGGGCAGGGTGAGATCCCCGAGACGGAGGGTGGATACCGGGAGTCGGACTTCACTGTAATCGGTCGCAAAGATTTCTCCGAGTGGAGTGGCTGCCCCGATGGTCTGCCCCACTCCCACCGTGCGGGTGAGGACGCGGCCGTCAAAAGGAGAAGTGATCTTGGTTCGTTCCAGGTTGCGCAGCGCACTGGCCTCCTGGGCCTGGGCCAGAGCAAGAGCCTGGCGGACAGCCTTGAGTTGTGGTTCGCGCCGGACGAGAGCGCTGGGTTCATCCTTGTAGCCGAGGTCCTTCCAGTCCAGGCGGGCCTGCTCAGCGAGAGCCTCTTCCTTGTCGAGGTTGAGCTGGGCGTTGGCCACCTGCGCCCGGGCGGAGATCAGAGCTACCTGGAAATCGATGGGATTGATTTCCAGGAGGACATCATCTTTCTTGAAAAAGGCCCCTTCCTCGAAGGCGGGATGAATGGTCTGCACCCGGCCGGAGACCTGGGCGGTGAAAGTGACCAGGCTATGGGCCCGGATGTGTCCCTGGGTGGGAACGAGCACCTGGTAGTCCTGCCGTTTCAGTTCGTGGACCCGGGCCTCGATGGGCCTGGCCTTCGGTCGGGGCGGAGCCTCTTCCGGCTGTTTGATGGAGAGCTTTTCGTAGCCAATGATTCCCACTGCCAGCAGGACGACCGGGAGAACAATACGCACCACGATCCCAAGCACCCCTGGACGCGGACTCTCTTCCGGAGTCACGGAGGATGGGGGATGGTCGTCGGAGGGTTGCATCTTGATAGTGGGTGGATACTACAGGTCGATCCGTTCAGCAATGGTAAGGGCCAACAGGCCTGTAAGGTGTCTGATTGCAGTAAAGCACTGAAAATCAGGTTCCGATGACTGGATTTGAAGTTCTCTGAGTAATGCGTAAGGAGGAGGCCCATTCCGCAGAATCCGGAGAGACCTGCCGGGTCGGCTGCAATCTGACGGGATGTCCTTCGTATGAAGAAAACATCATTTCTCTCCCTGATGATTGGGACTTGCTGGTGGTTCGCCGTGGTTGGCGTGTTGCAGGCGCGCAGTCACGGCAAGGTAGCGGGGGAGGTCAGTCTGAAGGTTGAGGCCCTGCAGGAACTGGAACTGGCGATGGAGAAGGAGTTCAGAGAGAAGAAGGTGGTGGCCTGAGAAGCGGTTCCCGGTCCATGGGGTCCCCGTCGGTTTCCAGCTGAAACTCGAGAGTCGACTGCGGGTGTTGTCCCCTCTCATTTCAGCCACCCGGGGAGACCCTTTGCATCCACATTCCAGGCCTTGCGGGATGCCAGGTTCAGCAGGGCGTCGATGTCGCCATACTTGGCGGCACCGGGCATGAGGTCGGGGTGACGGATGTCCTTCACCTTGATGAACCTGAATCCGGAGGATTCGATGGCCACCCGTTCGAGGGCCTCGCCGGCCGCGAAGTTGGCGGCTGCAGCCCAGTGACCGGCTCCTTTCAGGCCAACGAGATCGATTTTCTCTGCTCCGTGGCCATCAGTCCGGATCATTCGTATTGTGCTGAGGATATCGTGGACTCTTTGCGCGAAGAGGGGACGATTGTAGCCGAGGGTATAGCAGGCCGCCTCGCGGGGATTCTTGACCCGGCGGGTCTGGGTCAGGGGTCCGTCATCCTTGAGAAACTCACCCTGCAGGAAGAGATCGATCCCACACACTGAGACTCCGTTCCGGAGGAGAGCCCTGACCTCTGCCCGAGGATTCCCCTGCTCATCGTAAAGGCCAGCCTTGCCGTGGGGACTGAGAAAGATGGCGGCATGGTTTTTCCAATTCCTGGGATAGAGCCAGATCACGGGAACCTGTTCCCCGTGAGTGGTGTTGTTGTGGAGTCCCGGCATCTCAAGGTAGGAGCCTCGATCCTTCTTGCTCACCAGTTGCCACTTCACATCACCAGGGTGTTCAAGTCTGGAACCCAGGATCGAGTTCCAGCCCTGGCGGGCAATTTCAGGGCTGGCCGCGATCCTGGCTCCGGATTCGGCGGCCAGCTTGGCGAGAATCCTGCGTTCGAAGTCATCCCCGCCTGCAGGTTTGGGATGATTCCTGTCGAAGACGGTGAGATCTTTTTCCGTCAGGCGCCTGTGAGGACGTTCCTTTTCCGGAGCCCTGGCTCCCAGGTCGAGGTGCTTGTTGAACCACTTGTACATGGCCTGGCGGGAGGGCAGGTTGTAGTTGTGATCGAACTCGGTCCGGTCATGCAGCGTGACATGGTCCGGAACGCCCAGGAGTTCGTAGGTCTTCCTGAGTTCGGGGAACCCTTTCGTGGACATCTCCCTGGTCCAGTCGTTGGCGGCGGTGAGAGCAAGGGGCTTGGGCGCGAAGAGCGCAGCAAAGGCGATGTTCCCCTCACTGATGCGCATGAGGGTGGAGTTCTCACAGGTGCATCCGCCCTGCATGGCAGTGCTGACCATCACGGCAGGCATGGACACCGCCACCCTGGGATCAAGTGCTGAGATGGCAAAACTCTGGGTGCCGCCGCCGCTTGCACCGGTCACTGCGATTCGGCGGTCGTCGACCTCGGGAAGGCTCTGCAGGAAGTCGATCGCGCGCATGGAGTTCCATGTCTGCAGCATCATGATGCTCTGCAGGTGTGATTCCGCCTGCGGGCTGTAGAGCCCCCAGTTCTTCTCGGAGATCATTTCCGGTCGTTGCTTGGCGAAGCGATGGCCGAGCTGGTAGGAAATCTGGTCGTTGTCGCAGTAGCCGATCATGTCGTACTGAAACACCGTGCACCCGAGGCGGGCGAGACCGACGCAACGTGACTGGATGTGGTTGCGGGCGCTTTCCACGTCGGTTTCCGCACCCTGCTGGACCAGTTTCCTGGCGGCTTCTTCACCACAATCGAAGAATCGTGCCTCGTTCCAGTGACCGTGCGGGCAGATCACTCCGGGAATCTTCCCTTTCATGGTCTTGGGCCGATAGAGGGAGCCGGTGAGGAGGTAGCCCGGGCGGGTTTCGAAGTAGACCTTCTCCACCGTGAAATCTCCCCCGTCGATCCGGCCGTGAATGACGGCGTTGAGTGGGTTGCGATCCGGTTCCGGGAAGAGACCCACCGCGACCTTCAGGTCATGACGGATCTTCTTGGCGCGCGTGGCCCACTGGTCTTTTGATCCGGGAGGAGTGAAGGGGAAATAGCCGTTGAGATCCCGGAGGGGAGCGAGGCGCCTGTCGTCTGGCAGGGTGCCTTCCGGAAGGACCCGGGGCGCGGCAGAGGCGGCAAGGGAGGAGCAGAGACTGGCGAGGACGAGGACGAGCGATTTCATGACGAAGAGTGGTATTTCACCCGGAAAGAGCCAGCGGCACAACGGGCAATTATGGCTTCCCGTCCTGATCAGGGAGGAAGGGGACGGCCCGGCAACTTTTTCATTCACCTTGTCAAGCGGGGCCCCTTCGGAAAGCATCTGCGATCATGAAACGTTTCACTTCCCAGCTTTTTGTCGTTATTTCTCTCATCGCCTCCCTCACAGGTTCGGCCGTCGCGGACAAGAAGAAGGTGGTTTTTCTGGCTGACGGTGGAAAGAACAGCAAAACCCATAATCACGTTCAGGGAAATGCCGTGCTTGCCGCAGCCCTGGAGAAAAGTGGCCTGGGATTCGAGACTGCCCAGTTCAAGGGGTGGCCCAAGGAAGCCGATGCCTTTGCGGGAGTCGACTGTATCGTGATCTTCTGTAATGGGGGCGGGGGACATCTCATCATGAAGCACCTCGAACAGTTCGAGAAGCTCATCGACAGCGGGGCGGGTCTGGTGTGCCTGCACTACGGCGTGGAGGCGCCCAAAGGGAAGGCTGGGGATCTCCTGCTCAAGGGGATGGGTGGCTACTTCGAGACCCACTGGTCGGTCAACCCACATTGGACTGCCACCATTGAGCAGTTACCGAAGCATCCCATCACCCGCGGGTGCACGCCCTTTGTGCAGAACGACGAATGGTACTACCACATGCGCTTTGCCCCGGACATGAAAGGAGTCACGCCTATTCTCTCCGCTCATCCGCCAAAGGAGACCATGAAGCGTCCCGATGGTCCGCATTCCAACAATCCGCATGTCCGCAAATCGATGGCGGCCGGGGAGATCCAGCACATCGGGTGGGCCTATGAACGTCCGGGGGGCAAGGGCCGGGGCTTCGGAACGACGGGGGCACACTACCATGCCACCTGGGACAGCGATAACTGGCGCACCCTTGTTCTCAATGCCATCGCCTGGACATCGGGTGTGAAAGTTCCGGAGAAAGGGGTGCCGTCTGCGAAGAATCCGGTGAGCGGAGCGAAGTAGGCCAACGACCCTCTCCTGCTCCGGTGGAGCTTTGCCCCGGAAAACGCAGGGCTGATATTGCCGGATAACATGAAGGGGTGACCCTTTCTCCTCACCCCTGCTTCCGTCCTCAACCCCGGGATGGGACTTGCCTGCAGTCCCGCCAAGGCCTAGAGGATCAGTATGAGGTCACCCAAGAGAGCCCTTGTCCTGTTGTTGCCGCTCCTCACTCTGGGGCTACTTGTCCTGGTCGGAGGCGTGGGCACCGCCCAGAAAGAAAAAGTCCAAAGCAAGGGAAAGGCGATCAAGGCCCTGCTGATCACCGGGGGGGGCTATCACGATTACAAGACCCAGAAGAAGATTCTCACGGAGGGGATCAGCAAGCGGGCCGACGTCGAATGGGATATCTTCTCGGGAGATGCGAAGCAGACCAAGGAGAAGTTGAGCCAGGAGAGCTGGGCGAAGGACTACGATGTCATTGTCTATAATCTCTGCCACGCCCACGAAACCGACGGCAAGTTCGTGGAAGGGCTCAGCAAGGTGCACCACGAGGGCAAGGCTGCGGTGGTGATCCACTGTTCGATGCACTCGTATCACTGGAAGATCCCGGGTGAAACCAAGCACTGGCCGGCCATGCTGGGAGTCACATCCCCGCGACATGGGCGGCACGCTCCCATCGAGGTCACCAATCTGGCCGCCGACCATCCCGTCATGAAGGGGTTCCCGGGAAAATGGAAGACGCCGAAGGGTGAACTCTACCACATCAAGAAAGTGTGGCCCACGGCCAAGGTTCTGGCCAAGGGAAGTATCGACGGTGGGAAAGCCTTCCACGACTGTGTGTGGGTGAACGAGTACGGCAAGGGCAAGGTTTTCGGCACCACCCTGGGTCACCACAACGAAACGATGCAGGAAGAGGTCTATCTCAACCTCGTTACCCGTGGGTTGCTCTGGACCGTAGACAAGTTGAAGTAAAGCCCGGCAGGCCGAGAAATCCGATAGTTCGGAGGAAAATCCCTCTCCCGGGGCTGGCCGGGTGTTTCGGGCAGGGAAGGCTGTTTTTGCCAAGGTAGATTCATCATGAAACGACTCAAATTGATCCTCACAAGACTTTCGCCTGCGATGGGTGTTCTGCTTGCTCATTCGCTTGTGGCCCAGACTCCTCCTGAGCTGGAATCAGTCCGGTTCTCCGGTCCGGAGCTCACGCCGTGTCCTGCCTGTCTTTGCGCGGCCCCCACTGGGGAGGTCTTCGTGGGCGTGGACATGCTCGGTTCGCTGGGAAAGGGGCCCGGGAAGGGAAAGATTGTGCGCCTGGTTGATGCTGATGGAGACGGCAAACCGGAGAAGAGCACGATCTTCGCCAGGATAGACAATCCGCGGGGCCTGATCTCGATCGGCAGGAAGCTCTACGTCCTGCATACGGTCATTCCCGCCACTACCGGCAAGCTGGAAGCGATGCATCTCTCGGTTCTGGAAGACAAGGACTGGGATGGAGTGGCCGACGGGGCGGGGAAGATCCTGGTTTCCAACGTGAGTCCACCCAAGCACAACCAGGCCCGCGGGGCTGATCATACCACCAATGGCATCCGACTCGGAATTGATGGGTGGATCTATATTGCGGTGGGCGACTTTGGAATCGTCGGTGCCAGGGGAACCGATGGCAGGGAATTGACCATGCTGGGCGGCGGCGTAGTGCGCCTGCGTCCGGACGGAAGCGAGATGGAGTTCTACACCCGCGGTCTGCGCAATATCTATGACGTCGCGATCGATCCTCTCATGAACATGTTTACGCGGGGGAATACCAACGACGGGGGAGGGTGGAACATTCGCTTCATTCATCACATTCAATCCGGTCAGTATGGCTACCCGATGCTCTTCAAGCACTTCACGGACGAGATCATTCCTGCGTTGCAGGATCTGGGAGGGGGATCGGGAACGGGAGCGCTTTTCCTTCAGGAGCCAACCTGGCCGGACAAGTTCAACAATGTGCCCATGATGTGTGACTGGGGACGGAGCCAGCTCATCATTCACCGCCTGACGCCCGATGGGGCGAGTTTTACCCAGAAGCCGGAAAATTTCATCCGCCTTTCGCAGATCGCGGATGTGGATGTGGATGGCTCTGGAAGATTGTATGGGGCAGCCTGGGACGGTGCGGGTTACTCGGGCAATCCCAAGAAGGGTTACGTGCAGCGTTACGTTCCCAAGGGGTGGACGTTCCGGCAATTCTCCGATCCAGCCAAGCTCAAGGACAAGGCCCTGGTAGAACTGCTGCGTTCGGCCAGTGCGACGGCGCGGACCGCAGCATCCCAGGAATTGCTGAACCGTCCGGCCGCGGCGAAGGCGGTAGCGGTGGTAGCGGTCGATACGGCTGCTTCCCTGGAGTCGCGGGTCGCGGCCATTTTCACTTACAAGCAGATGGAGGGAGCCAGGGCCAATGCAGGATTGATCAGGTTGGCCACCGATCCTGCGGTAAGGGAGTGGGCCCTGCGTGCCCTCACCGACCGCAAGACGCAGTTGGCCGGGGTGTCCAAGGATCTTTTCGTATCCGCATTGAAGGACAAGAATCCCCGCGTGCAGTTGGCTGCCGCGGTGAGCCTGGGCCGATTGGGCGACGTGTCGGCAGCGAAGGATCTCCTGGCGGCGACGGTGGTCAGCAGTAGTGAGGAGTCGGCCCTTGAAGCCCCCAAGCCACCGGTTTTCCAGAGCAAGATCATCAGTAAGAAGGAGACGGTCACCATCGATGTGGATGTTTCCAGGTTCAAGGAGCTCTACCTCATGGTTGCTGACGGGGGCAACGGGACCAGCACGGATCACGCCGCCTGGTTTGATCCCGTGTTTGTTGACGCCACCGGCAGGAAAGTGAAGCTCCAGTCCCTCAAGTGGAAGTCTGCCAAGAGTGGTTGGGGGCGGATCGGATTTGGAGTGAGTGCGACCGGGACTGCCCTCAAGTCCCATGACGGGAAGAGTTCTCCAACCGGACTGGGAACCCATGCGGACTCCCTGATCATCTACGATGTGCCGAAGGGTGCGGTTCGCTTCCAGGCGACCGGTGGACTGGCTTCCACTTCCCAGCGCGGCACGGTCCAGTTCATTGTCAATGACTCCAGGCCTGCAATCAGTGCCGGTGGCATGGGCAAGGAGGGAGAGCATGCAACACCCAACCCTGAGATCCTGCTATCCCACCTGGCGGTGAAGGCCCTGGTGGATCTCAAGGCGACGGACGCCTGTCTGTCTGCCGTCAACACCGACTACGGAAAGGGGGCCCTCTGGGCCCTGCGCCTCATGCACGATCCCAAGGGCGTGCAGGGGTTGATGGACCGCTACAGTTCGGCCGCTACAAATGGAGCGAGGCTCGGGATCCTGACCGCTCTCCTGCGACTCTATCACAAGGAGCTTCCCTACGATGGTTCGTGGTGGTGGGGAACGCGTCCCGACACCCATGGTCCCTACTACAAGTACGACACCTGGGAAGAGTCCGAGAAGATCAAGCTGTTTGTGCACGAGACCTTCCGGAGTGGTGATCTCGCCCTGCGGAGTGCGATTGTGCGTGCGGTTTCAAAACACCGGGTTGGTTTCAAGGGAATCAATGACACGGTGGCGGCCAAGACCCCCATCAAACCGGCTGATCCCACGGTCGATCTGGCCAGCATCGCCGCCAAGAAAGGGCAGATCGGCAAGATGTCGATCGAGGATGTGCTGCTCATCCTGAAGAGGGCCAAGGGTGGGGTGGCAAAGGGCAAGGAGGTGTTTGCCAGCCAGGGATGCATCGTTTGCCACACCACCGAGAAGGGACAACCCCTGAAGGGTCCCTTCATGGGACAGGTCGGGGCGGTTCTTTCGCCGGAACAGATCGCGGAGTCGATCCTGAAGCCAAATGCTTCCATTTCGCAGGGTTTTGCGACCGTGCAGGTCACCACCAGGGACAAGAAAGCCTACGTGGGTTTTGTGACGGCTCAAAGTGCGCAGGCCATCGAGATCCGGAATATCGCGGGCAAGGCGACGCGGATCAAGGTGGACAATATCAAGGAGCGCAAGGAACTGGAAATATCGATGATGCCGGCCGGTCTGGCCGATGCGCTGAGTATTGAGGAGTTCGCCTCGCTGGTGGCCTTCCTGGCCTCCCAGAAGGGGTGAAGGGAGGGAACGCGGGGCATTTTGGGCGTCATTCCGGGAACCTGAAAGCCCCCTGCCGGCATTGGAAGGCTCTCTGCAGGGTCCCTTCCACTGGGGGGGAAGTGCTCCCGGGGACGATGGGTGATATCGGAAAATCACCCCGCGGTTGACAGGCTGGCGGAAGGGACGCCAGATTGCGCCTTTCTCATGCCCAAGAAGATTGCATTTCTCACTGCCGGTGGTCTTGCGCCCTGCCTTTCCTCGTCGATTGGCGGGCTCATTGAAAAATATAATGAACTGGCGCCGGAGGCAGAATTAAGCGGTTACCTCAACGGCTACCAGGGACTTCTCCTGGGGCGGCGTATGCCGTTTCCCGCCGAGGCGAAGGAGAAGCATGAGATCCTGTACCGGTTTGGGGGCAGTCCGATCGGGAACAGCCGGGTGAAACTCACCAATGTGGAGGACTGCGAGAAGCGCGGTCTGGTGCAACCGGGCGAGGAGCCGCTCAAGGTGGCGGCGGAGCAACTCCAGAAGGATGGCATCGACATCCTTCATACCATTGGTGGTGACGACACCAATACCACGGCCGCTGATCTGGCCGGGTATCTGCACGATAACGGCTACGAGCTGACGGTGGTGGGGCTGCCCAAGACGGTCGACAACGATGTCTTCCCGATCGAGCAGACCCTGGGGGCCTGGACGGCAGCTGAACAGGGCGCGGTCTTCTTTGAAAACATCGCCAATGAAAACACGACCAGCACGAGGCACCTCATCATTCACGAGGTGATGGGACGTCACTGTGGCTGGCTCACCGGGGCAACCGCCGAGGCCTATCGCAAACGACTGGATGATTGGGAATTCCTGCCCGGTATGCGGCTCGCCCGGGAGTGCTGGGATGTCCACGCCGTGTGGGTGCCTGAGATGGATATCGACCTCGGAGCAGAGGTGGAGCGCCTCAGCAAGGTGATGGCCGATCATGACTGCGTGAACCTTTTCCTGAGCGAGGGCGCGGGGATGGATGCCATCATTCGTGAGAAGGAGGCCGGGGGAGAGGAGGTTCGCCGTGATGCCTTCGGCCACGCACGTCTCGATGAACTCAATCCCGGCAAGTGGTTTGCGACCAAGCTCAAGGAGAGTCTGGGGGCGGACAAGGTCCTGGTGCAGAAAAGCGGTTACTTCGGCCGTTCCGCCGCTCCCAACGCACGGGACCTGGAATTGATCAGAAAGAGCGCCTTCGCGGGAGCGGAATACGCCCTCAATGGCCAGTGCGGGGTGGCGGGGCTGGACGAAGACAAGGGAGGTGAAATGTCCTGCATCGAGTTTCCCCGGATCAAGGGGGGCAAGCCCTTCGATGTCGATCTTCCCTGGTTCGGGGCAATGCTCGCTGAAATCGGCCAGTCAAAGGGCGCCAGGGCGGGGCACCAGGCGCCTTGATGGCGAGGGTTATCCCAGGAGAGACCGGTAGAATTCAGGGTGATCGTTCTCCAGGGCGTCGCGGTCCGGAATGGGGTAGAAGATCTCGCGGTCCTGAGCGGCAATCCAGAATCCGGTGCGGAGCTGGAAGAAGGAGATCTTGCCCAGCACGGAGTCGAGGCTGATGGCCTTGGTGGACTTCTCGGGATTGCCCTGTAATTCAAGGATCTGCTCCTTGAGCTTGTGGGGATGGACGTTGGGAATGGGAGAGGTGTGAAAGGGATTGGCCTCAAGCTGATTGAGGAAGTCTTCGATCACAAAGTCGATCTGCGTGAACATGACCTCCGGCGCACTCTTGGGCAGGGTGAGATCGGTGATGTGTTCTCCAAAGTCGGGCGGCGCCATGTGGCTCAGCACAATGGCGCTGAAGGGGCAGATTTCCTGGTAGGTGCGGATGAAGCCCGGTTCGTGGGTGCGCTCATAGGGAGCCTGTTGGAGTCGGAGGACCTTGCCCGGGGCGGAGGTGATGTAGAGGTCCATGAAGGCCGAGAGGTCCATGTGCTCAAGCACCCGGTAACAGGAAATGAATTTCGTGCGCTTGGGACGTCCGGCCTGGTTGGGAACGACATCCTCCAGCAGTTCGTCAATCTGGAAGTAGTCATGACGGTAATCGTCCTGGATCTGGGCAAAAATGACCTGGCCGTGGTAGTAGCGTGAGCTGCCGACGGTGTAGTGTCTGCCAAATTCCTCAGGAGGGAGGTTTGAGGCCACCAGGGCGTAATTCGGCCACATGATGACATAGAGGTGTTTTTCGATCTCGCTGATGGGCGTATTGTTCCTCTTCGGCCTGCAGTGTCAAGAGGGTGAGAGAGATTGGTTGTTGGGGGACGGCAAAAATCGCGCTATTGCTGGACCGTTCTGATGAAATTTCATTTCTCTGCCGTATGAGCCGTGCTCCAACCATTCTCCTCTGCCTGGGCGCGATTCTTTGCGGGTCGATAGCCTGGGCCCACAAAACCGGGGAGCGGTCGCCTGCCGAGACCGGAAAACCGCTGGCGCGCTACACCCCTGCCGTGAGACTGGTTGAGCAATCCCTGCCGTCAGTGGCCTCGATTCAGACCGTGCAGGGGCAGGAGGCCCCGGGGGTTTTCACCATGGGAATCGGGAGTGCCTCGGTGATCCATGGGGATGGCTACCTCCTGACCAATGAGCACGTGCTGAAGCGCATGCACCAGGGGCAGGCCCTGTTGCCGGGACGCCCGCAGTTGCCCTTCCGAATCATCGCCAGGATGAGCTCCGAGGATCTGGCCCTGATCAAGGTGGAAGCGGGTGAACCTCTCAGGCCGATTCCAATCGGGAGGAGCGATGACCTCATGCTGGGGGAGCCGGTGCTCATCATCGGGAATCCGGGGGGACTTACTCACTCCGTTTCGACGGGGGTCGTCAGTGGGCTCCGCCGCTCGACCGCAGTGGGCGGAATCTTCCTGCCCCGGATGGTGCAGACGAGTGCGGCAGTGAGCGGAGGAAATTCAGGCGGTCCGCTCATTAATGCACTGGGGGAGCAGATCGGAGTAGTCACCTCCAAGAAGCTTGACGGAGAGAACATCAATTTCGCCATCACGGCAGATCGTGTGCGGGAGATGTTCCCGGCCCTGCTCTCGGCAGAGTTGCGTTACGGTTTTGCGCTGGGAGTGGAGGTGGACATGTATGCCCCCCTGGGCAGGGTGACGGAAGTGAGGAAGGATTCGCCGGCAGCCAGAGCCGGGATCGGGTCGGGAGATGTGATTGTCCAGCTGGACGGGAAAGACATTGGCCACGGATTCGACTTTCACCTGGCCCTTGTCGACCGGAAACCGGGCGAAAGCCTGAAGATTCAATTCGAGCGGGAAGGGGAGAAGGTGGTGGCTGAGGTTGAACTGGGCGAATTGGAACTGCTGGAACCAGTGGCAGAGGAGGGAATGAAGAATGGTCTGCAGTTCGAGGGGTTCGACGGAAAGTGGGATCATCTTCCGGATTTCGATAGTTTGGAGGCTGTCGCGAGTGGCCAGGTGGAAGCGCCTACCGAGGAAGCCTACAAGACGGAGAATGGCGAGAATTACGGGCTGCGTTTTCGGGGCTTCCTCAAGGTTCCGAGGGAGGGGCTCTATACTCTTTTTACCAGCTCTGATGACGGGAGTCGGCTCAGGATAGGGAAAGAGGTGGTGGTCAATAACGATGGCCTCCACGGAGTAATGAAGAGCGGGGGGCTGATTCGCCTGAAGCAGGGTCTCCATCCCGTGGAGGTGACCTTTTTCGAACAGGGGGGCGGGGAAGAGTTGGAGGTTTCCTGGGAAGGGCCGGATCTCTCGGCCCAGGTCATTCCGAAGGACGCCTGGTTCCGGAAAGAGTGATCCGGTCCGCCCGGTTGTGGCAGTCCGGTGGGGTCAACTTTTCGAGATCGACTCGTCGAGATTCAGGATAAGGGAGCAGAGAGCGGCAAAGGCGGCCAACTCGGCCTGGTCCAGGGCCGGGTCCGGTTTGCGGGCTCCTCCTCCATTCAGGTAGGCCGTGGTCGCCTCGGGGTTCGCCTTGAACTCCTTGAGTCGGTTCTTGAATTCCGCGTGAAGGATGGACAACTCGGCCGGGGAGGGGAGACGGGAAGTGGAGAGGCGGAAAGCGGAGGAAAGTCGGGTGCGGATGTCGGTGCCGTTTTCTTTCATGATGCGTTCGGCAAGCACGCGGGCTGCTTCCACAAACTGAGGGTCGTTGAGAAGGACGAGAGCCTGGAGGGGGGTATTGGTCCGTTCGCGGCGGGTGCGGCAGGCGTTGCGGCCGTTGGCACCAAGAATACGCACGTTGGCAGCCGGGATCTGGCGCTTCCAGTAGGTGTAAAGGCTGCGTCGGTAGAGATCGTCTCCGGAGCCCTGTTTGAAGGAGGCACCAGCTGCACCGATGGCGTTGCGTCCAAAGAGGACAGCAGGCTGGTAGGGATGGACCCCGGGCCCACCCTGCCTGTCAACCAGGAGGCCGCTGACGGCCAGGGCATGGTCACGAATGAACTCGGCCTGCAGACGTTGTCGTGGAGCGCGGGCGAGAAGGCGATTTCCGGGGTCCCGTTCGGCAGGGTGGTCATTGCGGACACTGGACTGGCGGTAGGTGGCGGAGGTGACGATCTTGCGGAGGAGAGCCTTTGTATTCCAATCGGACTTGAGGAAGCCGACGGTAAGGTGATCGAGGAGATCCTGGTGGCTGGGATGGTCACCCTGGGTGCCAAAGTCTTCGGAAGTCACCACGATTCCGGTGCCAAAGATCAATTGCCAGTAGCGGTTGACTGCTACGCGGGCGGTGAGCGGGTTGGCGGGATCAGTCATCCACTGAGCGAGACCAAGACGGTTGCGGGGAAGCTTGTCGGAGAAGGGGAGGAT